>Ga0207674_10001317_pt1 | contig 32318 bp, 29 predicted proteins | sample KBSCornC72_FD_184303 | JGI IMG/M metagenome (GOLD analysis project Ga0207674, IMG submission 184303) | Corn rhizosphere microbial communities from Kellogg Biological Station, Michigan, USA - KBS Corn C7-2 (SPAdes) (version 2) | ecosystem: Host-associated > Plants > Roots > Rhizosphere > Soil ...
AGGAGTGTGAACGCTGGCCGCCGTGCCGTTCTCATCGCTGACCGGCTCGGGCAGCCACGGTTTCACCTCGGCGGTAGCGCCATCGCGCTGCGGCATATGAAAGGTGGTCACGGCATGGCCGTCGCGGTAGATGATTGCGAACCCGTTCTGCAGCGTGATCTCATGCTGGCCGAGCACACGGGCGATAGCTTCGCGGCTCGCCTGCGAGACGACCGGCGTTGCTTCCCGCGTTGTGTCCGGCGTCGCCTTCTGCATCGCCGATGCAGGCTTTCGTGCCGACGCGGTCGCGGCTTCGGCGATACCCGCCGCAATCGAGTCGGCCTCGGCGCGGGCGTTGGCCGATGTGTACTGCGACAGCGCCAGCGCCATGTGGTTACTGTCGTCGCGCATCTGCGTCACCGGCTGCGAAAACCAGCGGTCGACCGAACGGTTCATCAGCAGGTAGCTGAAGGCGAACATGAAGGCGATGGGCAGAAAGCTGACCAGCACCGCGCCCCAGAACATCCGCGTGCGCAGGCGCGCCCCCATCACCCGGCTGCGCTGGTCGGCGTAGAGCTTGAGCATGTTGCGAGCCAGCAGGACCAGCACCACGACGAACAGCAGAAACGCCACGAACGACAGCCCGGTGAACAGGAAGATCTGTTCGAGGTTCGCCGGACGCGGAAGCTGCTTATTAAATGCGTTGAGCGTGGCCAGGATCGCGAACAGCACAACGAAGCACGCGCCCAGGGTGATGCTCAACACCTTTCGCCGGTTTGGATTGTCGGGCATGGCCGCGCTCTTCCTCAGTGACCTGATTATAGGGACTGGGTGCTCCTTGCAGTCAGCTCAACGGCGAAGTCAGCGCACCAGCTCCGCCACCGGCTTCCAGTCGCGTCTCTGGGCAGAGGCCACGGCGGCATAGGTCAGCGCGCCGTTGTAGGTGTTGACCCCCTCGGCGATCCCCTTGTCTTCCCCGATAGCGGCCTTTGCTCCCAGCCGCGCCAGCTTCAGCACATAGGGAAAGGTCGCGTTGGTCAGCGCCAGCGTGGAGGTGTTCGGCACGGCGGCAGGCATATTGGTGACGCAGTAGTGAACGACGCCGTTGACCTCGAACGACGGATCGCTGTGCGTGGTGGGGCGGGCCGTCTCGATGCAGCCGCCCTGGTCGATGGCCACGTCCACGATGACCGCGCCCTTCTTCATCTTTGCCACCATGGCGCGGGTAACGATCTTGGGCGCCGCCGCGCCGGGAATCAGCACGCCGCCGATCACCAGATCCGCCTCGGAGACGGCGCGCTCGATGTTGTAGCTGTTTGACGCGACGGTGAAGACGCGGCCATTGAAGATATCGTCCAGCTCGCGCAGCCGGTTCAGATTCACGTCGATCAGTGTGACCTTCGCGCCCATGCCCAGTGCGATCTTCGCCGCATTGGTGCCGACGATGCCGCCGCCGATAATGCAGACATTGCCGGGAGCGACGCCGGGAACGCCGCCCAGCAGCACACCCCGCCCGCCGCGCTCTTTTTCAAGATAGGCCGCGCCCACCTGAACCGACATGCGCCCCGCAACCTCGCTCATGGGAGTCAGCAGCGGCAGCGCGCCCGTTCGGTCGCGGACAGTCTCGTAGGCGATGCCTGTGACCTTCGCGGCCAACAAAGCATCCGTAAGCCCGGCCAGCGGCGCAAGGTGCAGATAGGTAAACAACACCAGCCCATCGCGGAAGTGCCTGTACTCCTTCTCCACCGGCTCCTTCACCTTGACGACCATCTCGGCGAGCCGCCAGACGTCGTGCGCCGAACCAACGATCTCCGCCCCCGCCGCCTGGTACTCGTCGTCGGGCATGGCGGAGAGAACGCCGGCGTCGTGCTCGACCAGCACCTCGTGCCCTGCCTCGACCAGCGCCTTGACACCTGCCGGCGTTACCCCCACACGGCTCTCATGATCCTTTACCTCTTTCGGGACGCCAACAATCATCTTTCGCCTCCGCGACTGATGTTTTCGATTGTATCCACCGATAGAGGCAACCATGAAGCGCGCCAGGCCTGCTTTCAACGAAGCGCGTTGGATTACACTACTGGTAGTCTCTTTTCAGGAAACGACTCCGACCATCTATGTCTTCAAACGGTTTTCAGATGCGATATTCGCGCATACACAACATGCGGTCCCTCTTCAGCCTCTTTTCGAGCGACCTGGCCATCGACCTCGGCACGGCAAATACCTTGGTATTCGCACACGGCAAGGGCATCATCGTCAACGAGCCCTCGATCATCGCGGTGAACAAGATCACCAATGAGGTGGAGGCCGTCGGCAAGGAGGCCAAGGAGATGCTGGGCCGCACGCCCGGCAATATCGTCGCCATCAAGCCGATGAAGGACGGCGTCATCGCCGACTTCCGCCACACCGAAAAGATGCTGAACTACTTCATCCAGAAGGCGCATAACCGCAAGATGATGGTGCATCCGCGCATCGTCATCGGCGTCCCCAGCGAGATTACGCAGGTGGAAAAGCGCGCCGTCATGGACTCGGCCTACCGCGCCAAGGCCAGCGAAGTGCATCTGGTGGAACAGGCCATGGTCGCCGCCATCGGCGCGGGCCTTCCCATTACGGAACCGGGCGGCAACATGGTCGTCGACATCGGCGGCGGCACCACCGATATCGCCGTGATCTCGCTGGCAGGCATCGTCTATTCGCGCTCCGTGCGCATGGCCGGCAACCAGATGGACGAGGCGGTGATGACCTACCTCAAGCGCAAGTACAACCTGCTGATCGGCGAGCGCACCGCCGAGCAGATCAAAATCTCGCTCGGCTCCGCCTTCCCGCTCGACAAGCCCATCGAGATGGAGGTCAAGGGCCGCAACCTCATCGAGGGCGTCCCCAAGACCATCACCATCGAAGACTCCGAGATCCGCGAGGCGCTCAGCGAGTCCATCTCGACGATCATCAACGCCATTCGCGTGGCGCTCGAGCGCACGCCGCCCGAGCTTTCGGCCGACATCTCCGACCGCGGCATCGTGCTGACCGGTGGCGGCGCGCTCATCAAAAACCTCGACAAGCGCATCCGCGAAGAGACCGGCCTGCCTGTCTCGATCGCCGACGATCCGCTGGCCTCGGTCGTCCTCGGAACCGGAAAGATGCTCTCCGACTTCAAGCTGCTACGTAAGATCTCCATCGACTAAATATGAGAGTTTGATTGGCCTTAACTGAAGAGCTCCGGCAATTTGCCGGGGCTCTTGTTACTTAAACCGCTTGTCCCGAAATTCCCGTTTTGGGACAAAAAATAAGCGCGTACCTCGATTATTGCCGCTCACTATATCTTTTTTGGACTATTCTGATCCCAAATCTAAATGGCTTTAGCTTCTATCAATCATTGCATTCCTGCTAAATGAACGGAGAGCCTTGGCTTCCTGTACGTGTTCCCTCAAAACGATCACCTCTTTTGACGATCTTTGCGCTCGCCACAAGTTGAGCTATTTGAATTACGAGAAGACGATTCCTGCCGACGATCCCGGATGTTTGCGGGCCTCCGAGTGGATACGCTATCGGCTTCAGGCCGAGAGTGAACATCCTGTCTTCTATGCCGAACTGGATCGCCGGGCATTGCGCCCGGAACCCGGGCGAGACGAGTATATCGAAAAGATGAGGGCCGGACTGGCGGCCGCTGTCCACACGATAGATCACCTTCTTGGTCCCAATTGGTTTCGTGCAGACCCCGACGACATTGCTGGAATGCAGGCTTGCTTCAATGGTCTCGATGCCTATCAGATGCTGGAGACCGCCGGAGCTTCTCCACCCGCAAAGCTTGTTCTTAATTACATTACTCAGCGGGTGAAGATGGATGGGTATCTGGGGGACGCAATCACAGACGTCTGCGGATGCCCGGAACAGATCAAAACCGGTGACCAGCTTTGCCCATTCCATCGGCAGCATTACTTCGCATACCGGCAAAAAGCAGACCCTGCAACGATGCTCAATGTTCAGCAATGGGCTCAGAAGCGCAGAAGCCCGGTCAGCGTATGGAGCACCAAGGGCGGTCTTCCTTAGAGCCCGCCGGAAATTGAAAGATCACGGCTTCTAAGAATTTCCGGGCTTGGCCGTCTCCGGCGGCGGACTCAGCCGCACCCGGATGCGGTCGATTCTCCTGTCGGTCGAGGCCAGCACCTCCAGTCGCAGGCCGTCCTCTTCGACAACCTCTCCCGGCAGCGGAATATGGCCCGCCATCTCCGAGACCAGGCCGCCCACCGTGGTCGATTCATAGTGCTCCGGCAGATGCAGCTCAGGGAGGCTGTCGCGCGAGACGAACTCTTCCGGCTCGGTCGATTCCAAGTCCTCGGCGGGCCGGGTCGACGGGTCAAGCTGGTCGGCGAAGAGGTCGCGCAGCCGCGAGATCTCGAAGCTGCCCGGAACCACATAGGCCCCGTCCGCCTCGCGCACCGGGACATCGTCACGGGGCTCTTCGTGCTCGTCCGCGATCTCGCCCACAATCGCTTCGATCAGATCTTCGATCGTGACCAGCCCGGCGACGCCGCCATACTCGTCGATCACGATGCTCATGTGCTGCTTCTCGCGCTGCATCTCGCGCAGCAGCTCGGCGACCTTCTTCGTCTCCGGAACGAAGGCCGCAGGCCGTTGCAGTTGCGCCACGGTGCGGCTGGCTGCCTGGCTGTCGGGAATCTGCAACAGGTCGTGGGCGAAGATGATGCCCGTAATGTTGTCGAGCGACTTCGAGTAGACCGGCACCCGTGAGAAGACGTGCTTCGCAATCTCCGCCGTAAAGCGTTGGAGGCTCATGCTGCCGGGCACGGCGAAGACCTCCGGGCGCGGCGTCATCACCTCGTGCGCGACCTTGTCGCCAAACTCGACCACCGAGCGCACCAGCTCGCGGTCCGACTCTTCGAGGATGCCCTCCTCCTCCCCGGCTTCGAGCAGCGCCTCCATCGCCTCCGACGGCCGCTCTTCCTCCGCCGTGTCTTCGGGCTCCGCCAGCGCCGCGATCGAGAGCAGAAGGCCGAGCAGCAGCGTGACCGGAAGGATGATGTAAAACACCGTCTGCAGCACGAACCGGATGCGGACGATCCAGAGACCGCTCGTCCGGGTGAAGAGAACCTGCGGCAGCAGCCGGTCGAAGATGAGAATCAGCAGGATGATCTCGAAGATCGCCAGCACAATCTCCGAGCCGCTCGGGCTGCGCGCCACCGACGGCAGCAGCGAGGTGTGCGTATACAGCCGCAGGCCGGTCAGCAGCGCAATCGCCGCCACACTGAGCTGACGCAGCACCGACGCCGACAGCGCCAGCGACTCGCGGCCCAGCCCCAGCTTCGGCTCGACGATCTGCTCCCAGGAATCGATATTGTCCTGGTACTCGCGCGCGAGAAACTTGCCCATCTCCGAGTACACGCGATCGACATACGCCGCCAGCGTCAGAATCAGGAGGAGAACGGCAAAGATGAGGAAGTAGAGAGGAGTCATACGGTCCTCCGCCGCCGGGCCGCGTCTCTTGCCGATCCCGAAGCCGCCCGCTCGATCAACGTGACCGGCAGTCGCAGCTCCCGGCGCAGCTCGCCCTCGCGTGCCGCCATCTCGCCGCCGTCAACCTCGTGGTCCATTCCTGTGAGATGCAGCAGCCCATGCAGCAGCAAGATGCGCACCTCATCGCGCAGGCTGTGGCCGAACGCGGCGGCCTGCCGCGCCGCAGTGTCGAGCGAGATCGCCAAATCCCCCGCATAGCCGTCCGGATTCTCGGCGGCAGGAAAGCTCAGCACATCGGTCGCCTTGTTCTTCTTGCGGAAGCTCCGGTTCAGACGGCGCAGCGTAGCGTCGTCGGCCAGCAGAACCTCGACATCGCCATCGAGGCCGACAGCCGCGCGGGCGCGGTTGAAGAAGCGCGTCAGGCCGGACTTCGACAGCGTCCCCGCGTCGGGATGGTCGATGCGAATCATTCGGCCCGCTTCCCTTCTGACCCGGTTGCCTTGCTATAGACGCGAATGTAGTTCACCAGCATCTGCTGCGGAAACACCGTCGTCGGATCAGGATTTCCCGGCCAGTTGCCGCCCACTGCGACGTTCAAAAGAATAAAGAAGGGGTGGTCGTACACCCACTTTGCTCCCGCAGGAAGATCGGCAGGAGTGCGCTCGGCGATGAGCTTGTCGTCGAAGAAGAACTTGATGTCCCCGGGCGCCCACTCCACCGCGTAGAGGTGGAAGCCGGTGTTGACAGCCTCGCCCGCCGGCAGCGCGAACTTGGCCGAGATGCCGTGCGCTCCGCTGTAGCCGGGGCCGTGCAGCGTGCTGTAGATGGTCGAAGGCTCGCCGATGTTTTCCATGATGTCGATCTCGCCGCACTTCGGCCAGCCAACCGAGCTGCTATCGTCGCCCAGCATCCAGAAGGCGGGCCAGATGCCCTTGCCCAGCGGCAGCTTGATGCTCGCCTCGAAACGCCCATACGCCTGCGAGAACAGCCCCTTGGTCCGGATGCGGCCCGAGGTATAGGACCGCGCAATGCCGTCCGCTCCGGTAAAGTTCTCCCTCCGCGCCGTGATGACGAGATCGCCGCCCTTCTGCTGCACATTGGCCGGACGGCTGGTATAGCTCTCCATCTCGTTGTTGCCGAAGCCGCCTCCACCCGTCTCAAACGCCCACTTCGCGGCATCGGGAGCGGAGCCGTTCGCGCCGTTGAACTCGTCGCTCCACAACAGCTTCCACTTCGGCGACTTCCCGTGAGACGAATCGGCTGTCGAGGCATGAGATTCAGCCACAGCTGCGCCGACCTCGCCAACAAGCAATAGGAAGGCCCAGAGGAGAACGCAACCCGCACCGGCACCGCGAAGCCGTCGCAGCGAACGGCGCCTTCTCTTCATCGGCGCGGCAGAGGCTGTACTTGGGGGGTCGATGTTGATCATCGTAGAGGAAGAAAATCAGCGGGGGGCCGACACTCCCCCTTCCTGATCATGGTATCGCATTCACCCGTGCGTCTACCGAAATGTCTCAATGCGCTTCGCGCAGATCGGCAATTGTAGGAACTCCAGCCAGTACAAGCAACAGGGCGGCGAGCGGAAGGAAGAACAGAAACCCGACATATCGAAAGCCCAACGCGCCCAGCGCACCCCCGAAAAAAAACACGCCGATCAGGGAGGACAGCAGTTTCAGCTTCTTCCTGTCTGCCAACACCATCGTCCCGTCCGGTCGACGGGAGCGGTTCCAGTAGAACAGCTTACCCAGTTCAATCCCGATATCCGTCACAATGCCGGTGACATGGGTGGTGCGAATCTCAGCGTGTGAAATCTTGGTGATGATCGCGTTCTGCAATCCCATGGTGAAGCACAACAGAAGTGTAATCAGCGATAGGAAGAACCATTGCGGACGCTCCAAAGATCCGCCCACCAGGCTGAACATTACGAGTAGAACGGCCTCCAGCAGTAGAGGAAAAGCATATTCGCTGCGCAGGCTTCGCCGTCGTCCCCAGTTGACCAGCATCGCCGTGCAGGCAGCGCCTACCAAAAATGCCACCATGGCACCCAAACCAGCCATCAGCAGATGGCTGTCGCCGAGAGCAAGATCGTCTGCCATCGACGAGAGCACCCCCGACATATGCGACGTGTATCGCCGCACTGCAAGATAGCCGCCGGCATCGGTCCCCCCGGCAATAAAAGCCAGAACCAGCGCCAGATGGCGATTTGCTCGCTGGCTTCGTTCTGTTCCGATCAGGTGGCGCAGGTATTGAGTAGGCATGGCACTAAGCTATCTTCACATACCGGGCAGCCCGACCAAGAGACCAACGGATGCTCCCGCTACTGCGGCTTGGCCAGGGGAGGGTGAACCTCGGCGGCTGCAGACAGCCCCGCTTGCGGCAATGCCGCATCCCCCATCGCCAGCGGCAGTTGCTGCTGCGCGCGGCCATAGCTGTCGTAGGCGCGGACGATCCGCTGCACCAGGTGGTGGCGTACTACGTCGACATCCTCGAAGTGGCAGAAGCGGATGCCCTCGACGCCGTCCAGAACATGCAGCGCCTCCATCAGTCCGGACTTCTTCGGATTGGGCAGGTCGGTCTGGGTCAGATCGCCGGTGATGACCGCCTTCGAGTTGTTCCCCAGCCGCGTTACGAACATCTTCATCTGCTCGGTCGTCGTGTTCTGCGCCTCGTCCATGATGATGAACGAATCGTTCAGCGTGCGACCGCGCATAAAGGCCAGCGGAGCCACCTCGATAACATTGCTCTCGAGCATCTTGTCGACCCTGAGCGGATCGAGCAGATCGTACAGCGCGTCGTAGAGCGGCCGCAGGTAGGGATCGACCTTCTCCTGCAGCGACCCCGGCAGAAATCCCAACCTCTCGCCCGCCTCGACCGCCGGACGCACAAGGATGATGCGGCTGACCTTCTTCGCCATCAGCGCCGAGACCGCCATCGCCACCGCAAGATACGTCTTTCCCGTCCCGGCAGGTCCCAGGCCGAAGGTCATGTCGCACTGCTCGATGGCCTCGACATACTTCCTCTGGTTGGGCGAGCGCGGCTGCACCATCCGCTTCACTCCGGCCGACCTCTGTTTGCCGGTCTCGACCAGTGAGCGCAGCGTCACCGCCGGATCGGCGATCACCACCTTCAGCATTCCGTTCAGTTCGCCGTTGCTGGGATTGACGCCCGCCTTGCGCAAGGCATCGAAGTCCGCGAATACCCGTTCCACCCGTTCTACTCCGGCCGCGTCGCCTGTCACCTCGATGGCGTCGGAGCGGAGATCGATTGTTACATGGAGACCATCTTCAAGCAGCTTGAGATTTTCGTCGTGGGTCCCATACAGGGGCTCAATGCCGGGAGTGATTTCCAGGAATTTTTTCATCAAGAAGGGCGCTGACCTCCGTCAGGGAATGCTTGGTTATTGGATGCTTGGCAAAGGAATAAGTTGTGACGCTGGGAGAGACACACGGCGCGTTGAAAGACTGCGCTGGGTACTGCGACCGGGATGGCGGAAGGTGCCAATCGTGTGCCGAAGATGCGCACAGACTAGAACCGCAATACGCCCGGCGTCAAGTGGTAAATGATGAATAAACGGGGTGAGGCATCTTGTGCGGCTACTTCCGTCCGTGCTGAGCCGAAGGCGGTACAAGCCCGTTGAGGCGGAGATAGCTTGCCATCTGCGAGTAGTGGTCGGTAAGGTCCATGTCGAGTTCGAGAAGAGCGCGGGCGCGGGGGACTTTACGGTTCCCGAAGAAGGTGACCGTGTCGCCGAGGCTCGAGTCCTTGAGGGTATCGAGGGTCTTCGCACAGTAGTCAAAGGAGAGCTGGAGCGAGTGGCCGAGGGCCTCTTTGGAGTCCGTCTCGGTGACCGCGGGGATGCCGGTCGCCGGGCTGTTGCCGATCATGGCGCAGACGCGCTGGTTGACCTCGACCACATGGGCGATGATCTTGCCGAAGGTCATCTGGCTCGGCGTTGGACGGAAGCTGTATTTCGCCGCGGGCATCTCCTGGACAGCAGACGTTATGAACTTCGATTGCCGGTTGAAGATCTCGCGCGCGCTCGAGACTACCGGGTCGGCAGGAGCCTGCGCGTACAGTATCGGGGCCGCCATAAGCCCGATCAGAACCAGGCCCATCAAATTCTTCATGAATCCTCCTCTTGTGCGGCGAACTCGCCGCACTTGCCAGACTACTCCGCAGGTAACCGGCGAGAAAAGGAGCGATGGGTCAGTTGGAATCCACTGTTTCGAAGTGCAGCCAAAGTGATCCTTGGGTTATGAACCCCAAAGAGCGGGCTCGCACTTCAGTGAGTGGATTGCCCTGTTATCGCCAACCGCACTATTCCTCCCAATTGCGTTCGGCTGGAAGTCCCATATGGAGGCGTGCATCATTTATGGCTCGACGCAGGAATGAACTTTTCCCTTCGGTATATCGCGGCATGTCGTCGCCATACGCAGCGGCCAGTTTCACCTTCAGCGTCTCATACGCGCGCGCGACATCTTGGTGTTGAATCAGCCAGTCCCGGAGCAAGAGCTCATTCTTGACCGGCCAGTTTGGGGAAACCACCAGGTGCAGATGATAGGCAAGATCTGCACTGGTCACTACTTTCCGAAAGAAACGCCGTTTGAAGAAGCCTGCATCGATCTTGCGGTACCCGATGGTAGCAAGGTTTTCACCCAACTCATCCGCCTGATCGAGAGACGTGACGGGGGCCATCATGTCGATAATGGGCTTTGCACAGAGTTCGGGGACGGCAGTACTTCCATAATGTTGAAGCTCATCGGCTACGCGGCCAAGAAAAGGTTGGAGCCGCTCTCGTTCTTGCGCGAAATATTCTGGCCAGGACGGATCTGGGCGTGCAATCGAGACATGCCCGAGCGCCCGCCTTGCCTGATCGGGAATGTGCATTTGATAAGTTTAGTCGTCAACATGTTTGCGGCCGAATAGATCTGTTTATTCTCAGAACAATGTCCTTTACCATGTATCAACGCAATCCTGGGGGAAGGCTTCGACTGCTTTGGGTTCAAACTAACCCTCCCAAGAAAAGAGAGAACGGTTGACCTGCCGGCGTAGACTCCCGTAGACTTAGAGATTGCAGGGGATGGGTCAGGCTGTGTTCCTAGCCAGCCTCCGGCCTGCATCCCAAAATTCCCCCGACAACAGCGGGTTAGAGAAAAGAGTTCAGTAATGGCAAATCATGTTTCCTCGTTGAAGCGCGCACGTCAGACCGAAACCAGGACCGCGGTGAACCGCGCCAACAAGAGCAAGCTGCGCGGCACCCTGCGCACCCTGCGCGAGGCCATCGCCGCCGGCGACGCCAAGACCCTCGGCGACGTCTATCGCTCCACCGTCTCGGTGCTCGACAAGAGCGTCCAGAAGGGCGTGCTGCACAAGAACACCGCCAGCCGCTACAAGAGCCGCCTCAACGCCCGCGTCAAGGCCGTCGCGACCGCCAAGGCCTAGTTCTACCGCGTCACAGAAAAACTGAAAAGGGCTGGCTTCCACACAATCAACGGAGCCGGCCCTCTTTTACTTGAGCAATGGAGCCGGATGCCCCATTCATCGCGCTTTTGCGATGGGTGGGAAGGTAGATCTCTTCCCGCAATTGAGGAAAAATCTTCGGAGGCTTACAGCTGCTTCCAAGGCTCCGACCCCCAAAAACCCTAAAAACGTCATCTCGACCGGAGCCGCGCAGTTTTATCGCGCGGCGCAGTGGAGAGACCCCTGTATTCCCCCTCTGTCCCGCCACTACTCTTTATTCTGTTCCTTCTTCTCAGTATCCCCAGGCAGGGTATACAGCGTCGGCGGCTTACGCGGCTGCTCAGGCTTCGCATCTCCAGCAGGAACGGACTGTGCCTGCGAAGTAGGCGCAGTTGGCGGAACCGCGGGCGCAGCAGCAGGAGCACTCGCCGCCGGTGGCGGCTGGGGAGAAGGATTGCCAGCCGCGGAGGCCGGGGCAGTTGCAGGCTGGCTCGGGACAGGCTGGGACGGGACAGGCTCGCTCGCAGCAGGGCTCGGTTCAGTCCTCTCGGCCGCCGGAGCCCGAGCCATCGCCCCGAAGTCGATCGGCAACACGCTCGCCTGCGGCACCAGCGCCCGCGCCATCTTCACATCGGCTGCGTCCTGGGCGCTCAGCGGCGGCAGGCTATAGATCTCAATAGCGCCCTCCCGGATGACCGCCAAGCTCATGCCGTCCGGCGACAGCGCGAAGTTCTGTCCCGCGCGTGCAATCGGCGAGCAGTCGACGTGCAGAAGCTGTTTGCCGCTCTCCGTCTGGTAGACGGAGACGTTCTGCCCCGTAAAGGCGTCTGCCGACACTGGTTGCAGGTCGTCGCCTCCCCCCTGCCCGAGCACGCGGCCCAGCGCGAACCGCCCGCTCGTCGGCGCAAACGACATCGACGTCGCGGCGTAGTCGCCGAACAGGTTCTGCTCCCACATCTCGTCGCCGTTCATGTTGAATCCGCCCAGCACCATGGGCGAGTTGCCGCTGTGGCAGCCAAAGGCGATGAACTCGCTGCTGCTGACGAATCGCGGCGTCGGCCGGCAGGTCGAGCCGAAGGGCGCAAGCTGTTTACCGTCTCCTCGAAACGGTCGAAAATCGAAGCCCCATTGCTGCCGCCCCTCATCGACAACCGCGATATGCCCCGCCCCGGTCGCCGCGATATCGCCGAAGCTGCTCGAATGCGCGACCCCGGCCAGCGACGCCTCCACCGCGTCTCCGCTCCCCGACGGTATCGCCAGACGGTAGAAGCTGAGAGCCACTGGGCTGGGATCGCCCGGCTCGCCCAGCGGCGCGGGAGTCGGCTTCGGCGTCGGACCGAACAGCGGCGTCGCCGGCCGTGGCGGAGGCGGCTTCCGCTCCACCGATTCGACCACCAGCAGATCGGCCTCGGGCGAGATCAGCACCGCTCCAATGCGCCTGTCCGTGGTCAGAAATCCGCGCTGCGCAAAGGCCTGTCCCGAGGCCAGGTTCGCCATGGGGGCAAAAGTCGTCAGTGAGTCCCGGATGCGCAGCATGAAGCGCCCATACCCCAGGCTCCAGAGGTACTGCCCATTGTCGTGGAAGCGCCAATCCGTGCGCGCCAGCACCCGGCCCGAGGGAGTCTCCAGCAGGACCGCCTCGACCATCCGGTCCTCGTCGCCGGGAGGGTCGTTGGCGATCCGCTCCATCAGCTTATGCACCGCAAAGGTCAGCAGCAGATGACGGTTGTCCACATAGTGCAGCGTCAGCATGGAGCCGCCCGCCAGCAAAAATTGCTTCGTCTGCGGCTGGAAGCCCAGCGAATCGAGCGGGATACGGAACGCCGGGTCCGGTCCGCGCGCCTGCAACGGCATGGCCGCAGGCAGGATCAGCAGCGCCAGCGCAAAGAGCCGGGCAATCGCGTAACTTCGGGTGGGAACCGGCATGGCAGAGTCCGCGTATCAGTCTTTGAATCACTCTACATCGCGCGTAGGTCTACTCTTTCACAGACGCATCACAGCCGCCAAGGGCTGCGCTGCGCGCCAAATTTTGGCGGTCTCTAACGCGCCGATGATACAAAGGCTGAGAACAATCGCTCAATGCGAATTTTTCGGAGGAGACGGCATGTTGCGTGAACGGAAGAAGACAGGATACGGGGCAGGCCTTGCAGCAGCCCTTCTGGCAGTGGCAGGCGCAGGGACGGTCGCACTCGCCCAGCAGACGCCCCCCGCTTCCCAGGCCGGGCAGCCCACCCAGACCTATCGTCCCATCCCCGGCTTCGACACCACCTCCATCGACGCCGCAGTCAACCCTTGCGACGACTTCTACAAGTTCGCCTGCGGCAAGTTCGCCGCCAATCACCCCATCCCGTCCGACCAGCCCGGCGTCGACCAGTTCTACGCCCTGTTCAACGTCAATACCCAATCGCTGAACGGCATTCTCAACAAAGCAGCCTCGGGCGGCGCCGGCCGCTCTGCCGACGAGCAGAAGATCGGCGACTACTACAAGGCCTGCATGGATACCTCCGCCATCGACGCCAAGGGCCTCGCGCCCGTCGAGCCGCTGCTCAAAGAGATCGATGCCGTTACCGACAAGAAACAGCTCACCGCGCTGATCGGCAAGCTCCAGCGCATGGGCGTCGACGTCTTCTTCGGCTACGGCCAGCAGCAGGACCTCACCGACGCCACCAAGCAGATCGCCTTCATCGCCCAGGATGGCCTCGGCCTCCCCGAAAAGGACTACTACCTGCGCACCGGGGCCAAGGACAAGACCATTCGCGAACAGTACGTCGCCCACGTCGCCAGGATGCTGACTCTCTCCGGCACCGCCGCGGCCGAGGCACAGAAGGACGCCGACGCCATCATGACCTTCGAGACCGCGCTCGCCAAGGCGTCGATGGGCGTCACCGAGATGCGCGACCCCGAGAAGACCTATCACCTCCAGACCATCCAGACCTTCGAAGCCACCATTCCCGGGGTCGACTTCGCCGCCTTTGAAGACGCCATCCACTCTCCCCGCGTCACCGAGCTGAACAACGCCACGCCGCAGTTCTTCCCCGCCCTGCTCGACGCGGTCAACGCTACCGATCTGGAGACGCTGAAGGCCTACATGCGCTACCACCTGCTCACCACGGTAGCGGCGCGCCTGCCCCAACCGCTCGACGACGAGAACTTCGACTTCTACGGCCGCAAACTTCGCGGCCAGCCCGAGCAGGCTCCGCGCTGGAAGCGCTGCTCGAACTCCGTTAATGCCGCCCTCGGCGAGGCGTTGGGCAAGGTCTACGTCCAGCAGTACTTCGCCGGCGACAGCAAGACCCGCATGTTGCAGATGGTCCACGACATCGAAGCCGCCATGAGCAACGACATCGACCAGCTCACCTGGATGTCGGACGCCACCAAGACGCGCGCCAAGGACAAGCTGCATCTGGTCGCCAACAAGATCGGCTATCCCGAGAAATGGCGCGACTACACCAAGCTCGAAGTCAAGCCCGACGACGCCCTCGGCAACTCCCTCCGCGCCAACGCATTTGAAAACGACCGCCAGCTCAACAAGATCGGCAAGCCCGTCGACCACGAGGAGTGGCAGATGACGCCGCCCACCGTCAACGCCTACTACGACCCCAGCATGAACGACATCAACTTCCCCGCCGGCATCCTCCAGCCCGCCTTCTACGATCCCAGTCAGGATGACGCCGTCAACTACGGCCACATCGGCGCGGTCATCGGCCACGAGCTGACCCACGGCTTCGACGACCAGGGCCGGAAGTTCGACGGCAAGGGCAACCTCAGCGACTGGTGGACCGACGCCGACGCCAAAAACTTCGAGACCCGCACCGACTGCCTCGTCAACGAGTACGGGGGCTTCACCGCCGTCGACGACGTCAAGGTCAACGGCAAGCTGACCCTCGGCGAAAACACGGCCGACAACGGCGGCCTTGTCCTCGCCTACATGGCCTATCTGGACCGCGCGAAAAAGGAGGGTGTCGATCTCAAGGCGAAGAAGAACGGCTACACCGCGCCGCAGCGCTTCTACATCGCCTACGCGCAGAACTGGTGCGAGAACTCGCGGCCCGAGAGCGTCCGCACCCAGGTGCTCACCGACCCTCACTCGCCCGACCACTTCCGCGCCAACGGAGCCATCGTCAACCAGCCCGGCTTCGCCGAGGCCTTCGGCTGCAAAAAGGGCACGCCGATGGTCCCGGTCAATAGCTGCCGCGTCTGGTAAAACCGGGCACCCCACGTCCCGTCTCTGGGACGTGGGGTCCAGCCGCCCACCTCAGCCCAACAGCCCCCGCGCACACCCGCTCGAAGACGGCATCCCAACTGCACCCGAGCGCATACTCCCGCGCATTCGCCCGCATCATCCGCCGCAGCGCCCGGTCCTGCACCAGCTTTGGATTGCCGCGGCAAACTCCTCGTCCGCAGCCACAAATCCCATCTCCCCCTTGCGCACGATGACCTTCGGCCCGCCGTCGCCGGTCACTACCGCCGGAACGCCGCTGGCCAGCGCCTCCAGCACTACTCGTGCACATTCGTATGCAACGATGCGGCCAGCTTCCATGCAAAGTAAGCGCCGAAGACGCCCAGCTCGCTCGGCCCGGTCCCTGAGACGATCACTCAGGCGTCCAGCTCGGCCAGTGCGGCGCGCATCTCTCCCGTGTCGTTCCATGCCATCCGCAGGCCGCCCGAGAGCGGCACCTCGCCCATCAGCCGCACTGCGTTCAACACTCCCAGCAGATAGATCGGAGCCCGCCCCGCCACCCACAGTTGCGACAGTGGACGCATCGCGCCTCTGCGGTCCGGGTGGTACACCCGCTCGTCCCACCGGCGCGAGCCCTCGGGAAAGTGCGGATAGTCCCGAATCGCGTCCAGCGTCGATTGCAGAATCCGGTGTTTCCACGGCTGCGCATACTGCGGCATGAACAGCACATGGCTCCTCCGCTCGCGCCTCACCTCGTACACAAACTCGGTGAAGCTCTCCGCCCGCGTCAGGTTGATGTTCGCGTTCGGCTCAATCCCGTGCCGATCGCCGCCGCTGATCGTCAACTGGTTCCACTTCCCGGCCAGCGTCGACACCTCGCGGTTCTCCTTCCAGTCGCGCAGTCCATTCAGTTCCAGCGCATGGATGAACTGACCGTTCACCGCCAGAAACTCGTTGACCAGCACATTATGCCGTTCCCTGCCGACCAGATAGAGGTCCCACAGCGGATGGTTGAAGACGATCAGCACGCCCGGCAGCTCGTCGAGCTCGGCCAGCATCTCCTTCAACAGACCCGGCTTCCGCTCCTCCGCCGGAATCGCCGTGAAGGCCTTCAGCCGCTCCATCCACTGGGTCCCGGTCGCGCTCGGCAGGTTGTGGATACCGAGATGGAACGCCGTCGGCCCGAAGGGCACCGACCACTCCACCGACACCGGGATATGGCGCGACGAGGGCACCGACCGCAGCAGCATCGGAGCCTGAATGTCGTCATGGTCGGTCAGAGAGACCAGCCCCGGCATCTGCAACCGGTCCTCGATCTGGCCGCGCTCCAGGTCGAAGGCCAGGCTCGGCGTCAACGGCGGCGTCCAGTAGCTGCGCGCGTAGTCCGGCTGGATGCCCGTGAAGCGCAGGCAACGCCGCTCGCACCAACGCATCAGCGGCTGCAACAGGCTCCAGTCCTTCGACAGCTCGGAGAGAAAATCCAGCGTCTCCTGCGACTGGTTGGTATGGCTGTGCAGCGACACGCCCGTAGTGAAGCTCTTCGCCGCTTCCGGCTCCCGCCAGAGGTACGAGACACTCGACTGGCCCATCGGCACCCTCCCTGTTTCAGGCTTGCTCGCAAACAAGTATGAAAGGGCTTTGTGACGCGCAGGTCACTGCACCGAGAATGGGGCTTGAATTTTCGCAACTCCAGTAGCTACAAGGGTTACTCAACAAAGATCCGCAATCGTGCGGCTCATCTGGGACAATCGCTGCTTTCCCTTGTTTGTCATTCCCGAAGGGGAATCCGCGTTTTGCCCCAATCACCGGAACTATATCCGGAGGAGAACCGTGCTAAGCCGACCCGCTACCTCGTCCAGCTGATATCCGGCCCCAACAACTCCTGCGCGTTCGGAGCGGGCTCGTTCAAGGCCCGCATCCGCTCCCGCAGTTGCTGCTCGCGCTCGAAGGCCGATTCGAGGTGGTTCTCCGTCAGGCCCTTCTTCAGGATCTCGAAGGCCTCCTCCGGCGTGTCCGCGAACTGGAACAGGTCGAGGTCCGCCATGGCGATCGCGCCCTTCTCCGCCAGCAACTCCAGGTTGATGACGCCCTTCCAGTACTTCTCCCCATAGATCACCACGGTGATCGGCTTGGCCAGCTTGCGGGTCTGCACCAGCGTCAGCACCTCGAACATCTCGTCGAGCGTGCCGAAGCCGCCGGGAAAGACCACCAGCGCCTTCGACAGGTAGGCGAACCAGTACTTGCGCATGAAGAAGTAGTGGAAGTCGAAGTTCAGCGCCGGCGTGATGTAGGGATTCGGATGCTGCTCGAAGGGCAGCTTGATGTTCAACCCAATAGTCTTGCACCCGGCCTCGTACGCTCCGCGGTTGGCCGCCTCCATAATCCCCGGCCCGCCGCCCGAGGTCACAACGAACCGGTGGCGCGATCCGGGCAGCGACTTTGCCCAGGTTGCCACCATGCCCGCCAGCTTGCGCGCGTCCTCGTAGTAAGCGGCCATCTCGACGGCAGCCTCGGCGCGGCGCAACTGCAGCGCGCTCGCCTTTCCGCCTTCAATCTCGTCGCGGCGGGCAGGCTGCTCGTGTTCGGGCGCAGGCTCCGTCGATCCGGTGTTAGCCAGCAACTCCAGTTCGGTGCTGGTCACGTCGAGAGCGCGAAACCGCGCCGAGCCGAAGAAGACGACCGTATCCTGAATCCGCTCGCGGCGAAACCGCGCCATCGGCTCCTGGTACTCGGCCAGAATGCGCAACACGCGTCCGTCCGGCGAGTTCAGAAAATCCGGATTCTCATAGGCGAGCGGCGCCTCCGGCAACTCGTCGGGCGTCTCTGGAACCATCATGTCTCCCTTGTCCTGCAAAGCCTTACCCCCGATCGTCGCGGTAGTGAACCGCCTCCGAGATGCCGATCCAGATATCGAGCAGCCCCAGGCCCGAGATCAGGCCGCGAACCGCTCCGTTATGCAGCACGGCCGAGAGCGCCGGGTGCGCCTGAATGAACATGTTGTGGTCCCACACCCTCGTCCACCACGGCAGCAGCATGACCAGGATGCCGAGGTACACGCAGAACAGCACCAGCACAAAGAGCGACAATCGCTGCAGCCAGACCGGTGCCGCCCTCCTCGAGCCATCGCCGCTGTCTTCTGCCGCGCGTTCCACCGGCGGCCCGGGATTCGGAAAAAGTTGTGGCTCGCCTGACATCAAACTCCCAGAACCCAAGGTAGCAGGAGCGTCCCGGTGTTGTCTCTTCACGCCCCACGATGGAACCGCCACAACTCTGGGTGCCCCACGTCCGGACTCTCGGACATGGGCTTTCCACCACCCCACAAAAGCACGTCATTTCGACCGGAGATGCGGGGTCCCCGGCGAGTGTACTCGCTGGGGTGCAAGCGAAGCGCAGTGGAGAGACCCCCTGTATTTCGCCCAGGCCCGCACCTGGTCCCTAATCCCCAAATTCCGGGTACCCCGTCCCTTGCGCCGTCTGCGATGGGTGGGATGTAAGGCTTCACCCCTCACCTATGCGACAGTGAATACATGCCCCCGGCTCCCCAGAGACGCGCTCTCGGATTCGCCGCCTGCGCCCTGGCCAGTGCGCTCTGGGGCTGCGGCTTCTTCTTCGGCGAGATCGCGCTGTCCGAGATGAACTTCGCGCACCTGGTCCTCTACCGCTTCCTCTTCGCCATGGTGCCGCTCTCGCCCTTGCTGATCACCCATCCGCCGCGTCTCAACCGCAAGGAGTGGGGCGTGCTGCTGCTGGCCTCCTTCCTCGGTATCCCGCTGCAGTTCCTGCTCCAGTTCTATGGCCTTTCACTGACCAACGTCAGCCACGCCTCGCTGATGGTGGGCACCATGCCGGTCATCCTCGCCATTGGAGCAGCCCTGTTCGCCCACGAGCGCATGGACCGCACCGGCTGGATCGCGATGGCGGGTTCGACCGTTGGCGCGGCTCTGATCGCCCTCGGCGGCCATCATCGCGGAGTCGCCGGAGGCTCGTCGCTCGCCGGAGACCTGGTGGTGATCGCGTCGCTGGTCATCGCGCTGTTCTGGATTCTGCTCAACAAACAACTGATGGAGCGGCATTCCCCTGTTGTCATCACGGCGTACGGCGTGGGCCTGGGCACGGTGATGCTGATGATCTGGGTGCCTTTGCAATACGGCCTGCCGCCGGTCGCGCAGGTTTCAGCGAAGGTGTGGCTGGCGCTCGCAGCCAGCGGCCTGCTCTGCACTGCAACCACCACGCTGCTGTGGAACTGGGGACTGACTCAGGTTCCGGCCTCGCAGGCGGGCGTGCTGCTTAATATGGAGCCTTTACTGGGCAGTTTGCTCGGTGTTTTTGTGCTCGGCGAGCATCTGGGACCGGATGCGTGGGCGGGCGGCATTCTTATTTTGAGCGCGGCTGTCCTCTTAACCACCCGCTCCAAGGCCCGTGTGCGCGAGCAGCTTCCCGTGACCTGAAATCGACCATGTAACCAGAGAAATAGGCTTTCTCTCGTTACATTTCGGATTATGTAACCTGAGAAACCGCATTTCTCTGGTTACATCTTCAAAATTCTGCGCAAGTGCTGAAATATATGTACTTAGCATTTCCATGACGGTGAAATGCGAATGTCTATAAGCTTAAAGTCATGGAGAAGGATCTCTCGACCGTGCCGGTCCGAATGATCGCCGTCGACATGGACGGCACCCTGCTGGGTTCGGACGGCCACGTCAGCGCACGAAATCTGGCGGCGCTGCATGCGGCGGAGCGGGCAGGCATCGAGGTCGTGGTGGCGACCGGGCGGCGGCACTGCTATGCCATGCGGCAACTGCGCGGGCTGGGGCTCGGCGAAGAGAACGCGCTGGTCAGCTCGAACGGCACGGTGACACGGACGCTGGGAGCGCGTCTGCTGGAGCGGACGCTGATGCAGCCCGAGGCGGCGCGGCGGCTGTGCGCGCACATGGACGAGTTTCGCAATGCCTTGGTGATTACCTTTGACCGGACCGGGGAGGACGGCGAAGACGCTCGCGGCGCATTGGTGGTTGAAGATCTGGAAGAGCTGAACGGAAGCATCAGCCGATGGATGGCGGCTAACGAGCCGTATATCTCGCATGTCGCGCCGATCGAACGGGCGCTTGAGGGCGAGGCTCCGATCCAGATGATGATCTGCGGAACGATCGAGCGGATGCGGACGGCTGAGGTCCGGCTGCTGGAGCATCCGGGCGTATGCGCCGTGGGCGCCGACTCCGCTCCGGACGCTGAGATTGCGTTGCACCGGACGGAGTATCCGGAGCGGAACCTGAGCATCGTGGACATTCTGCCCGCGGGGTGCAGCAAGGGAGCGGCGCTGCTGCGGCTGGCGGCGAGGCGCGGGCTGGATGCGGGGGAGATTCTGGCCATCGGCGACAACTGGAACGATCTCTCCATGCTGGAGATGGCCGGGCGCAGGGTGCTGATGGGCAACGCTCCGGAAGATCTGAAGCGGGAGGCGGCGGAGCGAGGGTGGGCTGTGGGGCCGCGGCACGATGAGGATGGCGTGGCGGAGGCGATTGAAGCGGTTATGGCTGAGGCGCTGGCGAAGCGATAGGGTGATGGCTGTGGGAACGGGGGCGAAATACAGGGGTCTCTCCGCTGCGGCCCTGCGGGCCTTCGGTCGAGATGACGTGCTTTTTGGGTTTCAAGATGTCCTTCGGTCGAGATGACGTGCTTTTATCTCCTCTGTAGCGATTTCCTGTTATGGCGATTCGATCCCATCGATGGTGATTCGGATCTTATCTTCTTCTCTGATCTTCTCTTCTTCTCTATAGCTATCGAGTGTAGTGAGCTTCGGCGGCGGTGATAGGCTTTGAGGGTGGCGATGAAGGCTGGCGCAGTTCGAAGCGGGTTGGCGATCTTCGCGTTGGCGTTGACGGTGTGTCCGTTGGCGCGGGCGGGCGAGCATGTGACCCTGCGCAATGGATTCGAGCTGAACTGCGTTCGGAGCGAGACGGTCGGGGATAAGGTTCGGCTCTACCTCGCGGGAGATACGCCGGCGGCATCGAATGCCAACTATCTAGAGATCGCGAGGGATGCGATTGTCCGCGTGGAGACGGTCGCCGATGCGCCCCGGACCGCGGTGAAGGCTGCGGCCAAGGCTGGAATCAAGACTGGGATCAGGACGGGGATCAGGACGGGGGCAGAGGCGACAGCGGCTGCACCGACGCGCGCCGAGATTCACGAGATGCTGGCGCACTCCGGCGAGGCGCACCATATCGATACCGATCTGCTGGCCAGCGTGATGAAGGCGGAGAGCGGCGGCGAGGTGCGCGCGGTGTCGCGGGCAGGGGCGCAGGGGCTGATGCAGCTGATGCCGAAGACGGCCAGCGAGATGGGAGTCGAGGATGCGTTCCGTGCGGAGGAGAACATCGCGGGCGGGACGGCGTATCTGGATGAGCTGCTGACGCGGTATCGCGACAATATTGCGCTGGCGCTGGCGGCGTATAACGCCGGGCCGGCGGCGGTAGACCGGTATCACGGGGTGCCTCCGTATCGCGAGACGCAGGCGTATGTGGCGCGGGTGATTCGGGAGTTCAACCGGCGCAAGCAGGCGGCGCTGGTGGCGCAGGCGCGGTAGGAGATGAGGGCCAGTCTCTGCGGAAAATGGGGTAGATGCGACGAAAGACGTGCCTCAGGGGCTAAAGCCCCTTGTCTTTGGCAGGGGAGAGAGGACCAAGGCTGAAGCCTTGGCGTACCCAGAGGCAAGGGCAACTGCAAGGGCGCGGGCAACGGCAAAATACAGGGGTCTCTCCACTCCGCCGCGCGATGAGGCTGCGCGGCTTCGGTCGAGATGACGTGCTTTTGAGTTGGGTCGTGCGGCTTTGGTCGAGATGACGCTTTTGGAGCGGGTCGCGTGCCTTTGATCGAGATGACGTGATTTATGGTTTGGCGAGATCATGCTTTTATGGCTGATTGAGATGATGCTTTTATGGTTTTTCTATAGGTTCTTAGAGAGCGCGGGATGAAGAAGCGGAATCGATGGGTGTGGATCGCGGCGCTGGTGGTGCTCGTGCTGGTCGATCTGGCGCTGTGGAGGGCGCACTTCGACTGGGCGATGTTCCGACACCAACTGCGGAGCGTGGACCAGATCCACATCTGGGCGGGGATTGCGCTGATCTATGCAACCTACTGGCTGCGGGCGTGGCGATGGGCGATCTTCCTGGCGCCGGTGAAGAAGGTTCCGACGCACGCTTTGCTGGGGCCGCAGTTCATCGGGTTCGCGGGGGTGGCGCTGTTTGGACGGCTGGCCGACCTGACCCGGCCGTACCTGGTGTCGCGGCGCGTGGGGCTGCCGCTCAGCACGCAGGTTGGGGTCTATGCCATCGAGCGGATGTTTGACCTGGGGGCGGTCGCCGTGGTGTTTTCGAGCGCCATGGCGCTGACGCCGGAGCACCTTCCGCACCACGAGATCTTTGTGCGGGCCGGGGAGATGAGCCTGGCGCTGACGCTGGCGATTGCGGCCTTTGCGGTCGTGGTGCGGGTGTCGGGCGGCGTGGTCGCCGGGTTTGCGCGGGCGACGCTGGGCCGGTTGTCGAAGCCGGCGGCGGAGAGCATCGCCACGAAGATCCTCGGATTTCGCGACGGGTTGAACACCTTTACGTCGCTGCGCGACTTCGCGCTGGCGGTGGCGCTGTCGCTGGCGATGTGGGGGATGATCGGGATGGCGTATGTGCAGACGGCGCACGCCTTTGCGCTAACGCCGGAGCTGGCGGGGCTGACCTTTTCGCGGACCATGCTGCTGATGGCGGCGAGCCTCGGCGGATCGGTGCTGCAGCCACCGATTATCGGATGGTTTACCCAGATTGCGGTGACGGCGACGGCGATGCACGAGTTTTACGGCGCGCCGATTGAAGCGGCGACAGCGTGCGGCGCGGTGCTGCTGGTGGTGACTTCGTTGTGCATTCTGCCGACGGGGTTGGTGTATGCGCGGGTGGAGCATGTGAATTTGAAGGCGGTGGCGGAGGAGAGTGAAGCGGCAGGTGAGGAGGTCGAGGAAGGCGGGTAGATGTTGCTTCCCACCCATCGCATACGGCCGCGATGGATGGGGCACCCGGCATCCTGCCGCAGCCAGAGCGGTTCTCCTCAGAGATAGTCCGCGGTAATTCGGGCGAAACGCGGATTCCCTTCGGGAATGACAAACAAAGGAAGTTACGACTGAAAGAGAATGGTTTTAGGGAAGGTCTGATTAAGTCTCGGAAGATGCCCTCAGCGGCTAAAGCCGTGTTGCTGGCAAGTCACTTACGGCACGGCTGAAGCCGTGCCCTTAACGAAACTGGACTTAATCAGAGGTTCCTTCGGTCGAGATGACGTTTTTTATTTCCCTGCTGTGTTTTTATATCTCCTCTTCTGGAACGAAGAGGTCTTCTCCAGGGAAGGGGCGCTGCTAGAATCGAGGCAATCCGATGAAGTGTCCCTACTGTGGTTTTGCCCAGGATCGCGTTGTCGATTCACGAGAGAGTAAAGAGGCGGACTCGATCCGCCGGCGGCGCGAGTGCGAGGGCTGCCACAAGCGGTTTACCACCTACGAGCGCATCGACGAGATTCCCTACATGGTGGTGAAGAAGGACGGCCGCCGCGAGAAGTTCGACCGGCAGAAGGTGCTGAGCGGGCTGCTCCATGCCTGCGAGAAGCGGCCGGTGCCGGCGGTGAAGCTGGAGCAGATCGTGGACGAGACGGAGGCTTTTGTGGTCGATTCGCCGGAGCGGGAGCGCTCGACCAGCGAGGTGGGCGAGCAGATTATGTCGCGGCTCAAGGATATCGACACGGTGGCCTATATCCGGTTTGCCAGCGTCTATCGAGACTTCAAGGACGTGCGCGAGTTCAAGGCCGAGCTGGAAGAGCTGTTGAGCGGCAAGGACCATAAGAAACGGCGGTAGCGCGATGGCGAAGAGTCCGGGGATTCCGATTCCAAAGACTGCGAAAACTGCGAAGCGCGGGATGCATCGGATCACGCTGATTCCGGGCGACGGTATTGGGCCGGAGGTTTCGGCAGCGGTGGTCGGCATCGTCGAAGCGGCGGGGCGGGCGACCGGGGCGGCGTTCGAGTGGCATCGCTATGCGGCCGGGGCCGAGGCGTTCGAGACGACGGGCGAGTATATCCCGAAGGCGCTCTACGACTCGATCGAAGAGAACCGGGTGGCGCTGAAGGGGCCGGTGACGACTCCGGTGGGCGGGGGCTTCGCTTCGATCAACGTGGCGCTGCGGCAGAAGTTCGAGCTGTTCGCGAACTTTCGGCCGGTGAAGAGCCTGCCGGGATTGAAGACGATCTATCCGAATATCGACTTGATTATTGTCCGCGAAAATATGGAGGACCTGTACGCCGGCCTCGAGCATGTGGTGGTGCCGGGTGTAGTGCAGGCGCTGAAGATTATCACGGAGAAGGGCTCGACGCGGATTGCCAAGTTCGCCTTCGAGTATGCGCGCAGGCAGGGGCGGAAGAAGGTCCACGCCATCCACAAGGCGAACATTATGAAGCTGTCGGACGGGCTGTTTCTGCGGTGTTGCCGGACGGTCGCCGAGGGTTTCCCCGAGGTGGAGTATCGCGAGCACATCGTGGACAACACCTGTATGCAGCTGGTGATGAATCCTTACCAGTACGACATCCTGCTGACGGAGAATTTGTACGGCGATATTTTGAGCGACCTGTGCAGCGCGTTTGTGGGCGGCCTGGGACTGGTGCCGGGAGCGAACCTGGGGACGGAGTGCGCGATCTTCGAGGCAGTGCATGGGTCGGCTCCCGATATCGCGGGAAAAAATATGGCGAATCCGACGGCGCTGCTGCAGAGCGCGGTGCTGATGCTCGACCACATCGGCGAGAGCGAGACGGCGGAGCGGGTGCAGGCGGGGCTGGAGCAGGTTTATCGCGAGGGCAAGACGCTGACAAAAGACGTCGGCGGCACGAGCGGGACGAGGGAATTTGCCGACGAGGTGCTGCGGGCGATGGAGACGCCGATCGAGGCGTAAGGCTGCGCTCGTCCGCTCGCCTCATGCGCGTTGGATGGGGCATCCGGCGGTTGGGAATGGGATACCTGGGCGGTGGAGGCAGGTGAGTGGGCCCATGTCCCGAAAACGGGACATGGGGCACCCAGAGTTGCGGCTGGTGGCGACGGTGTGACGGTTTTGGCTGCGTCGCGTTATTCTGGAAGGTATATGGAACGGCGCAAAGTCGGAATTCTGGGCGCGACCGGCATGGTCGGTCAGCGATTTATTCAATTATTGAGCAATCATCCGTGGTTTGAGATTGCGTGGCTGGCTGCGAGCGATCGCAGCGCGGGCAAAACCTATGGCGAAGCCTGCCGCTGGAAGCTGGATACACCGCTGCCCGCGAATATTGCGGCCATGACGATTCAGCCGAATGTCCCCGAGGGCACGGTGGGCGAGTTACCGAAGATTATCTTCGCGGCGCTCGACGCCGACGTGGCGCGGGAGCTGGAGCCGAAGTTCGCCGCCGCGGGCTGCGCGGTGATCTCGAACTCGAGCGCGTTCCGCATGACGGCGGATGTGCCGCTGGTGATTCCCGAGGTCAACGCCGATCACCTGGCGCTGATCGAGGCGCAGAGCACCCGTAAAGAGAACGGCGGCAACGGCGGCTATATTGTGACCAACCCGAATTGCAGCACGATTGGGCTGGTGCTGGCGCTGAAGCCGCTGGCCGACCGCTTCGGGATCGAGAGCGTCTTTGTGAGCACGATGCAGGCAGTGAGCGGCGCGGGCTATCCGGGCGTGCCTTCGCTGGACATCCTGGGCAACGTGGTTCCCTTCATCAAGAACGAAGAAGAGAAGATGGAAGAGGAAGCGAGCAAGCTGCTGGGCCGCCTCGATGGCAGAAAGATCGAGATGCTTGATGCCAAGGTGAGCGCGCACTGCAACCGGGTCGCGGTCGAGGACGGGCATACCGAGTGTGTCAGCGTGAAGCTGCGCACGAAGGCCACGCGCGAGCAGGTGCTGGCGGCGTGGAGCGAGTTTGAGCCGCTGCGGGGCAAGAATCTGCCGACAGCTCCAGCACAGCCGGTCGAGTTCGACGGCGGCGCGGACAGGCCGCAGCCCCGGCTGGACCGGATGCGCGGTCGCGGCATGGCGGCAACGGTGGGACGGCTGCGCGAGTGTTCCCTGCTGGACTGGAAGTTCGTGGTGCTGTCGCACAATACGATTCGCGGCGCGGCGGGAGCGGCGGTGCTGAACGCGGAGATTCTGGCCCTGCTGGGCAAGCTGGACAAGCTGGGCGTGGCCGCGACGCCGGCCGTGGCGGTGATGGCTTGAGCACGGCGCGGGAACAACTGGTCATTATGAAGTTTGGCGGCACCTCGGTCGAGGACGCCAAGGCGATGGAGCGGACGGCGGCGATCGTTCGCGGACGGCGGGAGCGGGGGCTGGAGGTTGTGGTCGTCGTCTCGGCGATGGCGAAGGTGACCGACCATTTGCTGGCGGCCGCGGCCGCGGCCGGGCGCGACGATAAGGCGGGCGCGCTAGCTATCAGCGCGAGGCTGCGCCACCGCCACATGGACACGCTGGCCGACCTGCTGGACAGCGGGCGTTTCGGGCAGTTGCAGCCGGTGATTCACCACGAGTTCGACGCGCTGGACGATCTGCTGCGGGGCATAGCGGCGGTGGGCGAGCTGACGGCGCGCACCAGCGACCTGGTGGTGAGCTTCGGCGAGCGGCTTTCGAGCCGCATGGTCGCGGCAGCGTTCGAGCAGCGGGGCCTCGAAGGCGCGCACGTCGATGCGCGGAGCTGCATTGTGACCGACGCGCACTACGGCAAGGCGGCGCCGCAGGAGAGCGCCATCGAGGCAAGACTTGCGGAGTTCGTTTTGCCGCTGATCGAAGCGGGAAAGACGCCGGTAATGGGCGGATTTATCGGATCGACGGTGGAGGGTATTACAACGACGCTGGGACGCGGCGGCAGTGACTACACTGCAGCACTGGTGGGCGGCGGCATGCACGCCGGGGCCATCGAGATCTGGACCGACGTCAACGGCATTATGACGACCGATCCGCGCATCTGCCCGGACGCGCTGCGGGTGAAGACGATCAGCTTTGAAGAGGCGGCGGAACTGGCCTACTTCGGCGCGAAGGTGCTGCATCCGGCGACTATCCTGCCCGCCGTGCAGAAGAGCATCCCGGTGTGGGTGCTGAACTCGCGCAACGCGGAGAACGAAGGTACGCGGATTACGGCGCTGGCTCCGAAGTGCGCCAGCCCGTTCAAGAGCATCGCGGCAAAGAAGCGTTTGACGATCATCGACGTGGTCGCCAGCCGGATGCTGATGTCGCACGGATATCTGAAGGCGGTCTTCGACGTCTTCGACAAGTACCAGTGCGCCATCGACATGGTTTCGACCAGCGAGGTGAGCATCTCGGTCACGGTCGACTCGAATGAGAAGCTGCCGGAGATCTGCGCGGAGCTGGGCAAGATCGCGGATGTGAAGTACGAGGGGCGCAAGGCGCTGGTGTGCCTGGTGGGCGAGGATATTCGCGGCTACAGCGGGATTGCCGGACGGGTCTTCAGCGCGGTCAGCCATATCAACGTGCGCATGATCTCGCAGGGCGCAAGCGAGATTAATATGAGCTTCATGATCGATGAGGAAGATGTCGAAGAGGCCGTGCGTAGCCTGCACAAGCAGTTCTTCGCCGATCCGGATGCGAGTGTCTTCGACGTGGCGGCCCGGGTTCCGGCTACGGTGAAGGCTTAGGGCATTTTAAAATCGATTATTGACGGTCGAGGCTGAGAGTTAGATGGGGCATCCGAGCAGTTGCGGCAGGATAGGATGAAGACGAAACAGGGGTCTCTCCGCTGCGGCCCTGCGGGCCTCGGGTCGAGATGACGTGCTTTTGGGCTCGATGAAGTGTTTTTAGCATGACGTGTTTTTAGTTGGCGCTTGAATGGAAGATGCGCCGGGAAGGAAAGATCATGCGAGTTCTGGTATTAGGACAGGGCAAGACCGGCAAGGTAGTCGCGGAGGTTGCGGCGGAACGCGGCCATAGCGTGCATGTGCTCGACGAGAAGGAGAATGAGCACGCGTCGGCGCTGACGCCGCCGTTTGTCGCCGGATTCGATGTGATCATCGACTTCACCACGCCGGAGGCGGCGGTGCAGAACATGCGCGCCTGCCTGGCGACCGGGGCGAAGATGGTGGTGGGCACGACGGGATGGTATGACAAGCTGTCGGACATGCGGGCTCTGGCCGAGCGAAAAAACGCGGGGTTGCTGTATGGGACGAACTACTCCATCGGCGTGCAGGTGATGCTGCAACTGGCGGCGAAGATGGGTGAGTCGCTGCGCAATGCGGGCTACGAGTTTTCAATTGAAGAGACTCACCACGTGACCAAGCTGGACGCACCCAGCGGAACGGCGATCACGCTGGCTTCGGTGGTCGAGGCAGCGTCGGGCTATCGGAAGGTCCCCATCGAATCGAAGCGCGTGGGCGATGCCAAGGGGACGCATGTGCTGGTCGCCGAGAGCGCCGCCGACAGGATTACGCTGACGCACGAGGCCTTCTCGCGGCGCGGATTTGCCGAGGGCGCGGTGCGGGCGGCGGAGTGGCTGTGCTCGCGCACGGGCTGCTTCGACTTTCAGAATATCTGCCAACAGATGTAGTTTTGGGTTTGGTTTCCAAATGGAATGGGGATGGGCATGAGCACGATGGATGTAGCGGCGGCGAAGTTTGCGGATTTAACCTTTGAAGAGAAGCTAGACCGGCTGGCCGAGGTTGCCGTCCGGGTGGGGTTGGGACTGCGCGCAGGACAGGAACTCATCATGTCCGCGCCGATGGAGGCGCTGCCGCTGGTGCGGCGGATTACAGAACACGCCTACAAGGCCGGGGCCGTGCTGGTGACGACCTTCTACGGGGACGATCCGTCGACTCTGGCGCGGTTTGCCTATGCTCCGGATGCCAGCTTCGACTACGCTCCAAAGTGGCTGCAGGACGGAATCGCCGAGGGATTCAGGAACGGCGCGGCACGGCTGGCGATTGCGGGCGCGAATCCGGCTCTGCTGGCGAAGCAGGATCCGGCGAAGGTGGCACGGGCGAATGTTGCGGCGTCTAAAGCGGGCAAGCCGGCGATGGAGTTGATTACACGCCATACGATCAACTGGACTATTGTCGCGTTTGCGACGCCGGAGTGGGCGAAGCTGGTGTTTCCGAACGACCGCGAGGATGTCGCCGTGGCCAAGCTGTGGGAGGCGATCTTTGTCGCCTCGCGCGTCGATGCCGACGATCCGATGGTGGAGTGGCAGGAGCATGGAGCGCGGTTGAAGCAGCGCGTCGATCTGCTGAATGCGAAACGATTTTCGGCGCTGCACTTCAAGGGGACGGGGACGGATTTGACGGTCGGGCTGGCGGACGATCATCTGTGGGCCGGGGGCGGGACGACGGCGGGTAACGGAGTTTATTGCCAGCCGAATATTCCGACGGAGGAGTGCTTTACCACTCCGCACAAGGATCGCGTGAATGGGACGGTGCGGGCGTCGAAGCCGCTTTCGCACCAGGGAACGCTGATCGAGAACATCGCGGTGCGGTTCGAGGGCGGAAGGATCGTCGAAGCGACGGCGACGGCGGGCGAGGATGTGCTCAACCGGCTGATCAGCACGGACGACGGCGCGCGGCGGCTGGGCGAGGTGGCGCTGGTGCCGCACTCGTCGCCGATTGCGCAGAGCGGCGTGCTGTTCTGGAATACGCTGTTCGACGAGAACGCGGCCAGCCACATTGCGCTGGGGCAGGCGTATTCGACCTGCCTGATCGGCGGCGAGAAGATGGACGCGGAGGCGCTGGCGAAGCTGGGCGCGAACGCCAGCCTGATCCACGTGGACTGGATGATCGGCTCGGGCGAGATGGATGTGGACGGGGTGGCCGCCGATGGGACCTCGGAACCGCTGATGCGAAAGGGCGAGTGGGTTTAGGGGTTGATTCAGTCTCTTCGGGGCGGGGAGATATTCTACTTTCCCACTCATCGCAAAATGCGCGATGAGTGGGGCACCCGGACGGTTGGGGAACACGCAAGGAAGAACAAAGGCGAAATACAGGGGTCTCTCCCCTGCGGCCCTGCGGGCCTTCGGTCGAGATGACGTAGCTGGAGAGGCTTAAACAGATTCCTAGAGCGGTTCTCCTCCGGATGGAGTCCCTGGTGATTCGGGCGAAACGCGAATTCCCTTCGGGAATGACAAACAAATCGCTCTAATCAGAGATTCCTCAGGGCGCAGGGCGGGCCTTCGGTTCTTGATGTGAGGCCGGGTGCGAAAGCAGGCACAACGGAAGACAAGGTAAACTGACAACCATTATGGAACTGATGGGATGTGGAACGGCGCTGGTTACTCCTTTTCGCAAGGACGGCAGCGTGGACGAGCCCGCGCTGCACGCGCTGGTGAGCTGGCAGATCGAGAACGGGATTGATTTTCTGGTTCCCTGCGGAACGACGGGCGAGGCCGCGACGCTGACCGAGGCCGAGTGGCTGCGCGTGGTCGAGGCGGTGGTGGGCACGGTGGCGGGACGGGTTCCGGTGTTCGCCGGGTGCTCGCATAATTCGACGCGGGAAGCGGTGATACGCGTGCGGAAGCTGGCGCAGGTGCAGGGGCTGACCGGCATCCTGTCGGCGAATCCGTACTACAACCGGCCGGGGCAGGAGGGGCAGTACCAGCACTTCCGAGCCATCGCCGAGGCGGTGGAGCTACCGATCCTGCTGTACAACATTCCTTCGCGGACGGGCACCAATCTGGAGCCGGCGACGGTGTTGCGGCTGGCGGAGTTGCCCAACGTGATCGGCATCAAGGAATCGAGCGGGAACCTGGCGCAGGTGACGGAACTGCTGACGACGGCGCCGCGCAGCTTCAAGGTCTTCTCCGGCGACGACGGACTGGCTCTGCCGATCCTGGCGCTGGGCGGGGCGGGGCTGGTCTCGGTGGCCTCGAACGTGATTCCGGGGCAGATGGGCCGCATGGTGCGGTCGGCGCTGGAGAATGACTGGGTGAGCGCGCGGCGGATCAACCGGCAGTTCTTCCGGCTGATGCAGGCACACTTCTGGGAGGCGAATCCGGCTCCGGTGAAGGCTGTGCTTTCGATGATCGGGCGGGGCGAGGATGTTCTGCGGTTGCCGATGGTTCCGGTTTCGGCGGCGACGCGGCGCCGGCTCGAGTGTATTGTGGGAGAGCTTGGTATGCTGGCAGGCGTTCCCAGTACCGGGGAAGATCTGCGGATGTTCTAGTGCTGCTATCGCAGCGGGCTGTGCGTATGGATAGTGGGAACAGGTAGTGGCAGGGACGGAGACAAATACAGGGGTCTCTCCACTGCGCCACGCGATGAAGCTGCGCGGCTTCGGTCGAGATGACGTTTTTAGAAGCTTCTCGATGGGTTGAGACGAGCTCCAATGAGCTATCTTTAGAGCGACGTGAAAGAGGGTGAGACGTGAATCAAGAAGGAACGTTGCAGGAGCGGGTGGAGTACTGGTTCGCGCAGGGCAAGCCGGCGATGGGAGTTCGGAAGGCGGAGACGACGTTTCAAGAGGTGCTCGGCGGGCTGCAAGCAGGTGAGCTGCGCGCTGCAGAACCGGATGACTCGGAGCTGGGATGGCATGTCAATGCGTGGGTGAAGCGGGGTATCCTGCTGGGGTTCCGGCTGGGGTCGCTGAAGCAGATGGGATCGAATCACGGGCTCTCGTTCGTGGACAAATCGACCTTTCCGGCGCGTCACTTCACCGAATCGGATGGAGTTCGCATCGTGCCGGGCGGGTCGAGCGTGCGGTCGGGGGCCTTTCTCTGCAAGGGCGTGGTGGTGATGCCGCCTGCCTATATTAATGTGGGCGCCTATGTCGCGGAGTGCACCATGGTGGATTCCCATGCGCTGGTGGGAAGCTGCGCGCAGATCGGCAAGCGCGTGCACCTAAGCGCGGCGGCGCAGATCGGCGGCGTTCTGGAGCCGGTCAATGCCAACCCGGTCATCATCGAAGACGATGTGCTGGTGGGCGGAAACACCGGGGTCTACGAAGGCACGATTGTGCGCAAGGGCGCCGTGCTGGCGGCGGGAACGGTGCTGACCCGGGGCACGCCGGTCTACGACCTGGTGCGGGGCGAGGTCTATAAAGCCACGGCGGAGAGGCCGCTGGTGATCCCCGAAGGCGCGGTCGTGGTGCCGGGTTCGCGCGCGGTCACGAAGGGAAAAGGGCAGGAGTGGGGGCTCAGCGTGGCAGCGCCGGTGATCGTGAAGTACAGGGACGAAAAGACGGAGCTGTCGCTGGT
>Ga0207674_10001320_pt1 | contig 32252 bp, 28 predicted proteins | sample KBSCornC72_FD_184303 | JGI IMG/M metagenome (GOLD analysis project Ga0207674, IMG submission 184303) | Corn rhizosphere microbial communities from Kellogg Biological Station, Michigan, USA - KBS Corn C7-2 (SPAdes) (version 2) | ecosystem: Host-associated > Plants > Roots > Rhizosphere > Soil ...
GCCATCAAGCAGCCCGACAGCGGCATCGCGCGCTCCTTCGGCGAGGCGCGCACCACCGCGCGCGAGCTGGGCTACCCGCTGCTGATCCGCCCCTCCTACGTGCTGGGCGGACGCGGCATGGAGATCCTGGCCGAGCCCGGCGACCTCGACCGCTACCTCACCAAGCTTGCGGCCATCCTCAACCGCCCCTCGGAGCTGGTGGTCTCCGAGGATCGCCCGCTGCTCATCGACCGTTATCTGAGCGACGCCGTCGAGGTGGACGTCGACTGCCTGTGCGACGGCAAGGACACCTTCATCGCCGGCATCATGGAGCACATCGAGGAGGCCGGCATCCATTCGGGCGACAGCGCCTGCTCCCTGCCCACGCGCTCGCTCCCTCCCGAGACGATCGCCCAGATCGAGCGTGAGACGCGCGACCTGGCGCTGGCGCTCGATGTCGTCGGCCTGATGAACGTGCAGTATGCGGTCAAGGACGGCCAGGTCTACGTGCTTGAGGTCAACCCGCGCGCCTCTCGCACGGTACCGTTCGTGGCCAAGGTGATCGGCCGCCCCATCGCCGGCATCGCCGCCCGCATCATGAACGGCGAGCCGCTGGCCGCCTTCAGCCTGAGGCCGGTCGTGCTAGGCCATGTCGCCGTGAAAGAGGCCGTGTTCCCCTTCGCCCGCTTCCCCGGGGTCGATCCCGTCCTTGGCCCCGAGATGCGGTCCACCGGCGAGGTGATGGGCATCGACCGCGACTACGCCCTAGCCTTCGCCAAGAGCCAGATCGGGGCGGGCAACGAGCTGCCCCTCAGCGGGACCGTGTTCGTCTCGGTACGGGACGCCGACAAGGCCGGCATTGTGGCGCCGATCCGGGAGCTGGCGCACGCGGGCTTCCGGGTCGTGGCGACGCGCGGCACCAAGCGGGCGCTTGACGCGCACGGCATCCCCTGCGAGCAGATCAACAAGGTGCTGGAAGGTCGGCCTCACATCGTCGATCTGATGAAGAACGGCGAGGTGAGTCTCGTCTTCAACACGACGGAAGGTGCCAAAGCGTTAGCCGATTCCAAGGACATCCGCCGCACCGCCCTCTTGCATCACATCCCATACTATACCACATTGGCCGGAGCCCTGGCGGCGACACACGCCATCAAGGCGCTCGCCGCGGGCACCCTGAATGTCGCCCCTCTGCAGTCCTACATAAAGCGGCCTTCCTAAAGGACGTTGCGGCATTGCCGTCCGAAGGGCTGGCCAAAGCGGAAATTTTGGGTGACACTGACGGGATCCGCACGCCGTTTGGGAACCACCCCGGAGCACATACGAGTGACGATCATGGAAAAGGTGCCGATGACCATGGAGGGTTATCGTAAGCTCGAGACAGAGCTGCACCGCCTCAAGGTGGAGGAGCGTCCGCGCATTATCCAGCAGATCGCCGAGGCCCGCGACCACGGCGATCTGTCGGAGAATGCGGAGTATCACGCCGCCAAGGACGCCCAGGGCATGAACGAGGCCAGGGTGGCCGACCTGGAGGACAAGATCGCGCGTGCCGAGATCATCGACCCGTCCAAGCTGTCGGGCACGACCGTGAAGTTCGGCGCCACCGTGACGCTGGAGGACGACGATTCCGGCGAGAAGGTGAAATACAAGATCGTCGGGGAGGACGAGGCCGATCTCAAGGCCGGCAAGATCTCCATCAACTCGCCCATCGCCCGCGCCCTGATCGGCAAAGCCAAGGGCGAGAACGCCGAGGTGACGACGCCCAAGAGCGCGCGCAGCTTCGAGATTCTGAAGGTGGAATTCAAATAGCCGGATAGTGTCGGCCGATCACCGGCTGCGCCGACCCTCGCTGACGAAACGGATCTCGCCACGGCGTCCCCTCCCCCCTTTGTGGGGGAGGGGAATCCGCTCGTTTCGTTTCAGCCCCCCGGTTCTGACACCATCGCACGACCGACGTTGGAGTTACGATATCAGACCCAGAGCGTTTGACACCTGTTATCCACAGGATGACACGTCCACCCCCGTTCCTTCTGCCGATCACGTATGGTGTCTTTGGCGAGCGTTGAGCGAGCCGAGCGTACGGCGTGGGACGGAAGGTTGTCATGCGTATGGACGCGCGCAAGCGCGGCTTCCTGCACGGGGTGTTGCGTTCCAAGGGATGCCTGGGTCTCGTCCTGCTGGCCCTCCCGGTCGGATTGTCCCAGGTCGACATAGCCGGGCGCAGCGTCGGCAGTCACATCGGTCAACTCGTGTTTCCGCCTGCCGATGCGCGTCGCGCCTCGCGCGGGCCCCGCGCCTTCGACACCGACTTTCGCCACCCGTCCGCGCCGATGCAGCTGCCGGCGTTCGCGCCGTCCGGCCGAGTCCCCGCCTTCGCACCGTCTCCTCAGACGCCGGCGTTCGGGCAGTCCGCCACGACGCCGGCATTCGGCGCGGTGCCGCACGCGCGCCCGTCCGCTTCTGGGGACGCGCGCAAGCCGCCCGCCTTCTTCGCGGTGTCGAAGCCGGTGCGGGAGGAGTCCCGCATCGGCAAAGGCGGGAGACGGGACGGCGACGCGCCGCATCGAGCCGCGCGTGCGCCTGTGGCGGACACGAAAGTGGTTCACGGCGGCTGGGACGCCATGGTCCGGCCGACAACGGTCGCCGTCCGCCTGGTACCGCGGCCTCCGATCCCCCTGGAGACCGAGGTGCGGCCGGCGGCGGGGGCCCATGTGCCGTTCCATCGCCTGGTGGAGAAGCTCTCGAGCCGCCCCAGACCGGCGCGCCAGCCGGCCACGTCTGCGGCCAACCCTGCCGCGAAGCCACGCGAAAGCTCGGCACCGGGCGCAGGCGGCGCCAAGCCGACGGCCCGCCGCCTGGGCGCTCGTCCGCCGCTCGGTGAGATGCTGCCGCAGGTCGGCAGCTTCCGGTCCAGCGAGGTGCTGGCCATCAACCTGTCCGCGGAGGGGCTCGGCAAGGTCCGCAGCGGGAGCTACGAGGTCGTCCAGCGCATCGAGCTGCCCGATTTCGGTCTCACCCTCACGCGGCTCCGGCTGCCACAGGATTTGAACGCGATCAGTGGCCGGGACCGGCTCTTCGATCTCCTGCCCGAGGGCGGCTTCGCCCTCAACCGCGTCTATGCGCACTACCGTCCCAGCATGGGTCGCCAGAACTCTGGCTCCGGCTCTGGCTCCGGCTCTGCCCCGGCGCAAGGCGGAACGGGCTGTCCGGCCGAGCGCTGCTTCGGCAGCGCCCTCATCAACTGGCAGCCGCGGCTGGCCGTCTGCGCTCGGGGCGCCAAGGTGGGCGTCATCGACACCGGCTTCGACCAGGCTCACCCGGCCTTTGCCGGACTGCGCTACCAGTACAAGGAGTTCCTGCCCGAGGGCAGCGCCACGGCCTCCAACCAGCACGGCACGGGCGTGCTCTCGCTGCTGGCGGGCAACCCGAATACCGGCACCCCGGGCCTCATTCCCGACGCCTCCTACGCGGTCGCCAACGCCTTCTTCGCCGACGCCGACGGGCAGCCCATGTCGGACACCGCCCAGATGCTGCAGGCGCTGCACTGGCTGAAGAGGAGCGGCGTCTCGGTCGTCAACCTGAGCTTCGCCGGCCCCGACGACGAGCTCTTGCACCACGCCGTGCGGGAGCTGACCAAGGCCGGCATCGTGGTGGTCGCCGCGGCCGGCAACGAGGGGCCGGCCGCGCCGCCCAGCTATCCCGCCGCCTACGAGGAGGTGATCGCCGTGACGGCGGTGGATCGCAATCTGGCCGCCTACCGCTATGCCAACCGCGGTCCGCACATCGACATCGCCGCCCCGGGGGTGGACGTGTGGACCGCCATGCCCGGTCGCCACGAAGGCCCCCAGACGGGCACGTCATTCGCGGTGCCGTACGTTACCGCCGTGGTCGCGGTCGCGCTTGGCGGCGTGGTGCCGGCGCCCGCCGACGATCCGCTGGCCGCCAAGCGGCATGCGCTGGCGCAGCTTGGAGGCCACATCAGAACCCTCGGCGGCCCCGGCCGCGACCCGATCTTCGGTGCCGGCCTCGTACAGGCGCCGACGACCTGTGGTCCTGAACCCGTGCTTGCCGTGGCATCGAACGATGCATCCCCGGTTCAGGCCTGGGTCGGCACCGTGCGCCGCGCCAGCGAGCCCGCGAGCGGCGGCTCGATGGTCGTAGGCACCTGGGTCAGCACGGTGCACACGGCCGCCGGCGACGGCGTGGCGCGCTAGCCTAGTCCGGGGGCCGCGGCGGCCCCCCTTGCATCAGACCTCGCTTCACCCAAGCAGTCCCGGCGGCGCACGCGGCCTGAGCCGCGCGGCACCGCCGGGCCGCTTCGGGCCGATGCTGCGCCGCCAAGGTGCGGGCATCAGCGGCGCAGCCGACCGAAGACGTTCAGAGCTTGGGTATGCGAGACAACGCGCGCTGCGGTTCGCTCAAGGTGAGGGCCGAAGTCGGCCACAATATGCCCCGTCCACAGCTAATCCGCATCCCCGATCGCAGCCCCGATCACAGCAATGTGTCATCGGGTCTGCCAGCGCCTGGCGATCAGCGCGGCCTCCGCCTCCGCCGAGAGCGGATCGCCGCGCATCATCGAGGTGGCGAGGTCGTCGATGGCCTTGCGCCGGTCGGCGCCCGCCGGAGCGAAGCCGGCAGGGCCGGGCGGCGTCGATGACACCACGTTCCATTTTCCGTCCTCGCTGCGACAGGCCAGCGCATGCGCGACCTGACGGTTGGCGTGCCGCACCTCCACCTGCCGGCACCAGCCCGCAGATTTGCTGCTGAATGTCAGCACCGGCCGCACCGTGGTCACGGCGGCATCCTTACCGCTTGCGGCACCTTCCAGGGCTGTGCTCAGATCCGTCTTCATCGCCTCGCCGCGGCCCGGATGCGGCACCGCAAGTCCGCCCGCCAGCACCGCAAGCAGGACGACGGCCGCCGGCGCGGCGGCGAGGGACCACGCGGGAACGCGATAGCTCCCCTGCAGCCAACGGAGGAGGCTTTGGCCGAACCCCGGCTGACGGGCCGGCTGGCGCTCAGCCAAATTGCCACCACGCGTGATCGTCTCGGTCAGCCATGCCGGAACCGGCTCCTCGTCCTTGGCCGCAAACGCGGACGCGATGCGGCTCCGCGACAGGGCAAGATACGTCTGCAGCTCCGCCACCAGCGACGGGTCGCGGGCCAGCTCCTGCACAAGGCCCGGTACCTCGGCCGGGGCCAGCTGGCCGTCCACCAGCGCCATCGCTTTCTCGCCAGCTTTCCTCATGGCTCACGATCCTGTCTTGGCCGACATGCGCGCCGCCTGCGCGCGCCCCGGCTGATTGAGCACGGCATTGAGGGTGCGGCGCGCCCGCGCCAGCCGGCTCATGACTGTGCCCACCGGCACCCCGGCGATTTCAGCCGCCTCCTTGTAGGAGGCACCCTCGATGCATACCAGCGCCACCATTGCCCGCTGTTCCGCCGACAGTTGCCCCATGGCGGCAACGACCGCCTGCAGTGTCAACTCGCTTTCCACCACCACCCGCCCGTCCGGCCCGGGGATGCCCTCCATGGCATCGATGTCCACCACCTCGCCGCGGACCTTGTTGGCCCTGAGCCGGTCCAGCCAGATGTTTTGCGCGATGCGGTACATCCACGAATCCAGCCGGGTTCCGGGCTGCCAGAGATCGATACGCGACAAGGCCCGCAGGCAGGCGTCCTGGACGAGGTCGTCACCCTGCTCGGTGTTGCCGGTGAGCGCGTACGCGAACCGCCGTAGGCGCGGCAGAACCGCCACCATCCGGACGCGGATGTCATCGCTCACGCGCCGCCTCCCCGGGACCCTTCAACAACGTGCCCGCACCTTGCCTATTCCCCGCAGGAGGGTGCGCCCCCGTGCGGCAATTCCGCTCCTCAGCCTTTCCGCTTGCGCGCGGTGCCCCGGTTCATGCCCTGGCCCAGGGTAATCGGCACGCCGGGCTCGAATTTGGCGCGGCCGATGACGAGGCTGGTCTTGACGCTCGCCACATTGGGCGCCGCTGTCAGGTCGTTCCTGACAAAGTCCTGGAATGTGGAGAGATCCGGAGCCACGCACTTCAGGATGAAGTCGGTCTCACCCGAGAGCATGTAGCATTCGCGCGCCAGCGGCCAGGTCAGCACCCGGTTCTCGAAGGCGCGCAGGTCGGGATCGGCCTGGCTGTGCAGGCCGACATGGGCGAAGGCGATCACCTCGAAATCGAGCGCCTTCTCGTCGAGGAGCGCAAAATAGCCGGCGATGATGCCGGCCTGCTCCAGGGCGCGCGTGCGGCGCAGGCACGGCGGGGGCGACATGCCCACCTTGCGGGCCAGCTCCACGTTGGTGATGCGGCCGTTGGCCTGCAGCTCCTTGAGGATGCGCCAATCGGTAGCATCGAGGACGGCGCGCATGGGGCTATAGCTCTTGCCGTTTGCCGCACTTTCGTGAATCTGGCGCAAGCCGGCAGGATGAGCAACAATATTTCTCCGATCCGACAGGATGTGGCGCAAGACGCGGCCTCGGCGCCCGCGCTCGGTCGCAGCGGCTGGATCATCAGCGATGGCAAGGCCGGTAACGACGCGCAGACGCGCGGTGTGTTCGATGCGCTGGGCCTCAGCTACGAGGTCAAGCGGGTCGATCCGAAGGGGCTGTGGAAGGTCCTCGCGCCGTGGGGGCCGGTGAGCCCGGCGGAGCGCTTCGGAACGGAGAAGAGCCAGTTCCGCGCGCCCTGGCCCGATTTCGCCATCGCCGCCGGGCGGCTGACGACGCCCTACATCCGCAGATTGAAGCAAGCCGCCGGCCGCCACACCTACACCGTCATCCTGCTGGACCCGAAGGTGGGTACGCGCGCCGCCGACCTGTTCTGGGTGCCCGAGCACGACAGACTGCGGGGACCCAACGTCATCACCACCCTGACGGCGCCGCACAGCTACACGCCGCGGCGCCTCGCCGAGCTGCGCCGCGCCATGCCGGCACAGATCGCCGCCCTGCCGACACCGCTGGTGGCGGTGACGCTGGGCGGGCCGGACGGCTACTATCGCTATACGCCAGAGGCGGTTGCGCGCCTCGTCTCGGCGCTGCGGTCGCTCGTGCTGCTGGGCGCCGGGCTGATGATCACGCCCTCGCGGCGCACGCCGACCGAGGTCGCCGCCCTGGTGCGCGAGGCCACGGAGGGCACGCCACGGCTGTTCTGGGAAGGCACGGGCGACAATCCCTATCCGCACTTCCTGGCCCACGCCGACGCCTTCATCGTGCCGGCCGATTCCGTCAACATGGTGGGGGAGGCCTGCGCCACCGGCAAGCCGGTCTACATGTTCCAGGCGGAGGGTGGCGCCCCCAAGCGTACGCGCTTCCACGAGGCGCTCAGACGGCACGGTGCCATCAGGCCCCTGCCGGAGCGGTTTGAACGGCTGGAGGCATGGAGCTACGCGCCCCTCAACTCGGGCGAGACCATCGCCGCCGAGATCGCGCGGCGCTGGATGAAGCGCAGGCAGATGCTCGGACCGGCCTGAGCCGATGGAGCGGTATCGATCCCGCCGGCATGTGGCAGAATCGCAACGACGAACGCCATTCGGGGCGCACGCCGCGCTCGGATGGCCTCCGCCTTTTATAGCGCACACTTGCGCTGTATAGGACGGTGGGTGGTCCAGCGACATGGCGGCAGGGGGGCATGCAGAGGGCAGAGCAGGAACAGTTGCCGACCGTGTCGACTCCCGCAACCGCCATGCGCTACCGCGACGTTGCGGCTGCGGCAGATTGGCTGTGCGCGGCTTTCGGCTTCGAGAAGCAGACGGTCCTCACCGACGATGCCGGCCGCACGCTCTATGCGCAGCTCACCTTCGGCCGCGCCCTGCTGATGCTGGCGCCGGTCGGCGACTCGCCGATCGAGAGATTCATGAAGCAGCCCGACGAGATCGGCGGGGCGGAGACGCAGAGCACCTATATCGCGGTGGCGGACGCAGACGCCCACCATGCCCGGGCGAAGGCGGCCGGCGCGGAGATCGTCCTGCCCGTGGAGGACGACGATTTCGGCGGGCGTGGCTACACCTGCCGTGACCCCGAGGGCCACCTCTGGACGTTCGGGACCTACGACCCGTGGCAGGGCACGTTCCCGGTGGCCCTGCCGGCCGAGGCGCCGCCTCCGCCCGCGAGCGGCGGACGGCGCGCGGTGCTGGGCGGCCTCACCGCCGTGGCGCTTGTTGCGGTTGGCGTGGCGGCGTGGCTCGGCGGCGCGCTCACGCAGCTGGGCGCAGTCAGCTCGACGGGCCAGGCCACGTCCGCCGCAGCGGCGGCGGCCCATACCGCGGCGCTGGACGCCGCCGAGCGGGCCGCGCGCGAGGCCGGCGAGCAGCTGGAACGCGAGCGTGCGGCCAGGGCTGCCGCTGACAAGGCGGGCGAGGAGGCGCTCAAGCGGGCGGCCGATGCCCAGCGGGTCCGGGAGGGCGCAGAGCGGGCCGTCAAGGAGGTGCGCGCCGAGTTGGAGCGGGAGCGCGCCAAGAAGACGGCGGCGACGCCGCCGCCCGATCTCGTCAGGCGGGTCGAGGAGGAGAGTCGGGGCCGCGAGGCCGCCGAGCGCTCGGCCAGGGAGGTTCGCGCCGAGCTGGACAAGGAGCGGGAGCGCGCCCGCAAATCCGCCGAGACGCCCCCCGAGCTGGCAAAGCGCATCGAGGAGGAGAAGAACGCCCGACAGGCGGCCGAGCGGGCCGTCAAGGAGGCGCGCACCGAGCTCGAGAAGGCGCAGTCCGACAGGACCGCCGCCGAGATGGCCAAGGACTTTGCGCTGGGCCGGGCGGAGGAGGAGCAGGCCGCGCGCGAGGCCGCCGAGCGCGCCGCCGCGGAGGCCCGCGCCGAGCTGGACCGGCAGAAGACGGTTGCGAGGCCGGTGGCGGCCGCGCCGGCAGCAGCGGCCGAGGACAAGAAGGGCGCCAACGGCGACGGTCAGAAGCTGATCAACATTCAGAGGGCGCTGGAGAAGGCCCACAAGCTCAGCGCAGACGAGAAGCGCGCCAGGGAGGACGCCGAGCGCGCCGTCGCGGAGGCGCGCGAGGAGGCCAATCGCGAGCGCAGCGCCAAGAACGCTGCCTGGAAGACGATCGTGCAGCTGCGGCGGCAGCTGAATCAGAGCGTGCAGAGCGACACGTCGAGCGCAGCCGCAGCCGACGACGACGCTCCTCCGCCCAAGCGTCCGCGCAAGGCAAAGAAGGCGGAGGACTGAGAGGCCGGGCGGGGCTGCCGCGCCGGGCCGGCACGGGCCCCTACGGCGCCGCCTCGAACACGCAGCCCGACAGCGTCTTGGCCTTGTCGGAGGCGAGGTAGAGCGCGAGCGACGCCACGTCGGCCTCGCCGTAGAGCCTGGCGCCCGGCTCACCCAGCGCAGTCTCAGGGGCGACCGCGTTGATGCGGATGCCGCGGCCGGCCCACTCCTCGGCCTGCGCCCGCGTCATGTCTACGAGGGTGGACTTGGCGAGCGTCGCGAAAGCCTGCCGGGTGCCGCCGGGGCGGCCGGCCAGGGTGGCGACGTTGAGGATCAGCCCTTGCGTCCAGGTCACGCTCATGCGGTTGGCGGCGATGCGCGAGACGACAAGCGGCAGCTCCAGCTGCGCGGCGATCAGCCGGTCGATGTCCTCCACGCTGGCTGCCGGGTCGAGGCGGGCCGTCTCCAGCGGCACCAGGTTGATCACCGCGTCGAGGCCGCCGAACGCCTGCACGGCGCTCTTGGCGAAGCGCACCGCGTCGTCCCCCCTCCCGATCGGGCCATAGACCTTGGTCTCCAGCGCATCCGGCGCCACCACCTCGGCCACGGCCTGCATGGCGGCGCTCGCCTCCGCGAACTGGAGGACGACGCGGGCGCGGCGCTCGGCGAAGGCACGGGCGATGTCGATGCCGGACCGGCGCGTCACGCCGGCGATCAGCACGCGCTTGCCGGCAAGCTCGGGGTAGGCAGGCACCGACAGGGCGCCTTCGATCACGCTCATCAACATTGGGGGGAGTCCTCCTCGACGCAGCTACGTCGGCCTGGAGTTCGATGGTCCTCTGCTTCTCCAGCCGATTCGGCTAACAAGCTCTAAACGTCCCTACCCCTTCGAAATGCGAGACCGATTCGGGTGCCTGTGTGCCGGAATCGGGCCGACACACCGGCGCCCGTGTGGCGGAAGTTGGGTTTCAGGGATTAGGTTTCAGGGATCAGGTTTCAAGGATCAGGTCCGACCGACTCCGCAGTTGTCCCCTGAAACCTAATCCCTGATCCCTGAAACCTGGCCCTGGCATGCTTCGTGCGGCACTCTGCCTGGGGTGCTTGGAGCCGCAGGCGGCCCCTGCTAGACCAGCGCGCAAGCACAGCCCTCAGCCCCCGGAGGCCGCCATGGCGCCGCTCGACATGAAGCCCAACGAGCTCGAGCCGTATTGGATTCCGTTCACCGCCAACCGCGCCTTCAAGAAGAGCCCGCGGCTGTTCGCCGGCGCCAAGGACATGCATTTCATCAAGCCGGACGGCACCAAGGTGATCGATGCCACCTCGGGGCTCTTCTGCGTCAACGCCGGACACTGCCGCGAGCCCATCGTCAAGGCGATCCAGGAGATGGCGGCGACGCTGGATTACGCCCCCGCCTTCCAGTACGGCCATCCCAAGGTGTTCGAGCTGGCCTCGCGCCTGGCCTTGCTGGCGCCGGGCGACCTCGACTACGCCTTCTTCGCCAACTCGGGCTCGGAGGCCGTGGATACGGCCCTCAAGGTGGCGCTGGCCTATCACAAGGCCAGGGGCGAAGGCGCCCGCACCCGCTTCATCGGCCGCGAGCGCGGCTACCACGGCATCGGCTTCGGCGGCATCTCGGTGGGCGGCATGGTCGCCAACCGCAAGCAGTTCGGCAACATGCTCGCCGGCGTGGACCATCTGCAGGCCACCTACAACCGCGCCGAGCAGGCCTTCACCAAGGGCGAGCCGGCGTGGGGCGCGCACCTGGCTGACGAGCTGACCCGGCTCATCAACCTGCACGACGCCTCAACCATCGCCGCGGTGATCGTGGAGCCGGTGGCGGGCTCCACCGGCATCCTGCCGCCGCCCAAGGGCTACCTCGATAAGCTGCGCGAGATCACGGCCCGGCACGGCATTCTCCTGATCTTCGACGAGGTCATCACCGGCTTCGGCCGCCTCGGCCACTGCTTCGCCGCCGAGCGCTACGGCGTGGCCCCGGACATGATCACCTTCGCCAAGGGCGTCACCAACGCCGCGGTGCCGATGGCGGGCGTGATGGCCTCCAAGCGGATCTACGACACCTTCATGACCGGCCCGGAGCACGCGGTGGAGCTGTTCCACGGCTATACCTACTCGGGCCATCCGCTGGCGGCCGCAGCCGGCATCGCCACGCTCGACCTCTACAAGGACGAGGGCCTGTTCGAGCGCGCCATCAGGCTGGAGCCCGTCCTTGCCGACGCCATGATGAGCCTCAAGGGCCTGCCCAACGTGGTGGACATCCGCACCGTGGGCCTGCTCGCCGGCATCGACCTGGAGCCGCTTCCCGGCAAGCCGGGCGCGAGGGGCTTCCAGGCCATGGAGCGCATGTACCACGACTTCAACATCTACGTGCGCGTGGCCATGGACACTCTGGTCGTGGCGCCGCCGCTGATCTCCACCGAGGCCGACATCGCCGACATCCGCGACCGGGTGGCGAAGGTGATCGAGGCGGTGGCGTAGCGGCGGAGGCTGGGTCGCGCGCAGCGAGACCCAACGCAGTCGGGCGAATGGCGAATAGCCAATGGCGAATGGCAAGACGCCCCATTCGCCACTCACCATTCGCCATTCGCTCACCGTCGCCGAAAGCCGTTCTCCGAATCGGGAGACTCGCCTAGGGTGCCCGTTACGATGCCGGGATAGCTCCGGTCTGACGGGAACCGCTCCATGCATCCGCTCTTCCATATTGTCTACGGCGCGCACGCCAACGGCACCCATCACAAGCTGGCGCTGGACGCGCTGCGGCACCTGAGCTGCAGGGATGCCGACGACTGGCAGCGCGTGTTCCTGGCGCACGCCGGGCTCTATCTTGAAGGCGCCGAGGCGCCCGACCACGATTTCAAGGACTTCCACAACCATGTGCTGCACACCCGCGACGGCCTGTGGGGCGGGGCGCCGGAGAAGGTGCAGAGCTGGTACGGCCACGTGGTCGAGGCCCTCGCGGGCGAGGACTGGCCGACGGCGGTCTACTGCGCCGGGGTGCTGAGCCACTACTATACCGACCCGCTGCAGCCCTTCCACACCGCCCAGTCCGAGGCCGAGAACAACATCCACCGCGCCGTGGAGTGGAGCATCGCCCGCAGCTACGACGATCTGCGCGGCATCGAGCTCGGCGAGCCGCCCGAGATGCGCGTCCAGGCGGGCCCCCACTGGCTGGTCGAGCTGGTCTGCCGCGGTGCCGAGATGGCCAACCGCCATTACGAGAAGCTGATCGCGCACTACGACATCCACCGCGGCGTGGTCGATCCGCCGGCGGGGCTCGACCAGGTGGCCCGGCGCATCGTGGCCGGGATGATCAGCTACGCCTGCTCGAGCTATGCGGCGGTGCTCGATCGCGCCATCTCCGAATCGCGCGCGTTCGCGCCGGAGACCCGGCTTGGTGCCGCGACCCTGCTGGCCGCCGTCCAGGTTCCTGCCAAGGCGCTCGCACGCCGGCGCGCCGATGCCAGGGAGCGCCGCCTCGTGGAGCGCATCTACGACGAGCTGCAGGCCACCGGCACGGTGGAGAGAAACCTGCCCGAGGAGGAGCGACTGGTGCGCGACCGCTACGCCGGCGAGGTGCTGGCGAAGCGGGCGCCGTCGCCGGGGGCCGCGGAGGTGTTTCCCTTCCGGCCGCGCGAGCGCGTGGTCACGCGCGTCGACCGGGCGCGGGAGGCGCGCCGGCAGGAGGCGCTGCTGGCTTCGGCCGACGTCATCCCGCTGCGCCCCGCCGGTCCGCTCACGCCGGCGGCGGCGACGGTGCCGGTGGCCGCGGCCGCCGCGTTTGCGGCCAGTGTCACGCGCGAGCCGATGCTGTTCGTGGTTCCCAAAGAGCCGCTGGAGAGAGGAGATCGCGCGCCGCCGCGCGCGGCGGCAAAGCGCGTGCGGGCGCCCGCGGCAGAGCCGGCCCGGCAGGCGCATGAGGCGCTGCCCGCGAGGCCCGCGAAGGTCGCCGCGCGCATGCCGGAGAGCCCGGCCGGGGAGCCGGGCGACGAAGGTGCCGAGGCGACGCCGGTCCAGCTCACCCTGGACCACGACATTGGCGACGGCCCGGCCATTGGCGCCAAGACGGTGAAGCGGCTGCGGGGCCTGGGCATCGAGACGGTGCGGGATCTGCTGAAGGCCGACCCGGCCGCGCTGGCCGTGCAGCTCAACTCCCGCGGCATCACGCAGCAGACGGTCGGCGAGTGGCAGGATCAGGCGCTGCTGATGTGCGCCGTCCCCGGCCTGCGCGCGACCCACGCCCAGCTGCTGGAGGGGGCCGGCTACCGTTCGGCCGAGGCCATCGCCGACGCCGAGGCCGGGAAGCTGTGCGCCGACGTGCTGGCCTTCGCCACGACTCCCGCCGGCCAGCGCGTGCTGCGCAACGGCGATGTGCCGGACATCGAGAGCATCAAGGGCTGGCGCGACGAGGCGCGGCGCATGCAGGCGGCCTGAGAAGCACAACGAGCGCGAACGGGGTCAGACCCCTCGCGCAGGCCGTCGTGTGGTATGCCGACCGTAGCGGCGAGGGGTCTGACCCGTCTCCCCTCAGAACATGCCCTCGAACTTCTTCTTGAAGCGCGACAGGCGGCCGCCGCGGTCCATCAGCTGCTGGTTGCCGCCGGTCCAGGCGGGGTGGGTCTTGGGGTCCACGTCCAGCGTCAGGGTATCGCCCTCCGACCCATAGGTCGAATAGGTGTTGAACGACGTGCCGTCCGTCATCACCACCTTGATCAGGTGATAGTGCGGGTGGAAGTCTTCGTCTTTCTTCATTTTGTGGGCTGCCGGTGCTTGTTGGGTGTCGTTGAAGGCCGGCGCCAGCGCGCCAGGGCCGGAATTCGAACGCCTCCTTAGCGAAAATGCCGGCGCTCGACAAGGTGCGGTTCCGGGGGCAGACCCCTCGCCTCTGCAGTTGCGGTTCGGGTTCGGCGGCGTGGGCGAGGGGTCTGACCCCTTCTTACACCCCCAGCGCCCCCCGAAACCGGTAGGCGATGGCGGCGCCGTCCTTCTCCGGCAGCGCCCACGGGTCCTCCGAGAGGGCGATCTTGGCGACAGCCAGCACCGGTCCGGGTGCCCTGAACAGGAAATCCGCCAGCTCCGCCGCCGCGCCCTGCTCCGTCACGGTGAGCGTCCGGGCGATGCCGAAGCCCTGGGCGACGGCGGCGATGTCGGTGCGGCTCGCGGTGAGGCCGCGCTGGCGACCGGTCTCGCCAAAGCTCTCGTTGTCGAGCACCAGGATGCCGAGGTTCGCGGGCGCCTGGTCGGCCACCACGCCCAGCGCGCCGATGCCCATCAGCATCTCGCCGTCGCCGGTGACGCACACCACGCGCCGGGCGGGCTGCGCCAGCGCCACGCCGAGGGCTGTGGGCACGGCCAGCCCCATGCCGCCCCAGGAGTAGAGATACTCGGGGCTGTCGCCGGCCGCGAACGTGTCCCACGTGGGGCTGCCCAGGCCGCATACGATCAGCGCGCCGCCGCGCCGGGCGAGCAGGTCGCCCACGAACGGCCGGCGGGCGATCTTGTTGGATGTGCCGCTCATTTCTGCCCGAACCCCTTGGCGCCGACGATGCGCTGGCTCACCAGCACGGCCGTGCTGACGCGGCTGTGGAAGGCGAGGTCGGCGGCGGCGGCGAAGGTCTCGCCCACCTCGTCGGTCTTGTCCACGGGGAAGCACCTGACGCCTACCGCCTCCAGCGCGGGCCGCGTCCCCTGGCCCATCGGTACCTGCCAGGGGTTGAACTCGCCCCACTGGCCGCGCATGGTCACCAGCATCAGGCACGGCGCCCGCAAGGCCGCGGGCAGCCCCAGCGCGTTGATGCAGTTGCCGACGCCCGACGACTGCATGGCGAGCATGGCCCGCCCGCCGCCGAGCCAGCAGCCTGTGGCGATGCCGATGCCCTCGGGCTCGGTGGAAAGCGTGACGAGGCGCATCCCGGCCTCGGCCTCGACCATCCTCAGAAGCCGCGTCAGCCCGCCGTCGGGCACCGTGCAGACGGTGGCGATGCCGCGCGCCTGCATGGCGCGCAAAACGTCGCCGGGCCAGTCGTGATTTTCACTCATGCGGACCGCACTAACACGATCGGACCAAAAAGTGGAAGTGTGCCGTCATGGGTGCCGTCATGGGGGTCAGACCCGCAGGGTCTGACCCCATCGGCCGCGCAGGAGAACAATGATGGCGAGAGGGATGACCACGGCGCTCCCCGTCACCGTCAGCACCAGGGCGGGCAGCTGGTCGTAGACGCCGCGCTCCACCGGGAAGAGGAGGTTCACGTACTTGGTGGCGAGCTGGCTGGCGACCACGGCGAGGCTCATGAGCGAGGCAATGAGGGCGAACCAGGTGGCGCGCTGCTCGCGCGGGGCGTGCACGGCAATGAGCGCCAGCAGGGGCACGGTGGCGAGCAGGAACTGGGGCGTCTGTGCCGCCTCGTCGATCAGGGCGATGGAGCGCGCGCCGAAGCCCAGCGTGCGCTCGGTCCATTCGTGCACGCCGTTGACCAGCAGCAGGCTCGGCAGGAACAGGACGGCGGTCATCAGGGTGAGCCAGGTGAGCACCGTGCTCGGCCGGCGGCGGACCAGCGCCTCGGCGAGGAGCCACATGGCGGCGAGGCCGATGCCGGTGCTGGTGAGCTGCAGCACGCCGAAGAAAGCCTCGTCGAAGCCCAGCCGGTCCATGGCGAACCAGCGGTAGCCGTCGCCGATCATCGGCACCGAGCGGAAGGCGAAGATCATCACGGCGACGAGCGCGATCTGCCGGCGGACGAACGGGTCGAGGCCGGCGAGAACCCGCCGCAGCATCAGGCAGATCACGGCAAGAGAGACCACGAACACCGCTTCCTGCGCGAAGCGGAGCCCGGACAGGCCGAGCCACGTCGCCGCCGCGGCGAACACGATGCCGCCGCCGAAGATTTGCCAGTCGATGGGGCGGCGCGCTGCGCACTCCACCCGCACCAGCAACGCACCGGTGACGGAGATGGCAGGCACCACGAGGCCGATGAGAAACACGGTGGCGTAGGGCAGCACCTTGGCCAGCACGCCGGCCAGCAGGCCCACGCCGAATGCGCCGGCCGAATAGGTCAGGCGCGCCAGCACCTCCACCATGGCGAGGTCGCGGTTGATGGCGGCCTGTCCGCGCGGGGTGCCGTCCGGCTCGGTGCGCGCCACCACCTCGGGGCTCATGGCGTCGGCGACCACCTCCTGCAGCACGCTGCCGACCACGACAAGCATCTGCGCGATCACATACAGTGCCTCGGGCCGTGCCCACGTAATCCAGCCGCCGGCCGCGCCCGCGAGCAGCGCCAGCCCCGCCGCGACCAGGCCGCCACCGAGGAAGACGTAGGCGCGGCGCTGCGAGCCGAGGATGGGGAGCGAGTCCACCAGCTCGCTGAAGACCATCTTGGCCACCCACGGCAGCTGCAGCCAGCCTGCGAGCGCGGCGAGCTCCGCCGGGCTCAAGGTGAGCGCCTGCTTGACCCAGAACTGATCGGCGACCGCGATCAGCCCAAGCGCGCCGGAGGCAAGATAGACGCTGAGCAGCGGCAGATAAGCGAGGCGGAAGCCCCGGACCGGGGCGATCAGCGGTGTCGAGAGCCGGGTCGCCACCGCCGGCAACAGGCGCGCGTGAGGACGCGCGGCAATCCCTCCCCCCGCATCCATCGTACCGCCCGACGCGCCCCGTGACGCCGGCTGCGCAACGACAGGCTGGACGCTCCAGGGCTGCGGCTACTGCCGGCAGGGTACAATAGCGGATGGTCGAGGGCGCTTGATAGGGGGCTCGAAGATCGCAAGATAGCCGGCGTCGCCTGTCAGCTTATGGAACGAAAGCTCGCGATAGCCGACAGCAGCGAGCTCGCAGCGCAACAGCTCGGGCGGTGTGCCGTGCTGCGGCGTTGGCCTGTCGAGATCTACGACGCCGACTCGTGCGCCGGGCTTCAGGGCCGGCACGAGGTTGTAGAGAAACGCGTAGGGCTCGGCGATCTCGTGGTACATATGGACGAGGACGGCTGCGTCCAGAGTGGCAGGGGGGAGCCGCGGGTCGTGAGGCTCACCCAAAGCCATCTTGACATTAGTCAATTTCAGCTGCTGCACGCGCTTGGCCAAGCCGGTCAGGTAGTCCTCGCGTACATCCTGGGCAACGACTGCACCGGATGGCCCCACCAACGGCGACAGCCTGACAGTGTGATAGCCCGCGCCCGCACCGATATCGCCGACAACCATGCCCGGCCTCAACTGCATCAAGCGGGCGAGTTGCTGAGCCTCCTCGTTTGCATCACGCGTTGCTTCCGTCGAGCGGCTTGGGCTTACGATCTCCGCAACCGGGCGCCCGAATAGCGGGAAGGCCTTGGCTGGCACGCCCGCGGGTGCAGGGCGGCGGATATCGGCCTCTTGGGCGCTCGACGCCGCGGGCACCAGTTGAGCTACGGCGGCCAAGACCAGGATCATGATGCACGGCGAGCGATGGCGGGTCATGGAACCTCACGGCGTGGCCCAGGGACTAGCTCAGCGAGAGACAGGCCGGCCAAAGTCCATCGGGAATGCGTCAGCAACAGGTCAGGGACATGGCAGCCCGATCGACCTATGTTTGCGGTTCGTCGGCTCCCTGACAGGATAGCGGAAAGTCAGGGAAGGGCTGAGAACGGTTGAGCCTGACCCACCGCGGCCGTCCGTTGCGCGTCGGTGAGGCTTCGGCGCCCACGAGCATCTGCAGAGGTCGTGAACTCGGGGGCAGCCCCCAGGGCAGCCCCCCGCGCACCCCGCGCCGTCTCCAGATGGAGCGCGCGGAGGCGAGGGGCGACCCTGCGCAATGTCACTTGCCTGTCTCGAACGACTTGGCGCGCTGCAGGTCGTCCTTGCTGGTGTCGACCACCAGATGCCAGCCGTCGCCCCTGCGCTCCAGCTGGCCACCGGTGAAGGACAGGCCGATCTGCCGATCGCCGATGCCGAGCTGCCGGTCCGCGCTCACCAGCGACGCCACGATCTTTCCGTCCCGGCCGATGAAGAAGCCCTCTGCCGTGCCCAGCCGCTCGCCGGCGCGGTTCAGCACGTCGTGGCCCTTGAGGCTGCTGATGAGCAGCCATTCGCCTGGCGCACCCGTGAGGAACAGCGGCTTGCCTGGCGCCATGGCGATGGCATCCATGCGGCCGCGCAGGGTCGAGACCGCCTGCTGCAGCTGCGGCCCGACGCCCGGCAGCCCCGAGGCGCTGTCGATCAGCGTGTTGAGCCTCGCCATCTGATCGTGTGTGGCATCGGCCAGCGCCGCGCGGGTGTAGGTGGGCAGCTGGGAGGCCTGCATCGCGAGCCGCTCCATCTCCCTGGAAGCCTCCTGGAGCTTCGGCATGGCGGCCGTGGCCGAGGTCGCGTCCCTCACGCCCTGCATGGCGGTGGTGAGCGACTGGATGGCGCCGAGGGCCGGCCCCTTCAGGTCGGGAATAGTGGCGACCGCGTCGCGCGCCGGCTGGACCGCCTCCCGACTGGCCGTGACGGTGCGCTCACCCCGGTCTCCGGCGAGGTAGTAGAGGCCGAGCCCGGCGAGCGCCGCCAGCGGCAGCGCCCAGAGCCAGCCGTAAGAAGTGCCGTTACGGTGTGTCTCGGCGTCCCTGTACACGCTGAAGTCGACCTCGTGCTGGGTCTCGCCGGTGCGTCTGCGCGGCGAGCCGTTCGGGTCTCGCGTCTCCATGGTGCGGCCCCTCTCCAAGGCACGCCCGGCTTCCAGAGGCCGGACGATTTCCGCGCTCCGGTTGGCCTCCGTCGGTCGGCCGGTGGTCATGGCGGGACGGGCCGGGTCCGCGGGTCGGATGGTCTCGGAGGTGCGGCCGATGTCCGTTGTGCGGCCGATGTCGGCAGGCTTGGCGGTGACCCCCGTAGTCCGGCCAGTCGCCGCGGCACCGCCGGAGGCGCCCTCGCCCGGGGAGCCCATGGGGGAACCCATGTCGGCGATATGGGCCATCGGCGAAACGTGCGGATAGGTGCCCGGCGGCGTGACAAACCCACCCGGCAGCCTGCCCGCGGCGACGATCTCCTCAAGCCGCGCGATGCGGGCGATGAGGTCGGGCGACAACCCGGTGCCGCCTGGCAGGCCGCGTGGCCCCGGCTCGCCCCTGGGTCCCTGCGGCCCTGGTGGGCCGGCCTCGCCCTCCTCGCCTCTGGCGCCGACCGGTCCCGCAGGCCCCTGCAACCCGCGCTCGCCCTGGTGGCCGCGCTCGCCGGGCAGGCCGCGTTCGCCTCTCTCGCCCCTCGCCCCCTGTGGACCTTGCGAACCTGGGGGGCCGACCATGCCCGGCTTGCCTTGCAGCCCAGGCTCGCCCTTCTCGCCGCGAGCAGCAACGGGGCCTGGAGGGCCTTGCAGGCCACGCTCGCCCTGGGAGCCGCGCGGGCCCGGCGGCCCTGCGATGCCGGCCTCGCCTTTCTCGCCCCTGGCGCCGGCAGGCCCTGGAGACCCATGCAACCCGCGCTCGCCCTGCGCGCCGCGTTCGCCGGACAGGCCGCGCTCGCCCTTCTCACCCCTGAGACCCTGCGGGCCTGGAGGCCCGGCTGAACCCGCCGGGCCAAGCTTGCCCTGAAGCCCAGGCTCGCCCTTCTCGCCTAGGACGCCGGCAGCCCCTGGGGGACCCCGCAGACCACGCTCGCCCTGTGGGCCTGATGCGCCAGCCTGGCCACGCTCGCCGGCCTTGCCCTGGATGCCCGGCTCGCCTTTTTCGCCCTTGGCACCCGCCTGACCGGGAAGCCCCTGCTGGCCGCGCTCGCCGGGCATTCCCCGCTCACCCTTCTCGCCCTTGAGACCCTGCACACCGTGCGGCCCCGGAGGTCCTGCAGGACCCGCCGGGCCGGTCTTGCCGTGGATACCGGGCTCGCCCTTCTCGCCCCTGGCGCCTGCCGTGCCTGGAGGGCCGGCCATACCGGCCGCGCCATGTGGGCCCGGAGGCCCTTCCAAGCCCGGCCTGCCCTGCGGGCCCGGATCGCCTCTCTCGCCCCGGGGGCCCGGAGACCCCGCCCCGCCAGGTTTGCCTTGGGTACCCGGCTCGCCCTTAGACCCTGGCGCACCTGCGAGGCCGCGCTCGCCGGCCTTGCCCTGGAGCCCTGGCTCGCCTTTCTCGCCCCTTGGCCCCAGGGGACCCTGCAGGCCACGCTCGCCGGGCTTGCCGTGCATCCCAGGCTCGCCCTTTTCGCCCTTGGGGCCTGGATCGCCTTTCGCACCCTGAGGGCCGCGGAGGCCGGCAGCTCCCGCAATGCCCGGTTTGCCCTGCATGCCGGACTCACCTTTCGGGCCTTGGAGGCCGCGAGGGCCGCCAGGACCGGCCGGGCCGGGCTTGCCCTGCGGGCCGGGCGCGCCTCTCTCGCCCTTGAGACCCGCGGGACCATGCGGACCGCGCTCGCCCTGTGGGCCGCTCGGCCCCTGCTTGCCCTGCAGACCGCGTCGCACCTGCAACGGCAACAGGACGTCGGCGGCGGCCTCGAGCCCCTCGACCTTCCTCACGCCGAGCTTGCCTCCCCTGGAGGTGAAGGCAAGCTTCTCGCTCCTCGTCTCTCTCGCGCGGGTCTTGGCCTTCTCGCTTTCCTTCTTCTCGACGATTTTGGCCATGGCGCAAACTCCCGAGGCGGGCTGCGGGTGGAAGAACGCGTCAGCGTAGGCGTGCGGCGAAAGCGCTTGAATGAGGGTTACTATTGGTTTGCCGGCGCGGCTTTTGCCCAGCACTCTCGCGGACGGGATCGCGCGCCGGCCGGCGGGCTGCATGAGGGCGGCATGGGCGCGCGCTCATGCGCGCTTGATAGGGTGCGGCGCAGTTGTTATTCGAAAACTGCAATATAAGGCTGCCGGGAGGAACGCTCGGGGCCGTAGGGGGCCGAGACAGGGGTGCTGAGCCGCCGTCCCTTTGACGGCGGATGCCATTTCCGTCGCAGCCTGCCTCTGGCCCTCGGGCGCATCGGCCCCGCTATCCCCTGCCGTCCCTGAGCCGATGCGGAGCGCCCGCCGTTGGACACCACGATCCTCCTGTTCCTCCTGCAAGACGGCGTGACCAACGGCGCCATCTATGCGCTTCTGGCCCTGGCCCTGGTGCTGGTGTTCGCCGTCACCCGCGTGATCCTGGTGCCGCAGGGCGAGTTCGTCACCTGCGGGGCGCTGACGCTCGCCATGCTCGATGTGGGGCGGGTGCCGGGTACCGTTGGGCTGCTGCTTGTGCTCGCAGGCCTCGCCCTGATTGCCGAGGCCTGGAGCCACCGCCGGCGCTTCACCGGCAAGGTCGCGGGCCGCCTCGTGCTCTCCTACGTGCTGCCGCCGCTCATCGTCGCGGCGCTGGCGTGGTGGCTGGCGCCGCTGCGGCTCGGGGTCCTGCCCCAGGCCCTGCTCGCCATCGCCATCGTCGCGCCCATGGGGCCTTACCTCTACCGCGTCGCCTTCCAACCGCTGTCCGAGGCCTCCGTCCTGGTGCTGCTGATCGCGGCGGTCGGCGCGCACTTCTCCTTGACTGGGCTGTGCCTCCTGTTCTTCGGCCCCGAGGGAATGCGTGCGAGCCCGCTCCTTACGTCGGGCTTCACGGCGGGGCCGATCCCGATCTCGGGACAGAGCATCGCCATCTACCTGGCTGCAGTCGGCCTGATGGCGGGCCTCTATCTCTTCTTCGGCCGCACGCTGCTCGGCAAGGCCCTACGGGCGACGGCCGTGAACCGGCTGGGCGCGCGCCTGGTCGGGGTGCGCACCGCGCTGTCGGGCCAGCTCGCCTTCCTGATCGCCGCCGCCATGGGTGCCCTGTCGGGCGTGCTGATCGCGCCGGTCACTACGGTCTTCTACGACTCGGGCTTCCTGATCGGCCTCAAGGGCTTCGTCGCCGCCATCGTCGGGGGGCTGGTGAGCTATCCGCTGGCCGCCGGTGCCGCGGTGTTCGTCGGCATCGTCGAAGCGTTGGCCTCGTTCTGGGCGTCGAGCTTCAAGGAGATCATCGTCTTTACGATCATCATCCCCGTGCTGCTGGTGCGCTCGCTCACCGCCACTCACACCGAGGACGAGGAGTGAGGCCCATGAGTCCCACGCGTCCCATGAGCAAGGCAGCCATGAGCACGGGACGATGGGGCCGCGCCGCTCTGGCCGGCCTGATCGTCGCCGCTGCCCTGCTGCCTGTGATGCCGGGTGTCCCCGTGTTCTGGGTCACGCTCCTCAACAACATGGGCCTCGGCGCCCTGGTGGCCATCGGCCTTGTGGTGCTGACGGGCGTCGGCGGGCTCACCTCGTTCGGCCAGGCGGCCTTCTGCGGCTTCGGCGCCTTCACCACCGCCGTGCTCACCACCCGCTACGGCTGGTCGCCGTGGGCCACGCTGCCGGTTGCGCTCGCCATCACCGGGCTCGCAGCCTTGGTTCTGGGCCTCCTCACCGTGCGCCTCTCCGGCCACTACCTGCCGCTCGGCACCATCGCCTGGGGCCTCAGCCTCTACTTCCTGTTCGGCGAGCTGGAGCTGTTCCACCGCCACGACGGCATCACCGGCATCCCGCCCTTCAACCTCGCCGGCTGGGATCTCTACGACAGTCGCGGCATCTACTACGTGATCTGGATCTCGGTGCTGCTCGCGGCGCTGGCCACCCGCAACCTCCTCGACTCGCGCACCGGCCGCGCCATCCGCGCGCTGCGCGGCGGCGCGCTGGCGGCCGAGTCGTTCGGCGTCAGCACCATGCGGGTGAAGCTCATCGTGTTCGTCTACGCCGCCCTGCTGGCCGGCGTGGCCGGCTGGCTCTACGCCCACATGCAGCGGGCCGTGAACCAGACGCCGTTCGGCATCAACGCCGGCATCGAGTACCTCTTGATGGCCGTGCTGGGCGGGGCCGGCCACGTCGGCGGCGCCATCCTGGGCGCGGGGCTCGTCACCCTGCTCAAGGACCAGCTGCAGCGGATTCTCCCCTCGCTCCTGGGCGCCAAGGGCAACTACGAAACCGTCGTGTTCGGCGCCCTGCTGATCCTGCTGCTGCAGACCGCCCGCGAAGGCCTGTGGCCGCGCCTCGCCGCGCTCTCGTCTGGCATGTCGCGAGGCGCGCGCCGCAAGGTCCCCTCCCCCCTTGTGGGGAGGGACGGGGTGGGGGGGAACCCCAAACTTGGAAGGGAGGGGTTCCCCCCACCCCTAACCCCTCCCCACAAGGGGGGAGGGGAATCTCGTGGCGATCCTGCGCAGCGATCGAAGCAAATAGAGCCACTTCCCGCGCGTACCATGCCTGCGGCCGGCGAGCCCCTGCTCGTGCTCACCAAAGCCCGCAAGACCTTCGGCGGCCTGGTGGCCGTCAACGACGTGAGCTTCGCGGTGCGCGCCGGCGAGATCGTCGCACTCATCGGCCCCAACGGCGCCGGCAAGAGCACCATCTTCAACCTGGTCACGGGCGTGCTGCCGCCCACCGCCGGCGAGATCGCCTTCAAGGGCGAGCGCATCTCGGGCCGCTCGCCCCAGGCCATCGCCGCCCGCGGCATCGCCCGCACCTTCCAGCACGTCAACGTGCAGCCCGGCATGAGCGTGCTGGAGAACGTGGCGCTGGGCGCCCACCTGCGGGGAGCCAAGGGCGCCGCCGCCAGCATCGCCCGCCTCGACCGCGCCGAGGAGGCCCGCCTCCTCGACGAGACCGCCCGCCAGATCGAGCGCATGGGGCTCACGGCGCAGATGCACCGCCCCGCGGGCAGCCTGTCGCTGGGGCAGCTGCGCATCCTGGAGATCGCCCGCGCGCTCGCCCTCGATCCGGTCCTGCTGCTGCTCGACGAGCCCGCCGCCGGCCTGCGCCACTTCGAGAAGCGCGAGCTGGCCGCCACGCTCGCGGGCCTCAGGGCGCAGGGCCTCACCATCCTCCTCGTCGAGCACGACATGAGCTTCGTCATGGGCCTCGCCGACCGCATCGTGGTTGTGGATTTCGGCACCAGGATCGCCGAGGGTCCGCCGGCGCAGGTGCGCTCCGACCCGGCCGTGATCGAGGCCTACCTCGGAGGCGTGGCGTGAGCGCTCCCATGCTGGCCCTCGACGATGTCTCGGTCGCCTACGGCAAGGTGGAGACGGTGCGGGGCGTGTCGCTCGCCATTCCGGCCGGCAGCATCGTCACGGTGATCGGCGCCAACGGCGCCGGCAAGACCACGCTGCTCAACGCCGCCATGGGCCTGCTGCCATCGCGCGGGCGCGTCGCCTTCGACGGCGTCTCGCTCGACGGCATGGCCATCGAGGAGCGGGTGGGCCTGGGCCTTGCGCTTGTGCCGGAGCGGCGCGAGCTGTTCGGCTCCATGACGGTGGCCGACAACCTGGCTCTCGGCGCTTTCCGCCGTCCCGCCGCCGAGCGCGCGTTAGCCCTGGAGCAGGTCTACGCCCGCTTCCCCCGCCTCAGGGAGCGCGAGGCCCAGCTTGCCGGCACGCTGTCCGGCGGCGAGCGCCAGATGCTGGCCATGGGCCGCGCCCTCATGCGCCGCCCGCGCCTGTTGATGCTGGACGAACCCAGCCTCGGCCTCGCCCCGCTCATCGTGCGCGACATCTTCGAGATCATCGTCGGCCTCAAGGCCACCGGCGTCTCCATCCTGCTGGTCGAGCAGAACGCCCGCGCCGCGCTGCAGGTGGCGGACCACGCGTATGTGATGGAGCTGGGCGAGATCACGGCGGAAGGCCCGGCGTCCCGGCTCGCGGCCGATCCGCGGATCGTGGAGAGCTACCTGGGGTTGGGAGGCGTAGAATCGTAGGGTGCCAATCCCGCGGCAGCGGGATTGCGCCGAAACGACCTCTCCACGACCCGAAGCGCATTGGGAAGGTCGCCATCTGACCGCAGCTCAAGGTGTGATGCCGTTCTTCCGCAAGTCCACCATGCGCACCATCATCGCACGGCGCGGATCGAACGGCAGGTCCTGGAAGCCCCACTTGGCGTAGAAGGCGCGAACGCCGTCGTCGAGGGGATGCGTGATCACGCCTATACTCCCGACTATCTCGGCCGCGCGCAGCGACGTTCTGAGAGCGAAGAGCACGAGCGAGCTTGCGTGCCCCTGCCCATGACAATCCTTGTGAACGGCGAGTTGGCCGAGGAGCGTTGCGGGCAGTGGATCAGGCCGGTTGCGCTGTTGCGCCTTCGGCAGGAACGCGCGCTCGATCTGGGCGGCACTCAGTGTTACGTAGCCGACGATCCTCGCCGAACTCGCCTCGCAGATCACGTTGACGCGTGACGCGCCGCTGGCGTGGTTCGCCCAGGCATGCCGGCGGAACCAACCGTTCATAGACTCCCGGCCGCAGTCGAAGGCATTGCGATCGTCATTCTCAGCAAGCGGGCGAGGCAGCGTCACTTCCGCGACGGCGCCCGCCATGTCACCGTTCCCAGCTCGGTGTTCGGCGGGCGAGCCGCTTGAGCGCCGGGATGGTCTCGGCGGGTCGAGTGACCCAGGCCTCGAATGCCTCCCAGTCCTTGGCCGGTATGGTCACGACGCTGCGCTCCAGCACGTCGATCTCCGCAGCCTCCAGGGCCTTGCGGCGCACGAAGTCACTGAGGCTGGTGCGCGCCTGTTCGGAGGCGGCCTCCAGCAGCGCCCGCTCGTCCGGGCTGACCCTGACACTCAAGATCGATGGAGATGAGGTGCGATCGCTCATAGGTATGACAATAGCATACGACCCATGGCAATTCAAGCAAGGGAGCCGGATATGCTGGCATGAGCGGCAAGCAGGTCGCCGTAGCCCAGATCCCGCGCTCACCGCCCCAGCTGGAACGGCTCGAAGCGGTGCAGGGCCTCCTCGATCTGCCGCTTGCGCTCCCGGCGTGCGCCGTCGCCGAGCCAGGTCCATTGCTGCACCACGAGCTTGCCCTTCTCGCGGTCGGTCTTGAGGTCGAGGGCGGCGACGATGGCGTCGTCGATCAGCACGGGGCAGGCGAAATAGCCGTACACCCGCTTGTCCTTGGGCACGTAGGCCTCGAAGCGGTGCTCGTAGCCGAAGAACAGCTGCAGGCGCTTGCGCTCGCGCACCAGCGGGTCGAAGGGGGAGAGGATATGTACCAGCCCCGCGCCGGGCCCTGCGCCGGGCTCGAAGCCGTCATCCAGCGCCTCGGGCGTGGCCCAGTGCTCCTGCTTGCCCGCCCCGTCGAGCGCGACCGGCACCAGCTCTCCGCGCCGCGTCCTCGCCTCGATCAGGCGCCGCACGGCCGGCTTGAGGCCGGCGGCGAGATAGCAGACCGAATCGAGGCTCACGAGGCCCTGCGAGCGCAGCGCGCGGTCGATGCGATAGTCCAGGATCTCGCGCTCGGATGCCGCCTTGGGCAGCCGGTCCCAGCCGAAATGGCGGGTCGTCAGCTCGTAGGTCTTGAGCATGCCGGAGCGCCGGCTGACGGTGACGAGGCCGCGATAGAAGGCGAGCTGCAGCGCCCGCTTCGACGGCTTGCGGCTGGCCCACAGATGGTCCTTCTCCACCAGCACGTCGTCGTCGATGTCGCGGATCGTCAGCGCGCCGTTGCTTCTGAGGAGGCCGAGGACCTTGCGCAGGTCCTGCGGCTTCACCGCGCCGAACCATGCGCTGCGGCGCCGCCAGTGCCGCTGCATGGCGCGGATGTAGAACCGCATGTCGGGGGCGGGCAGGTACGACAAGGCATGCGTCCAGTATTCGAACACCGTCTTGTCGAGGCTCTGCGCCCGGTTGAGGTGGTCGCGGCGATAGTCCGGTATCCGCGTAAAGAGGATATGATGGTGGCACCGCTCGATGACGTTGATGGTGTCGATCTGCACGTATCCCAGGTGCTGGATCGCCGTGCGCGTCGCGTCGGGCCCGCTGCCGAAGGGCGCGGGCGTGTCGAGCCTTTGCGCGTGCAGCCAGATGCGCCTGGCGGCAGGTTTGTCGAGCGTGACAGACTTTCCGGTCATGCAGGATAGGGCCGATGCCAGTTTGGCCGCCGTAAGGCGCCGGGCCGGTTCCACTGTGGGGCGGCGGCGGCGATTTAGTGGGCGAGCCCAAGGGGCAAAGTCCGGGAAGCTCCCGAGGCCTGGCACCCGATCCTGCAACCCCTGATCCTGCAACCAAAGTCGCGGCAAAGTCGCGGCAAAATCGCTGCAGCGCGGCGCGTTGGGACACGCTATAGTGGTGCCATGCTGGGGTCTGGGTCCAAGGTGAGCGTACGCAAGGGCAGGCCGGCCGATACGGGGGCCTTGTCGCAGGTCTTCCGCGAGTCCTGGCAATTCGCCTACCGCGGCATCATCCCCCATGTGCACCTCGAGGGCTACATCCGGCAGCGCACGCCGGAGTGGTGGCGCACCGCCATGCGGTCGGGCGAATGCCCGCTGGTGCTCGATCTGGACGGCAAGGTCGTGGGCTATGCCACCTTCGGCGCCGCACGCCACCGGGGGCCGTATCAGGGCGAGATCTACGAGCTCTATCTCGATCCGGTCCACCAGGGCATGGGGCTCGGCGAGCACCTGTTCGAGGGCTGCCGCCACGCCCTCGACATGCGCAAGGCCAAGGGCCTGATCGTGTGGGCACTGCTCGACAACACGGCCGCCTGCGATTTCTACTGGCGCCGCGGCGGCCGTCCCGTGGCCAGCGCCTACACCAAGTTCGGCGACGCCCGCCTGGAAAAGGTCGCCTTCGCCTGGCGCTGAGCGCCGCGACTTTTCCACTCCCAAGGGCCGGCTCTGGCTATTTGCCGAGCGCCTTGCGCTTCCACAGCTCCCAGGGGCGGCCGACCACCTGTGCGTTGGTCTTGTCGGCCAGCGCGCCCTCCTCCGGCTCCAGGTACGTGACCGGCCCGCCGATGCCGAGCGCCTGGGCCTGCAGCTTGGCGTTGACCTCGGTATAGACCGCGCGGAACACGGCCAGCGGCAGCGACGGCGCCACGGCCACGCTGCCGTGGCCGCGCATCAGCGCCACCGGCTTGTCGCCGAGGTCGGCCGCCAGCGCCTTGCCGATCTCAGAGCTCGACACCAGCATGTTGGTCATGCCGAAGCGCTTGCGGATGTCGAAGATCGGCACGCCTTGCGCCAGGAACCCCGCGTTGTGGTACATGGCCCGCATCGGCCGCTTCACCACGCTGAACGGGATCACCGACGGCGAGTGGCTGTGCACAATAGCGTTCACGTCGGGCCGCGCCCGGTAGATCTCCGCGTGGATGAACCGCTCCAGGAACAGGCCGCGGCCGTTGGCGTCGATGCCGCGGCCGTCGAGGTCATGCTCGACGATGTCCTCGGCCGTCACCAGCGCCGGCGCGAGCGAGCGCGACATCAGGAACCGGCCGGGATCCCCGGGATGGCGCACGCTGACGTGCCCGAACGCGTCGAGCACGCCCTGGTCCACCAGAATGCGGCTCGCCGCCACGAGATCCTCGATCAGCGCGGGCTCGACGGGGCCGGCTGAGACGGGCGGCGGCGGTGGCGGCTCTTGGGCTTGGCTCATGGGCGACAGCAGCAGCAGCGCGGCGCCGAATAGCGCGGCGGCGAACGATCGCGCGGGGTTCCACATGCCATTCTTCCTCCCTTGCTGTCGGCATTCAGGGCCGACAATCAGGCTTTGCCTTTCGCAGTCCCGTCCGCCCGGCCCGTGCGCCGCTGCATGCGCCGGTAGAGGTTGCCCTTCCCCAAATCGATGCGATGGCGGCAGACCGAGCGCAGCTCGTTGCTGTGGCCGCCGAAGCCGACGTGGATCACCTGCTTGCCGCGCATGTCCTGCACGAACTCCACCGCCGGGATGAAGTCGCTGTCCTCCGTCACCAGCAGCGCCACGTCGTAGACCTCGAACGTGGCGTCGCCGATGATGTCCGTGGCGATGCGGGTGTCGAGCGTCTTCTCCGGCGCGATGGGGATGCCGCCGGAGGTGTACTGCGCCCTGCCCAGCTGGTCCTCCCTGGGCGTGCGGCGGTAGACCGGCACCATCACGCAGCCCGCGACATTGCGGATCTCGTGGGTCAGGTCCCACTTGTGGGCGGCGTTCTCCTGCCGCCACCGGTCGATGGTCTCCCGCCGCAGCCGGATCGGCAGCGGCAGCTTGGACGGCGTGGCCTGCTCGTGGGCCAGCATGGTCTCCAGCAGGCGGAAGTACTCGTCCTCGAACAGGGTGCCGTAGACGTGCATGCCGCGGTAGAGCACGGCCGCGGGCGAGCGGCGCTGCTTCTTCAGCCACTCCGCCACCTCCTCCAGCAGCACCGAGGGCAGCGCGTGCCAGTCCACGTCGTGCTCCAGGGCGCGCTCGCCGCGGTGGACGATGTCGTTCCAGCTGGTGATGAAGTTGGAGTGGTCGATGTAGATCTTCACCTGCGTATGGTGGCCCGTCCGGAACCGCCGCAGCTGCAGCTTCATCTCCTCGGAGGCGGCGTTGACCCTCCGGGCGAAGGCGTCGATCTCGGCGATCTCGCGCGCCTTGCGGGTGGCGGCGGCAGACATGAGATAGACGGTGCCGATCTCGCCCTGTGCCGGCGGCCGGCGGCGCAGCGCGAGCACGAGGAGAGCCAGGAGCGCGGCCACAACGCCGAGCGCCCACGCCACGGGGGCGGCGGCAAAGCCGGCCACCAGACCGCGCGTGATCTCATGCAGAAGCGCGCTTAACGCCTCCATCGGGGTGCCCCCAAGCCAGGACCAAAGCACCCGAGAGGAGCCCGTGCACTCGAGGACCGCGCGCAGGGTGCGCAGCGGCATGGTCAAGGCTAGGGGCCGCTGTTGCGTGGTCAAGACAACGCGGGCGCGCAGCAATGCACTTTCGGTTGTGGCATGGCGGATTTGCCACGGGGTCGGACAAACGCGCGCCGGCACCTCCATGGGGCGTTTGCGGGCGTCGGGGAGGTCGGTTAGTTTGGCGGCCGGTCAGTCGGTGCCAGTCAGTCGATGCCGGGCGGGCAAAACCGTAGGGGGACTGCCGCGTGAGATCCGCTGTTGCCGCCGTTGCGCTGCTGCTGGGTGTCGCCGCGTCGGGTCAGCCAATGGGCCAGGCGGTGGCCCAGTCGGCGCCGTCCAGCCTGGAGATCCGCGCCGGCGTGCTGGCCCACGACGTGCCCGACCTGTGGGCTGGGTTCAACCTGGAGGGCGGCGTCGATATCAACGCCGAGGTCTTGTTCGGCCGCGGCCTGCCGGTCCTGGGCGGCATTCTCCGGCCCGCGCTCGGAGCCTCCATCAACACCGAAGGCTTCACCAGCCGCGGCTATCTCGATGCGCGCTGGGAGTATGAGTGGCAGAACGGCCTGTTCGTCGGCCTGGGCCTCGGCGCCGCCGTCCACAACGGCGACATCGACTGCTGCGAGCCCGACCGCAAGGCGCTGGGCTCGCGCGTGCTGTTCCACATTCCCCTGGAGCTTGGCCTCAGGCTCGACGACCGCAACAGCGTGTCGGTCTATTTCGAGCACACATCCAACGCCAACCTCGCCACCCCCAACGAGGGCCTCGACGCCATCGGCCTCCGCTACGGCCGACGATTCTAGCACCGCCCTTCCGGTCATCCAGCGTCGGTTCACTCCTGCGGGCGAAACGGCTCCGTGCCGGTGGGGGCGCCGTTGGGGCCCAGCGTCAGCCTCTCGACCTTGGCCTCGGCCTGCTTGAGGAGCCGGTCGCAATGCTCCCTCAGGGCCTCGCCGCGCTCGTAGATGACGATGCTCTCCTCCAGCTCGACGGCGCCTTTCTCAAGCCGCTCGACGATGCTCTCCAGCTCCTTGAGCGCGCGCTCGAAGCTCATGTCCTTGATCTCGGCGAGCGGTCTGGCCATGGCCATCACGGGTCTCGTCTCTCTCGGTTGGGCGGCGGCGCCGGCGAATGGCGAATGGTCAGTGGCGAATGGGGAATAGCGAGCGGCGGAAAGTGGCGCCGATGCTCCATTCGCCACTGACCATTCGCCATTCGCCACTCCCCATTCGCCTACTTCCCCGCCTGCATCAACACACCCACATGAACAGCCGCCGACCGAGCCAGCGCGGCGAGGTTGTAGCCCCCTTCCAGCATCGACACCACCCTGCCCCCGGCGTGCTTGTCGGCAATCTCGGTGATCTTGGCCGTAGCCCAGCCGAAATCCGGCTCGGTGAGCTGCAGATTGGCGAGCGGGTCGTCCTTGTGGGCGTCGAACCCGGCCGAGATCAGCACCACGTCCGGGGCGAAGTTGCGCAAGGCCGGCAGAATGCGCGATTCGAAGGCTTCCTTGAAGAGCTCCCCGCCGTCGCCCGGCCGCAGCGGCGCGTTCCAGATGTTGCCGACCCCGGTCTCGTTCACCGCGCCGGTGCCTGGATAGAGGGGCATCTGATGGGTAGAGCCGAAGAACAGGCCCTTGTCGCTCCAGAAGATGTCCTGGGTGCCGTTGCCGTGGTGGACGTCGAAATCCACAACGGCGATGCGCTCGGCGCCGTGTCTCTTGCGGGCGTAGAGCCCGGCGATGGCAACGTTGCTGAAGATGCAGAAGCCCATGGCCCGCTCGGCCTCGGCGTGATGGCCGCACGGGCGCACCTGGGCGAACACGTTCTTGATGCCCGAGGCCGGATCGAACACGCGATCCACGGCCATCAGGCCCGCTCCCACCGCCCTGAGCGCCGGCTCCCACGAGCCGGCCGACAGCACCGTGTCGGGGTCGAGCCGCACCGCTTCCTCGCCCGGCCGCGGCCGCACGCTCTTCACCCAGTCGATGTATCGCTGCGGGTGCGCCAAGGCGATCTGCGCCTCCACGTCGTCCCGGAGCGGCGCCTGCTCGCGCCTCAGGTCGTTGAACATCTCGTGCGAGAGCACCTTGTCGATGGCGCGCATCCGGTCAGGCCGTTCGGGATGGCCGGGGCCGGTGTCGTGCTCGATGAATGAGGGGTGGGTGATGAGGAGGGTGGACATCGGGCGATCGCGCGTTGGGGGGCCGCAACTCGACATGCTCAGCCGTAGCTCGATATTCTCAAATGCGTTTCTAGGCCCATCCCCTCGACCCTGTCATCCGCAATGTAGGCGCCTGGTGGTGTCAGACCCTCCGGGTCGAAGACGAAACTGACCAACTGGGACGGCGGAGTTTGGCCGGGGGCCACATGCAAGCCGCTGCGCGGATTCCCCTCCCCCTTGTGGGGAGGGGCTAGGGGTGGGGGGAACCCCGATATTCGAGGTCTGTGATTGTACGACCGGGCTGATCCCTGACACTTTGGACCGGGCTGATGCCTGACACCCGTTCTATCTTTGTCTCAACGTTAGCAGCTTGCTGCAACACCCAGAA
>Ga0207674_10001322_pt1 | contig 32223 bp, 27 predicted proteins | sample KBSCornC72_FD_184303 | JGI IMG/M metagenome (GOLD analysis project Ga0207674, IMG submission 184303) | Corn rhizosphere microbial communities from Kellogg Biological Station, Michigan, USA - KBS Corn C7-2 (SPAdes) (version 2) | ecosystem: Host-associated > Plants > Roots > Rhizosphere > Soil ...
GCCGACGAGGTGACCCGGGTGGCCCGGGAAGTGGGCACCGAGGGCCTGCTGGGCGGCCAGGCGGACGTCAAGGGCGTGTCGGGCACCTGGAAGGACCTGACCGAATCCGTCAACGTGATGGCGGCCAACCTGACCGGGCAGGTGCGGTCCATCGCCGAGGTGACCACGGCGGTGGCCAAGGGCGACCTGAGCCAGAAGATCCGGGTCGACGCGCGCGGCGAGATCCTGGAGCTGAAGGAGACCATCAACACGATGGTCGACCAGCTGTCCGCGTTCGCCGACGAGGTGACCCGGGTGGCCCGCGAAGTGGGCACCGAGGGCAAGCTCGGCGGCCAGGCCGTCGTCCGCGGCGTGTCGGGCACCTGGAAGGACCTGACCGACAACGTCAACGTGATGGCGTCCAACCTGACCGGGCAGGTGCGGTCCATCGCCCAGGTCGCCACCGCGGTCGAGCGCGGCGACCTGAGCCAGCAGATCACGGTCGAGGCGATGGGCGAGGTCGCGGCGCTGGCGGCGACGATCAACCGGATGGTCGGCACCCTGTCCGCGTTCGCCGACGAGGTGACCCGGGTGGCCCGCGAAGTGGGCACCGAGGGCCGGCTGGGCGGCCAGGCGGACGTCAAGGGCGTGGCCGGCACCTGGAAGGACCTGACCGACAACGTCAACTCGATGGCGCAGAACCTGACCGGTCAGGTGCGCAACATCGCCCAGGTCACCACCGCGGTCGCCAACGGCGACCTGTCCAAGAAGATCGACGTCGACGCGCGCGGCGAGATCCTGGAGCTGAAGACGACCATCAATACGATGGTCGACCAGCTGTCCGCGTTCGCCGCCGAGGTGACCCGGGTGGCCCGCGAGGTCGGCAGTGAGGGCCGGCTCGGCGGCCAGGCCGAGGTCGAGGGCGTGTCCGGCACCTGGAAGCGGCTGACCGAGAACGTGAACGAGCTGGCCGGCAACCTGACCAGGCAGGTCCGCGCGATCGCCGAGGTGACCAGCGCGGTCGCCTCGGGCGATCTGACCCGGTCGATCTCGGTCGAGGCGCAGGGCGAGGTCGCCGAGCTCAAGGACAACATCAACGCGATGGTCCAGTCGCTGCGCGAGACCATCCGGGCCAACCAGCAGCAGGACTGGCTGAAGACCAACCTGGCCCAGATCGCGGGGATGATGCAGGGCCACCGGGACCTGGCCGTGGTGGCCGAGCTGATCATGGACGAGCTGGTCCCGCTGGTCGGCGCGCAGCACGGCACGTTCTTCCTGTCCGAGGCGGCGGGCAGCGACACCCAGCTGCGGCTGATCGCCGGCTACGGGCTGCGGGCGGACAAGGCCGCGCCGACCCAGTACCGGCTGGGCCAGTCGCTGATCGGCCAGGTCGCCAAGAGCAAGCGGTCGATCGTGATCACGAACCTGCCCGAGGGCTACGTCAAGATCTCCTCCGGGCTCGGCGAGGCACCTCCGGCGAACCTGGCCGTGCTGCCGATCTTGTTCGAGGACCAGGTGCTCGGCGTCATCGAGCTCGCCTCGTTCAACTCGTTCAGCCCGGTGCAGACCGACTTCCTCGAGCAGCTGACCGAGACCCTCGGGGTCAACTTCAACACGATCATCGCGAACGCGCGCACCGATGCGCTGCTCGAGGAGTCGCAGCGGCTCACCTCCGAGCTCCAGGCGCGGTCCGAAGAGCTGCAGGATCAGCAGGTCGAGCTGCAGCGGTCCAACGCCGAGCTGGAGGACAAGGCGGCGCTGCTGGCCGCGCAGAACCGCGACATCGAGACCAAGAACGCCGAGATCGAGCAGGCCAGGCAGGAGATCGAGGAGCGCGCCCGGCAACTTGCGCTGGCCTCGAAGTACAAGTCGCAGTTCCTCGCGAACATGTCACACGAGCTGCGCACGCCGCTGAACAGCCTGCTCATCCTGGCCCGGCTGCTGGCGCAGAATCCGGGCCGGAACCTCACCGCCAAGCAGGTCGAGTACGCCAACGTCATCCACTCGGCCGGCTCGGACCTGCTGCAGCTGATCAACGACATCCTGGACCTGTCCAAGGTCGAGGCGGGGCGGATGGACATCCACGCGGAGCGGTTCCCGCTGTCCGCGCTGCTCGAGGACATCCAGGCCACGTTCCAGCCGCTCACCGCCGAGAAGGGGCTGGACTTCTCCGTCGAGGCGGGCGCCGAGGCGCCGGGCGACCTGCTCACCGACCGGCAGCGGCTCCGCCAGGTGCTCGGCAACCTGCTGGCGAACGCGGTCAAGTTCACCGAGCACGGGCACGTGCTGCTGCGCGTGGCCAGGGCCGGGCGGCGCACCCCGGACGGCGGCGAGATGCTGGTGTTCTCGGTGGCCGACACCGGGATCGGTATCGCGCCGGAGAACCTCAGCACCATCTTCGGCGCGTTCCAGCAGGGCGACGGCACGCTCAGCCGGAGGTATGGCGGTACCGGTCTTGGCCTGTCGATCGCCCGCGAGGTCGGTGCCCTGCTCGGCGGGGAGATCTCCGCGGAGAGCGAACTCGGCCGCGGCAGTACCTTCACCTTGTACCTGCCGTGTGAGCTGCCCGGGGCCGAGGCCGACGGGACGGGCGCAGGGAGCAACGGCGTGGGGGCCGCGCACAACGGCGAAGCGCACGCCGAGGCGACCGAAGCCCTCCAGCTACAGCCGGCCGTGCCGGACGAAGCGGCGGCCGGCGGCCGGCGCTTGCTGGTGCTCGAGGGGGCGCGCGGTGGCCTTCTGACGCTGCTCGCCTACAGTGCGGTGTCCGATCTGACCGGTATCCACGGGGCGGTACAGGTGGGCACCGCGGTCAGCCCGGAGCAGGGCATCGAGGCCCTCAGCTCGGCTCCGCACCAGTGCGTGGTGCTCGACCTGGGCCTCGAGGACGCTTCCGCTTTCGCCTTCCTCGAGCGGTTGCAGGAGGACCCGGAGCTGCGGGACCTCCCGGTGCTCGCGCACACCAGGGACAAGATCGACAGTGCGCAGGCCAGGCTGGCCCGGCTGCGCTTCGGCGCGCAGCCGCTGGAGCTGCTGCCCTCGCTCGACGAGCTGCGCGAGCGGATCACCCTGCACCTGTCCGCGGCCCAGCCTGACCAGGTGCCCGCGCTGATCAGCGAGCCGACCGGGACGGCGGCCGGAGCGCGGGGCACCGCGCAGGCTGAGGGGCACGAGGCGCTGCACGGCCGGCGGGTCCTGGTGATCGACGACGACCCCCGCAACGTGTTCGCCATCACCAGCACCCTCGAGCTGCACGGGATGACCGTGACCCAGGCGGCCAACGGGCGCAAGGGCATCGAGGCGCTGCTGGGTGCCGAGGACACCGACCTCATCCTGATGGACGTCATGATGCCGGAGCTCGACGGCTACACGACCATGAACAAGATCAGGCAGATGCCCGCTTTCGCGACCCTGCCCATCATCGCGGTGACCGCGCGGGCCATGCCCGGCGACCGGGAGAAGAGCATCGCCGCCGGAGCCAGCGACTACGTGACCAAGCCCGTCGACACCGACGAGCTTCTCGCCTGCATGGAGCGCTGGCTCAGCCGCAGGTTACGGCGTGGCGGCTGAGGGCTAGGCCGCGACCCTTCGCCTGGCGGCGGCGGCCGCGCGCCGCTTGCGGCGGCGTTCCCGCTGCCGGTCTTCCGGGGTAGTTCCGCCCCAGATGCCGTAGACCTGGTCGTGGCTGAGCGCGAACTCCAGGCACTCACGCCGCACTGCGCATCCGGCGCAGATTTTCTTGGCCCGTACGACCTGCCGTTCTGCCGGGCCGGCCGAGGAGATCGGGAAGAAGAGATCCGGATCCGCGGATCGGCAGGCACCTGCCGAACGCCAGTTTGCGGCGTTCCCAGTCGCACTCATCGCGTGTCCTCGCATGGGGTCTGAACTGGTGTCAGCGTCCGTCCGCTGCCCACCGGCTTACCGCCTACACCTCGGACGGGGAAGTTTTTCCGCACCTGACGGCGCGTGCGGTTTGAGGGACGGCCTGGGAGGTAGTCGGCTGTCTTTTCTACCTGGAGGCACGCTGGTGAACGGACCAGTTGTGACGGCGCTGGAGACGGCCGTCTACGTGATACCGACCGACGAACCCGAGGCCGACGGCACGCTGACCTGGGACAAGACGACCATGGTGCTGGTCAGGGCGCGGGCCGGCGGCGAGCAGGGGCTCGGCTGGAGCTACGCTTCGGCCGCGGCCCAGATCGTCATCACCGAGATACTGGCCGACGTGGTCACCGGGCGGGACGCCTTCGACACCGCGGGCCTGGCCGAGGCCATGGCCAGGCAGGTCCGCAACATCGGCCGACCCGGCGTGGCGGCGACCGCCATCTCCGCGGTCGATATCGCCCTGTGGGACCTCAAGGCCCGGCTGCTCGCCCAGCCGCTGGCCGGCCTGCTCGGCCTGGCCCGCCAGGACGTGCCCGTGTACGGCAGCGGCGGCTTCACCAGCTACGACGACACGCGCACCCGGCAGCAGCTCAGCGAGTGGGTGGACAAGGAGCGCATTCCCCGGGTCAAGATCAAGATCGGCGAGTCGTGGGGCGGGAACGAGCGCCGTGACCTGGCGCGCGCCGAGCTCGCCCGGGAAGTGATCGGCCCGGATGCCGAGCTCTACGTGGACGCCAACGGCGGCTACTCTGCGGGCCAGGCCATCCGGGTCGCGGACGAACTGGCCGCGATCGGCGTCAGCTGGTTCGAGGAACCGGTGTCCTCGCAGGATCTCGCGGGCCTGGCCGCGGTCCGGCAGCAGGTGCGGCCGGACGTGGCGGCCGGCGAGTACAGCTGGTCGCTAGCCGACTCCGCGCGGCTGATCGAGGCCGGCGCGGTCGACTGCCTGCAGCTCGACGTGACCCGGTGCGGCGGCGTCACCGAGTTCATCCGCGGCGCGGCACTGGCGGCGGCAAACCACCTGCAGGTCTCCGGGCACTGCGCCCCCAACCTGCACGCGCACGTCGGGGCGGCGGTGCCGAACCTGCGGCACGTGGAGTACTTCCACGACCACCAGCGGATCGAGCGGCTGTTCTTCGACGGAGCGCTCGACCCCGCGGGTGGCACCCTGCGTCCCGACCCGGACCGCCCGGGCCACGGCCTGACGCAGCGGCATGCCGATACGGAGCGTTACCGGCGCGGCTGACGCTGGCCGAGCTCAGCGCCATCCTAACGCCGGGCAGGATGCGCCTGCGGCAACGGTTTGTCAACCCGTACGGCGGCTTGGTGTGACGAGCATCACATCACTTTACGTTTATTCGCCGCGGGTCGGGCACACCGTACTCGTCCGTAATTCCCAGGGTCCTAGGAGGCCATCTTGACGAGGGGAACCCTCCGGAAGCCGGCGGCAGGAACCGCCGCCGACGCTACGGTCCTCGGCACCGCCCCTGACATCAGCATCCACCCAGGGAACCGTGCGGAGCTGAAGGAGCTGTCCGACAACGCCTTGCTGGGCAAGATCCGGGCGCTGCCGAGGGACAGCGAGCTGCGCGCCGCCGTCTGCGAGATCCTCGTGGACCGGTACCAGAAGCTGGTCCGCTCGTGCGTCAGGCAGTACCGCGGCAGCCCCGAACCAACCGAAGATCTCATGCAGGTCGGGTACGTCGGCCTGCTCAAGGCGATAAACAACTACGACCCCGAGGTCGGCGACAGCCTCTCCGCCTACGCGCAGCCCTGCATCAGCGGCGAGATCAAGCGGCACTTCCGGGACAAGCGGTGGCAGATCCACGTCCGCCGGTCAGCCCAGGAGCTCCTGCTCGAGCTGCGCAAGGCCACCGAGGAACTCACCCAGCAGCTGGGCCGGTCGCCGGAAGAAGCCGAACTGGCCGAACGGCTGGGGGTCAGCCGCGACGACATGCAGGAGGCTCGCCAGGCGGACCTCGTGTTCAGCACCTACTCGCTGGACGCCCCGATGTCCGACCGGGACGACCCCGCCCTGCTCGCGGACATGCTCGGCGACGACGACCCGGATGTCGCCCACACCATCGACATGGAGGCCGTCAACAAGCATTGGGACGAGTTGCCCGAGCGCGAGCAGCGCATCCTGGTCATGCGCTTCTACGGCAACCTGACCCAGACCGAGATCGGCGAACGGCTCGGCATCTCGCAGATGCACGTGTCCCGGCTCCTCGCCCGCGCGCTGGGCCACCTGAAGAGCCGCCTGCTCGATTCGGCCGAGACCGAGACCCCTCACTCGGCTGCCACGGCATGACAGCGGAAGGACCATCATGAAAACCGGAGTGGGCCTAGCACTCATCGCCGTCGGCGCGATTCTCGCCTTCGCCGTGACCACCAATACATCCGTCTTCAACCTGCACACGGCCGGCTGGGTGCTGATCATCATCGGCATCATCGGGATCGCGATCCCGCGCCGCGGCTACGGCTGGGTCGGGCGCCGCGTGCTCACGCGGCAGACCCGCTGGCGTCCCGGCACCCGGGTCGAGGACGTCACCTACCCGACCTACGTGAACCGGAACCCGGCCAACACCCGGGTCCAGGCTAGCCTGCCCGCCCCGGGCGCGCTGGGCAGCCCGGAGGCCGCGAGCCACATCGACTCCAACTCCAGTACCCGCGATCTCACCGGAGAGGTGCGTCCCGCCCGTGAGACGGAGGTCATCGAAGACGTCTACGAAGAATGACCCCGGCGCCACGAGCGCACGCAGATAACGACGGCGCGGTCAGGGGGGCCTCGCCCGCGAAGCGAACCCAACCGTAGGAAGCCTTAGGAGAGATCATGGTCATCACGCTTTCCGTCATCATCTGGTGGATCCTCATCGGCCTCGTGGTCGGCGCGGTAGCCCGCCTGGTCATACCCGGACGCCAGCACATCGGGATCCTCGTGACGATCCTCATCGGGATCGTGGCCGCCATCGTCGGCGGGATCCTGACGGCCGCGCTGCTCGGAGCCGGGCACACGCTGATCACGTTCATCGTCGCCGTGCTGCTCGCGGCGCTCGCCGTCAGCGCGTTCAGCACGCGCGGCTACGGCCGGTACCACACCCGCAGCCGCCGTCGGCCGGCCTGGCGTCGCTAGTAGCCAGCCGCTAGGCAGCTAGATCACCGGTCCGCCGGGGCGATTTCCGCCCCGGCGGACCTTTGCGCTGGGCGTGGCGTCATGGCCTGGAGAGATATCGCAAGAGACGTGCCGCTACGCTCGCGGCGGCTCATTACTCGCCTTGGTTTTCGGCTCCTCGCCGCTGTAGGCGGCCACGACCTCGGTGGCGACCTCGGTGACCTTGACGTGGCGGCGCTGCGACTCCTGGCGCAGGCGCTTCAGCGCCTCGTCGGCGTCACAGCCGAGGGCGTGCATCAAGATGCCCTTGGCCTGGTCGGTGACCGACCGGGCCACTACCGCGTCCTTGAGCTGGCTGGCGGTGCGCTGAGCCTGGTTGTAGGCGGTGGCGTTGGTGAGCATCGCCCCGCCGAAGGCGGCGAGCATGTCGGCCATCGGGTTGGATTCGGCGTCGAGGACACCGGGGCGCACCCCGAACAGCGACAGCACCAGGGCACCGCGGGGCAGTGCGCGTACGAGGTGAACCGAGCAGCGCACCCCCCGGCGCAGCGCCGCTTCGGCGAAATCGGGCCAGCGCACCTCGTCGAGCGTGTCCGGGCAGCTGACGGCGGCACCGGCCTCGGCCGCCTCCACCAGCGGTCCTGAGCCGCTCCTCAGCTGCAGATCCGCGAGCTCAGCCAGGTCCGGATGGGTGGCCGCGGAGCTTACAACCTCTCCGTCCCGCCAGACGGCGGCGTGCGCCCCTGAGCAGGACGGCACCTGCCAGGCGGCCAGTTCGGTGAGCTTGTTCAACGATCTGGCCTCGCCGCCGTTGGTGAGGCTCAGTAGTTCCGCTGCCCCATGCCCGAACTGCTCGATCGCCACCGGCTCCTCCGTCCCTGGCCCAGTTCTAGCACGCTGTTCTAGCACGCCCCGGGCGAGCTAGCCGCGGTCGCGGGCGCCCGGGGCACCGGGAGGACCGCCTGCTCGTTCCCGGTCAGGCTGGTGAACCGGGCGGCCTGGCCCGCGCTGCAGGCGAGCCGCGCGGTGGCGGAGATGGTCTTGCGCACCGCGACCTTCACGGTCTTGCCCGACACCGGGCACGAGGGCCGGCTGCTCAGCGGCGAGACACCGCCTACCGAGTAACTGGCCTCGCAGGCGGCGGTGTTGCTGCGGGCGCCGCCGCCGAGCAGCGCCCCGACGATGATCGCAGCGAACATGACCGGGAGCAGCACGATCGCGTACATGGCCGTGCCGTGCTGCAGCAAGCGCAGCCGCTTGCGCGCAAGCTGTTCCATCCCGATGGGCTCGCCGGCGTTGAGGCGGCCGAAAATCGCGTACATGGACGCCAGCTGGGGCTCGCTTGCCCGCAGGGCGCCTTCCATCCGGTCCAGTGCGCGCTGCTGGCAGGCGGGCAGGGCCATCGACACTCACATCCTCACCAAGGTTCCAGAGCCGTAACGATCGCGGCTGCGGAAACCGTCGCCTACCCGGGCTCACAGAGAGCAAACGACCGAGGCGGACGTGGTGTCAGGCCGCATACGGCATGGTCTCGTTAGTGTAACGGGCACGAGGGAGCAGTCGCGCACGGAATGGGATTAGTCACGCACGGAGGCGGTAACTTCGCTGGCGGCCCGTTGGCTGAGCGACACGCGGACCAGCGCCGCGGCGAGCCTGGCGGGCTGGCCGCTGGCCGCCAGCAGCCCGGCGAGCGACTCACGGTCGGCGGGCAGCCGGACCCGGTGTGCGCCGCTGGTCACCTTGGCGTCCACGTACGGGGCAACACCGGGCCATACCTCCTGGACTTCCCGCAGGAAGATGCCCGCGCCGGTCGGCCCGACCCCGGGAAACTCGGTCAGCCGCGAGGCGATGCCGCCCGCGTCACGGTCCGCGTCGTCGCGCAGCTTGCGCAGGTCGCCGTGCCATTTTGCGGTCAGCAATTCGGCGCCGTCGCCGAGCATGGTCGCGGTGCGCTCGTCATACCGCCGGTAGTGGCCGCGGCCCAGCGCGTCCACCCGGTCCTGCCAGCTAGCCTCGCTCATCGCCTTCGGGCTCCGGTAGCCGGCCGCGAACAGCTCACGCGCGGCGGCGACCGCGGTCTCCGCCGCGATGGGCGCGCTCAGCAGCGTGGCCAGGACGAGAAGCTGATAGAGGGGGCCCGGGCGGTCAGCCAGCCGGATGCCGGCGTCCTCGGCGTACAGCCGCCCGTGCCGGGCGAGCAGCTCCCTGACGATCGATTCAGGCTTGCCTGTCATGCACGATCCCCCGCTCAGTCGTTCGGCGCGGCGGAGGTCATGCCGGACAGGACCGACGTCGCGCCGCTCTCCAGCGCGAGATCACCGACGGTCACGACGCCGACCGGCGTCCCGTCCCGCAACACCGGAATGCGGCGCACCGCGTGGTCGCGGACCAGCCGGGAAGCCAGGACCAGGTCGTCGTCCGGGCCGAGCACCACCAGCTGGCTGCTGCAGATGTCGCCGATGGGGGTGGTGCGCGGATCACGGTTCTCGGCCAGCACCCGCACCGTGATGTCCCGGTCGGTGACGAGCCCGGTGAGCATGCCGTCGGTCAGCACCAGGACGGTGCCGATCCCCTGTTGCTTCATGGCCCTGGCCGCGGCGGACACCGATTCGCCCGGCGCCATGCAGACCGGCGCCGCCGACATGATGTCGCGTACCTTCCTCATCGTGCTCCACCTCCTGCGCTGATTCGGATGACGCTACCCCCAGGGGGCGGGCGCAAACAGCAGGTGAACGCTCGGCTCATGATCCCCACGGCGCTAGAGCGCACTGGATCCGGGGTTTCATGGCGTTCCAGCCGACCCGGCGTTCGGTTTGAGGTCAGGCGTTGAGCTTGGCTAGGCGTTTGCCGGCCTCGCCGAGGCCGTGGCGGGATGTAGTGAAATCAGCCCAGGGATCGGGATCGCGGTCGAGCCTGGACCGGATCGTGGCCATCGTGAACCGCCCTGGCTCCAGGCCGTCGTCCTCTACCTCGGCCCAGCTCAGCAGGGTGGCCACCGGCGCGCCGGCGCGGGCCCGCACGCCGTAACTGGCCACCACCGTCTGCGCGTAGGCGTTGCGCATGACGTCGGCGTAGATCCGCGTCCCCCGCTTGTCCTTGCGCTGCTCGACGGTGATGGCGTCGGGATGCCTGCGGGCCAGCACCTCGCCCACGCCGTGCGCGAACTCGCGGACCTCCTCGAAGTCCGCCCGCCGGTTCAGCCCCACGTGGACGTGCAGGCCCCGGCCGCCGCTGGTCCGGACGAAGCTGGTCAGGCCGAGTTCGCCGTCCAGCAGGTCACGCGCCCACAGCGCGGCCCGCCGGACGTCGGCGAACCGTTTGGCATCGGGCGGATCGAAGTCGAACACCAGCTGGTCGGGCGCGTCGAGCTTGTCCACCCGGCTGAGAAACGCGTGGATCTCGATGCAGGCCTGGTTGGCCAGGTAGACCAGGGTGGCGGGATTGTCGCAGACCGCGTGCTCGACCTCGCCGCCCTCCTTGCCAACCCGGACGCGGCGGATCCAGTCAGGAAAGTACGCGGGGGCGTTTTTCTGGAAGAACCGCTGACCGTCCAGCCCGTCCGGGTAACGGACCATGGTGATCGGCCGGTCCCGCAGCCAGGGCAGCATCGATTCGGCGGCGTCGGCGTAGTACCTGGCCAGGTCGGCCTTGGTGATTCCGTCGGCGGGAAACAGCACCTTGTCGGGATGCGTGATCGGCACCGTGATACCGCCGACCGTGATCTCATCGGCCATGGCGTGCTCCTCCTGGCCGCGTCACACGGCCACGGCTATCGCGCTGAGCTGGGCGAACGCGAGGTCGGGCTCGTCCTGCATGGCCAGGTCGCCCAGCGACACGATGCCCGCGACCTGCCCGTCCTCGAGGACGGGCAGCCTGCGCACCCCGTGCTGGCGCATCAGGCGCATGGCCTCGTGCACGTCGGCGTCCGCGTCCACGCCGATCAGGTTCGCGCTGCTCAGCGGGCCGACCGGCTCGTCCGCTCCCCTCTCCTCGGCCACCGCCCTGACCACGAGGTCCCGGTCGGTGACCAGGCCGTACAGCGACCCGTTGCTGACGACAAGGATGGCGCCAACCCCCCAGTCCCGCATGGCGCGGGCGGCTTCGCCGACCGACTGGTCGTAATCCACCCCGATGGGGCCAGGGGTCATCACGTCACGCACCTTGGCGTCCATGATGTGTCGTGCCTCCCTCGTCTCGCGGATGCGTACGTCTATCATCCGCGCTACCTGAGGTAGCCGAGCTTAAACTACGCCCGGCCGAGCAAGCGGTCGAGGGCGCGGCCGACTTCCTCGGCCAGCCCGGCGTCGGAGTGCCCCGCGGCCGTGCTGGCCGGGCGGTGATGCGCCGCCGGGACTAGTGCTGCCTCGGGCTCGCGGACCAGGCCGCAGTCCAGGCATTCGACCTGGCCGAGCCGCCGGATCAGGTGCACGCTGGCGCACCTGGAGCAAGACTCGAGCTCGGCGGTCCACTCGCCCGACTCCTGGCACGCCGGGCAGACCAGGACAAGCTCGTCACGCAGCACGCCCCGGCGCCAGGGACTCTTCCCCCGCTCCGGGTCCGTCTGCCGCACGCCGCACCGGTAACACGGCAATCCCCCAGGCCTCCTCGGACCGCGACGCTAGCCGAGCGCGGCGAGCGCCTTCGAGTATTCGGTGAGATCGCGCGCCTGCGGGGTCGGGTTGACGACCTTCCACCGCACGACGCCGTCCTTGTCGATGATGAACGTCCCCCGGATCGCGAAACCGCGTTCGGAGTCGAACACACCGTACAGCCTGGCCACCTCGCCGTGCGGCCAGAAATCCGACAGCAGCCCGAACTGGAAATGCTCGGCGTCCGCCCAGGCCCGGTGGGCGAAGGTGGAGTCCACCGAGACCGTGAGCAACTCGACGTCGTCGCGGTTGACGTCGGGGAACTCGTCACGCAGGGAGCACAGCTCCCCCGTGCACACGCCGCTGAACGCCAGCGGGTAAAAGACCAGCACGACGTGCTTGACGCCACGGAAGCTGGACAGCCTGACGGGCGTGCCGTGCTGGTCCTTGAGCTCGAAGTCGGGCGCCTGGTCGCCTACTTCTACCGCCATTGGAGGTCCTTTCACTGAACATGCGAAAATGCCTTGCTCACATGGCCGCCTGCGGCGGCGGGCCACCCACCAAGTCTGCCACCGATGCGAGGGCGCGAAAGCCAGGACCGTTCGGGATGAAAACCAGGTGAACGGCCGGTTGGGGGCGCTGCGACGCTGCCCTGGTCAGGACCTCATCGTCGCGCCTTAGGCGCGACCAGCCGGCTGCCTGACCAGTCGCGGGCCGCGCTCACGCTCGAGGTCTGCGACAGGCCGGCCGTTGGCGCGGCCTCGCCGATATCACTCGGTTCGACATGACCCTCCCGGCCCGCCTTGGGCGTGAGCAGCCAGATGTACCCCCCGTCGGCAAGCGGCGTGAGCGCGTCGACCAGCGCATCGACGAGGTCTCCGTCCCCGTCTCGCCACCACAGCAGGACCACGTCGACCACGTCGTCGTAGTCCTCGTCGACTAGCTCTACGCCGTCTATCCGGGTGATAGCGCCGCGCAGCTGCTCGTCGCAATCATCGTCGTAGCCGATCTCCTGCACCACCTGGCCCGGTTTGATACCGAGCCGCTCGGCCTGGCCGCGTTCGTCCTGCGCCTGGCCCGCGGTCGCGCTCACTGACGTCCTCCTTGAATCCCTCCCCGCGCCGCCGCATCGGGGAGGTGTGCGGATCCCACGGGAACGGTGGGCCGGATCCCCCTGACGGCGACGGCACGTCAGCACTTCTTGTTGGGACAGTTCACACTGGGTCGGCCCGGTGCGCAAGTGCCAATGGCTCCAGGCTGGCAAACCGCCACCATAAATTGACCTGCCGGCGCCCCATTCTGGTTACGCACCGCAGCTTTCATCACGTAGAGTAACCACGGATCCGCCCTCGGCGAAACTGCCTCCGTCGCGGCGTGAAACAGCCCCGCCGCAGGGTAGGCGGGGGCAAAGCCCTCCGCGGGTCCGGTTACCGTCAAGTAGAGATGCGCGATGGGCCAGTTCGTACGACGATTGGTCTGGACAACACATCGAGGAATCCGTTTACGCGGCCGACCGGCCGCCCGACTCACAGCGGAAGGCGAGGCTACCCCGTGGCTTCCGGACGTCAGCAATTCTCGATCATCAGCGACGGGTTGCCGACCCAGTTGCCCGACATCGACCCGGACGAGACGCGCGAATGGGTCGAGTCGTTCGATTCGGTCGTGCGTACCAGAGGGCGAGCCCGCGCCAGGTACGTGATGCTCCGCCTGCTCGAGCGGGCGCGCGAGCAGCAGGTCGGGGTGCCCGGCCTGCGCAGCACCGACTTCATCAACACGATCGCGCCGGAGCGCGAGCCGTGGTTCCCCGGTGACGAGCACGTCGAACGCCGGATCAGGGCCTATATCCGGTGGAACGCGGCCGTGATGGTCTCCCGCGCGAACCGGCCCGGCCTGGGCGTCGGCGGGCACATCGCCACCTACGCCAGCGCGGCTTCGCTCTACGAGGTCGGCTTCAACCACTTCTTCCGCGGCAAGGACCACGGCGAATCCGGCGATCAGGTGTTCTTCCAGGGTCACGCGGCGCCGGGCATCTACGCCCGCGCCTTCCTCGAGGGCCGGCTGACCGAAGACCAGCTCAACGGATTCCGTCAGGAACTCTCGCACCCGGGCGGCGGGCTGCCGTCCTACCCGCACCCGCGGCTGATGCCCGATTTCTGGGAGTTCCCCACGGTGTCGATGGGGCTCGGCGCGCTGAACTCGATCTACCAGGCCAGGTTCAACCGGTACCTGCTGGCCCGCGAACTCCACGACACCTCCCGGTCGCACGTGTGGGCGTTCCTCGGCGACGGCGAGATGGACGAACCCGAGGCATTGGGCGCGATCGGGCTGGCCGCCCGCGAGGAACTGGACAACCTCACCTTCGTCATCAACTGCAACCTGCAGCGGCTGGACGGCCCGGTCCGCGGCAACGGCAAGATCATCCAGGAGCTCGAGGCGTTCTTCCGCGGCGCCGGCTGGAACGTGATCAAGGTCATCTGGGGCCGTGACTGGGACCCGCTGCTGGCCCAGGACACCGACGGCGTGCTGGTCAACAAGATGAACACCACCCCGGACGGCCAGTTCCAGACCTACAGCGTGGAGTCCGGCGCGTACATCAGGGAGAACTTCTTCGGCGGGGACCCCCGGCTGCGCAAGATGGTGGAGCACCTGTCCGACGACGAGCTGCGCGGACTGTCCCGCGGCGGGCACGACTACCGCAAGGTGTACGCGGCGTTCAAGGCGGCGCGGGAGCACACCGGCCAGCCCACGGTCATCCTGGCGCACACCATCAAGGGCTGGACGCTGGGCAAGGACTTCGAGGCGCGCAACGCCACGCACCAGATGAAGAAGCTGACGGTGGCCGAGCTCAAGGAGTTCAGGGACCGGCTCTACCTGCCGATCCCGGACTCGGAACTGGAGGCCGAGCTGCCGCCGTACTACCACCCGGGCGAGGACTCCGACGAGATCCAGTACATGCGCGAGCGGCGGGCCGCGCTCGGCGGGGTGCTCCCCCGCCGGGTGATCCGGGCCAAGTCGCTGCCGCAGCCGCCCGACACGGTCTACGAGGAGCTGCGCAAGGGCTCGGGCAAGCAGGCCGTGGCCACCACGATGGCGTTCGTCCGGCTGCTCAAGGAGCTGATGAAGGACCCGGCCATCGGGGAGCGGTTCGTGCCGATCATCCCGGACGAGGCCAGGACGTTCGGCATGGACTCGCTGTTCCCGACGGCCAAGATCTACTCCCCGTCCGGGCAGAGCTACGACGCGGTGGACCGCAACCTGCTGCTCTCCTACAAGGAGTCCGAGACGGGCCAGATCCTGCACGAGGGCATCAGCGAGTCGGGCGCGATGGGCTCGGTGATCGCGGCGGGCAGCTCGTACGCCACGCACGGCACGCACATGATCCCGGTGTACGTGTTCTACTCGATGTTCGGCTGGCAGCGGACCGGCGACCAGATGTGGGCGCTCGGCGACCAGCTCGGCCGGGGCTTCCTGCTCGGCGCGACGGCCGGCCGGACCACCTTGGCCGGTGAGGGCCTGCAGCACAACGACGGGCACTCGCCGCTGCTGGCCTCGGTCAGCGAGGCGTGCGTGTCGTACGACTGCGCGTGGGCGTTCGAGCTGGCCTACGTCATGCGGGACGCGCTGCGCCGGATGTACGAGGCGACCGGTGAGCACCCGGACGGCGAGAACATCTTCTACTACCTCACCGTCTACAACGAGCCGTACCCGCAGCCCGCCGAGCCGTCGGACTTCCCCGGCGGAACGGCGGCATTGGAGGAGGGCATCCTGCGCGGGCTCTACCCGTACTCGGCGGCGGCTTCGGAGGCGCCGGTGACAGCACAGGACGAGCGGACCGTGCCGTCCGGTGAGGCCGAACGGTCCGGCGTTTCCTCGCCCCGGGCCCAGATCCTCGCCTCCGGGGTGGCGCTGCGCCAGGCCCTGACGGCCCAGGAAATGCTCGCCGCGGACTGGGGCGTGTCCGCCGACGTGTGGTCGGCCACCTCCTGGACCGAACTACGCCGGGACGCGCTGGCCTGCGAGGCGTGGAACCTGCTGAACCCGGGCGAGCCGTCCCGCGAGCCGTACGTGGCATCGGTGCTTTCCGGCGCCCCCGGCCCGGTGGTCGCGGTGTCCGACTGGATCAAGGCGGTGCCCGACCAGATCGCCCGCTGGGTACCCGGCACGTTCACCTCGCTGGGCACCGACGGGTTCGGGTTCTCCGACACCCGCCCGGCGGCCAGGCGGTTCTTCCACGTGGACGCCGAATCCATCACGGTGGCGGTGCTGTGGGAACTGGCTCGCAGCGGTGCGGTGGACGCGGACCTTCCGGCTCAGGCGATCGCCAAGTACCGGCTCGACCTGCCGGTGAGCGAGGCGCTCTCCTAGGTTGCTGTTCAAGGAGCGGGTTACGGCGGACGAACAGGCACCAGCCAGCGTACGGCCGCGGGTGCACGCGGAGACCGTGCGCCGGATGGAGCGCGCTACCGGGGCGCTCGGCACGGCGGCGATCGCGGCCCTGGACGAGCGGTTGCCGTGGTTCCGCAACCTGTCCGCGGAGAACCGGTCCTGGCTGGGCCTGGTCGCCCAGGCGGGCATCGCTGCGTTCATCGACTGGATCAGGCATCCGGAGCGGAACCGCCCGGCGCTGACCGAAGTGTTCGGCACCGCGCCGCGCGAACTGGCCCGCGCGGTCAGCCTGCAGCACGCGGTGGAGATGGTCCGGGTGATCATCGACGCGGTGGAGGCCCAGGTCGACGAGCTGGCCGCGCCCGGCGGCGAGGCGGAGCTGCGCGAGGCGGTGCTGACCTACGCCAGGGAAATCGCGTTCAGCGCGGCGCAGGTGTACGCGCGGACGGCGGAGGCGCGCGGCGCGTGGGACGCCCGGCTGGAAGCGCTCGTGGTGGACTCGCTGGTCCGCGGGGTGAGCGAGGACTCGCTGCACTCCTGGGCCTCGGCGCTGAACTGGTCGTCTTCCCCCGTCGTGGTCGTGGTGGGCATGATCGAGGACGGTCTCGCCGACGGGACGGAGCCGCACATCGACGAGATCCGCGCCCAGGCCAGGCGAGCCCGCCTTGACCTGCTGGCCGGCGTGCAGGAGGACCGGCTGATCCTGGTCCTGGGCGGCACCGACGACCCGATCGCCGCGGCCGAGCGGTTCGCGGGCCGGTTCGGGCCGGGACCGGTCATCGCCGGGCCGCTGGTCCGCGACCTGCGGGCCGCGTCGGTCTCCGCGCGCGCCGCCCTGGCGGCGCTGCGCGCCGCTCCCGCCTGGCCCGAGGCGCCGCGCCCGGCCGGGGCCGACGACCTGCTGCCCGAGCGTGCCCTGGACGGCGACCCCGACGCGAGGGCCGCGCTGATCAGCGATGTCTACGAGCCCCTGGTCGGCGGCGGGCACGCGCTGCTCGACACCCTCATGACCTACCTGGAGCAGGGCTCCTCGCTGGAGGCCACCGCCCGGCTGCTGTTCGTGCACCCGAACACGGTCCGCTACCGGCTGCGCCGCGTCGCGGAGCTCACCGACTACGTCCCGTCGTCGGGGCGGGACGGCTTCACCTTGTGGGTGGCCATCGTGCTGGGCCGCCTTGCCCAGGGGCCCGCACTGCACGCGGTGACGTAGCGGTGACATCTGCATGAACGCTAGATAGAGGTATTCTACAAATTTCCGATGGATAACTTCGTACCGTCCGACATTCATCTAGCGATGTCCTACAGGGCAGGGTTAAAGGATGCTGATCATCACCGCGCCTGGGCAGGGTGCGCAGACGCCGGGTTTCCTGGCGCCCTGGCTGGAACTGCCCGGGGTGGCCGAGCGCCTCGATGCTGCCTCCGAGCTGGCTGGCTGCGATCTCGTCAGGTTCGGCACGACCGCGAGCGCCGACGAGATCAAGGACACGGCGGTGGCGCAGCCGCTGCTGGTGGCGGCCGCGATCGTGGCCGCTTCGGCCCTTGCCAGCTCCTCCGGGGGTTCGGGTGGCTCCGGTGGCTCCGGTGGCTCCGGTGGCTCCGGTGGTGACGTGCCCGCGGACGCCGCCGCCGGGCACAGCGTCGGGGAGCTGGCCGCCGGGGTCATCGCCGGCGTGCTCACCGCCGACGACGCGATGCGCCTGGTCGCGGTGCGCGGCCGGGCCATGGCGGCGGCCTCGGCGACCGAGCCGACCGGGATGACGGCGGTGCTCGGCGGTGATCAGGAGGCGGTGCTCGCGACGATCGCCCGGCACGGCCTGACGCCCGCGAACGTCAACGCGGCCGGCCAGATCGTGGCCGCCGGGACCCTGGCCGAGCTGGACGCCTTCGCCGCCGACCCGCCCGCCGGGGCGCGGCTGCGCCCGCTGCAGGTCGCGGGGGCCTTCCACACCCGGCACATGGCCCCGGCCGTAGCCGCCCTGCGGGACGCGGCGGCCGACGTCGCGGTCGCCGATCCGGCCATCACCTTGCTGTCCGACGCCGACGGAGCCGCGGTCACCACCGGCAAGGAGTGGCTGGAGCGCATCGTCGCCCAGGTCGCCGCGCCGGTGCGCTGGGATCTGTGCATGCGGACCATGGCCGACCTCGGCGTGACCGCGCTGATCGAGCTGCCGCCGGCCGGGACGCTGACCGGCCTGGCCCGCCGGGCGCTGCCCGGCGTGGCCCAGCTGGCGATCAAGACCCCCGAGCAGCTCGACGCCGCCCGCGAGCTGATCGCCGGGCACCTCGCCGAACCCGATGCCCACGGGCACGGCCACCTGCCGGAGTGGCGGCTGATCGTGGCGCCGGCCTCGGGGACGTTCCGGTCGGGGGCGGATCAGCAGCATCTCGGCACGGTGGTGGCGCGCGGTGCGGAACACCCGGTCGCCGCACCCTGGGCCGCGGAGATCATCGAATGGCTGGTGGAAGACGGAGACCCGGTCAGCCAGGGCCAGCCGCTGATCCGCGTGCAACATCCAAGGGAAGGCGCATGACATCCTCCGGTTCCCCGTTCCCGCCGGCCGCGGGCGCCCGCATCCTGTCGCTTGGCGGCTATCAGCCGGGCAACGTGGTCACCAACGATGACCTGGCCGCGCAGGTCGAGACGAGCGACGAGTGGATCCGCAGCCGGGTCGGCATCGTCAGCCGCCGGTTCGCCGGCCCCGAGGAGAGCGTGACCGACATGGCCTTCGAAGCCGGCGCCAAGGCGCTAGCCGGCAGCGGCCTGTCCCCCGGCGACATCGACCTGGTCATCGTGGCCACCTGCAGCACCGAGGCGTTGATACCGAACGTGTCCGCCGTGGTCGCGCACCGGCTCGGCATCGTCGCGCCCGGCGCCTACGACCTCAACGCCGCCTGCGCCGGCTTCTGCTACGCGATGGCCAACGCCTCCGACGCGATCCGGGCGGGCACCGCCCGGCACGTGCTGGTCATCGGGTCGGAGAAGATGTCCGCGTGGGTCGACCCCACGGACCGCTCCACCAGCATCATCTTCGCCGACGGGGCCGGCGCCGCGGTGGTCGGGCCGGTGGCTGACGGCGAGCCGGCCGGCATCGGCCCGGTCGCCTGGGGCAGCGCCGGGGACATGGCGGAGAAGATCATCATCGCCGACCGCAACTCGTTCTTGCGGCAGGAGGGCCAGGCGGTATTCCGCTGGACTACCACGGCCCTGCACCCGATCGCGGCGCAGGCCTGCGAACGGGCCGGCGTCGCGGTGAGCGAGCTGTCCGCGTTCGTCCCGCACCAGGCGAACCTGCGGATCGTCGAGGCCATCGCGCGCAGGCTCGGCGTGCCCCGCGAGCGCGTGGCCGACGACATCGTGCACGCGGGTAACACGTCTTCGGCCTCGATCCCGCTGGCCCTGTCGCGGATGGTCGAGCGGGGAGAGCTCAAATCGGGGTCGCCCGCCCTGCTGCTCGGGTTCGGCGCGGGGATGTGCTACGCAGCGCAGGTGATCACGGTACCCTAGCCGCGCCCAGCCCAGCCGACCGTGCCTGGGCCGCCTGGGGCCGCATGGGACCGTATGGGGCCGCCTGGGGGCCGCAGACCAGTACGAACACTCAAGACAAGGAGCAAGAGGCATGAACGAGCAGGAGATTCTCGCCGGGATTGGTGAAATCGTCGAGGAGATCGCCGGCGTGCCCGCGGACGAGGTGACGCCGGCCAAGAGCTTCGTCGACGACCTGGACATCGACTCGCTGTCCATGGTCGAGATCGCCGTCGCGGCTCAGGACAAGTTCGGCGTGGAGATCCCTGACGACCAGCTGAAGGACCTCACCACGGTGCAGGACGTGGTGAACTACGTCAGCAAGAACGCCGGAGGCTCGGCGTGACCGAAGGGCGCGAGACCGTCGTCGTAACCGGGCTCGGCGCGACCACCCCGCTCGGCGGGGACGTCGCGTCGACCTGGTCGGCGATGCTGGCGGGCCGCAGCGGCGTGCACGCCCTCACCGAGCCGTGGGCGGAGTCGCTGCCGGTGCGGATCGCCGCGGAAGCGGCCGCCGACCCGGTCGAGGTGGTGGGCCGGGTGCAGGCCCGCCGGATGGACCGGTGCGAGCAGTTCGCCCTGGTGGCCGCGCGCGAGGCCTGGGCCGACGCGGGCACGCCCGCCGTCGACCCCGAGCGGCTCGGCGTCAGCGTCACCAGCGGGATCGGCGGCATCGGATCGACGCTGACCGCGTACGACACGCTCAAGGACAAGGGCTGGCAGCGCATCTCGCCGTACACGGTGCCGATGCTGATGCCGAACGGCGCGGCCGGCTGGATCAGCATCGAGCTGGGAGCCAGGGCCGGGGCGCACGCGCTGGTCAGCGCGTGCGCCTCCGGTGCCGAGGCGATCGGCTACGGCATCGACATGATCCGCTCAGGGCGGGCCGACGTGGTGCTGGCGGGCGGTACCGAGGCGGCCATCATGCCGCTGAACATCGGGGCCTTCGCGGTGATGCGGGCCATGTCCACCAGGAACGACGACCCGGAGCGGGCGTCCCGGCCCTTCGACAAGGCCAGGGACGGGTTCGTGCTCGGCGAGGGCGCCGGCATGCTGGTGCTCGAGTCGCTCTCGCACGCGCGGCAGCGCGACGCGACCGTGTACGCCATCGCGGCCGGGGCCGGCTACTCCTCGGACGCGTTCCACATCGCCCACCCGGCGCCAGACGGGGCCGGCGTGGTCGCGGCGATCACCCGCGCGATGGCCGACGCCCACGTCGACCCGGGCCAGGTGGTGCACGTCAACGCGCACGCCACCTCCACCCCCGAAGGTGACACGGCCGAGGCGCAGGCGCTGGCCAAGGCGCTCGGCCCGGCCGTCGACGGTGTGGTGGTGACGTCTACCAAGTCGATGACCGGGCACCTGCTCGGCGGCGCGGGCGCCGTGGAGTCGGTGGCCGCCATCCTCGCGCTACGCGAGCACGTGGCCCCGCCCACCATCAACCTCGAGGACCTCGACGAGAACGTGCCGGTCGACGTCGCCACCGAACCGCGGCCGCTCAGCAAGCGCGGCTCCGAGTCGATGGCGGTGCTGAACAACGCGTTCGGGTTCGGCGGGCACAACGTGTCACTGGTCTTCACGGCCGCCTGAGCACTCGCCTTTCCCGTTCCCTTCCCGCCGCCTTTCCCGGGCGCCAGGCCCGGTCCGGGCACCCATCGTCCTGGCTTCGTTCCGGCTGACCGGTAGAGGAGACCCGAGATGACCGCACTGGATCAGAGCCCGGCGGCCGCACCGCCGGTTGCCTTGCCGGTTATGCTGCCGCGCGACCCGCACGAGCGCCTGGCGGCCCTGTTCGACCCGGGCACGGTGCAGATCATCCCGGCCGAGGAGCGCAGCGGGGTGGTCGCGGGCACCGGCCTGGTGCATGGCCTGAGCGTGGTGGCCTTCGCCTCCGACGCGCGGGTCCAGGGTGGCGCGATGAGCACCGCGGGCTGCGCCGCGATCGTCGCGGCCTACGCCGAGGCCACCTCGCGTGGCGTCCCGATCGTGGGCCTGTGGCACTCCGGTGGGGCCCGGCTGGCCGAGGGCGTGGCCAGCTTGCACGCCGTGGGTACCGTGTTCGCGGCGATGACCCAGGCCTCCGGCCGGGTGCTGCAGATCTCGGTGGTGCTCGGGCCGGCCGCGGGCGGTGCCGCCTACGGTCCCGCGCTGACCGACATCGTGATCCTGTCCGGGCAGGGGCGCATCTTCGTCACCGGCCCGGACGTGGTGCGCTCGGTGACGGGCGAGGACGTGGACATGGAACGGCTCGGCGGCCCCGAGCCGCACAGCCGCCGGTCCGGCGTGGTGCACGTGGTGACTTCGACAGACGCGGAGGCCCTGGACCGGGCGCGCGAGCTCGCGGCCATGCTCAGCGACCAGGGCAAGATCGCCGAGGACGCCGAGGAGCGCGACCTGTCCGGCCTGCTGCCCGACTCGGCCCGCCGCGCCTACGACGTGCACCTGCTGACCGCCAAACTGCTCGACACGCCAGGGGTCGAGCTGCATCCCCGCTGGGCGCCGAACATCGTGACCATCCTCGGCCGCCTGGCCGGCCGCACGGTCGGCGTCGTGGCCAGCAACCCGATGCGACTCGGCGGCTGCCTGGACGCCGCCTCGGCCGAGAAGGCGGCGCGCTTCGTGCGGATGTGCGACGCGTTCGGCGTACCGCTCGTGGTCCTGGTGGATGTGCCCGGCTACCTGCCCGGCGTCGGCCAGGAATGGGACGGCGTGGTACGGCGGGGCGCCAAGCTGCTGCACGCCTTCGCCGAGGCCGCGGTGCCGCGGGTGACGCTGGTGACCCGCAAGGCCTACGGCGGTGCCTACATCGCGATGAACTCCCGGTCGCTGGGCGCGACCCGCGTCTTCGCCTGGCCGGACGCGGAGATCGCCGTGATGGGCGCGGTCGCCGCGGTCCGCATCCTGCACCGGCGCACGCTCGCCTCGGTACCGCCCGAGCAACTGCACGAGGCCGAGACGCGGCTCGCCGCCGAGCACGAGGCCACCGCGGGCGGCCTGCAGCGCGCCGTGGATCTCGGGGTCATCGACGCGATCATCGAGCCCAGCCAGACGCGCCGTGAGCTAGCCCGGGCCATCGCCGAGGCGCCCCAGCTAAAGGGCAACCACGCCAACATCCCGCTGTAAGGGGCGTTCCGGGCGGACCGAGGACCGCTCCGGAAGCGTCCGTGAAGCCGCGGCGGCCGCTGGAACCGCCGCGGAACCCCTCCGGCGACCCGGAACCGTCGCGGAGACGCGGAAGCATACGGGACTCGCAACCGGACCGGGCCCGCAACTGGACCGGGCCCACAACCGGCACAGTGTGGCGTTGAGCCGGTTATAAACGGCGCGTTGTGACATTACGCCGGTTGACCGCTCGCTTGGCGGAATCTCACTGGTCTCACGTTTCACATCTGCATCCTCATGCATGCCGCCGTGGGGGTAAGGGGCCCTTGCCCTCGTCTATCGGGGGCCAGGGCCCCGTCACCCCAGATGGGCATACCCGACCAAGCTCCGGCAGACCCGGAAGACACTTTCGTCACAGCAGCACCGACCGCCCTGGCGGCGAACCACGACGATGTGATGCGATGAAGGAGCGGGCCTCCGCTCCTGGCGGATGCTGGAAGTGATCAAGCATCCGTCACCCGACCAGGGAACAGGAGGCCCACGATGGATGAAGCGTATGACGGCCGGCAGGTCGTCGGGATGGATCTGCACCGGCGGCGGAGCGTGCTGGTGCGGATGAGCATGGACGGGCGGAAGCTGGAGACCGTCCGGATCACCAACAGCCCGGGCGCGCTGCGGGCGGTGCTGGCCCGGTGCGGGGAGCGGCCGCTGGTGGTGCTCGAGGCCACGTACGGGTGGTACTGGGCTGCGGACGTGCTGGCCGGGGCCGGGGCGGAGGTGCGGCTGGCGCATCCGCTGGGGGTCAGGGCGTTCTCCTACCGGCGGGTCAAGAACGATGAGCGGGACGCGGCGGACCTGGCGGACCTGCTGCGGGCGGGGCTGCTGCCGCAGGCGTGGATCGCGCCGCCGGAGGTGCGGGCGCTGCGGGAGGTGGTGCGGTACCGGCACAAGCTGGTCGGGCAGCGGACGTCGTGCAAGGACCAGGTGCACGCGGTGCTGGCCAAGCTCGGCGTCCCGGTGACGCACTCGGATGTGTTCGGGACCGGCGGCGGGCTGTGGCTGGATCAGCTGGTGCTGCCGGAGCCGTATGCGGCCAAGGTGGCCTCGCTGCGCGCCCTGATCGGCGTGCTGGACGGCGAGATCGCCCGGCTGGGGCAGCGGGCCGCGGGCGTGCTGGGCGCCGATCCGGGATACGCCGCGCTGCGGGAGCTGCCCGGGATCGGCCCGGTGCTGGCCGCGGTGATCATCGCGGAGATCGGCGATGTGACCCGGTTCCGCCGGGCCGGGCAGCTGTGCTCGTGGGCGGGCCTGACTCCGCGGCACTACGAGTCTGACACCAAGGTGATCCGCGGGCACGTGTCCAAGCAGGGCTCGAAGATGCTGCGCTGGGCGCTGGTCGAGGCGATCCAGCACCAGCCGGCCGGGACCCGGCCGCGGCAGGCCCGGGACGCGATCATCGCCCGCCGCGGGAAGGAAGCCCGGAACATCGCCAAGACCGCGGCGGCCCGGGTGCTGCTGACCCAGGTGTTCTACGCCCTGCGTGACGGGCACGTCCGCTCCGCGGGGCGCCCGGCGGCATGACCTGCTGCCGGCCCGGCCGGGCGCGCGGCCGCGGAAATGTGTGTCCCCCGCTGCGGCGGCGCGGACGAGGATGTGATTGACCCGCGCCCGGACCTGACGCGGACCGCCCCATGCGCTCCCGGCCCGCCAGGCCGGGCGGCACGAAGGGATGACGGCAGCCAGCGGGCCTGCCACGCCGCACAGCGGCAGATGGGGCGACTGCAACCGCATAACCCTTTCCCGCACCTGCGGCCTTCGCCCTGAACGGCCATTATCGGCTCGCCTCCCGGCGCGTCAAGGACGCCTGCGGCGCCGCCACGGGCGGCCGGGCTCCGCCCGGTCCCTGACCCGCCCGCCGGCTCGCACGAGACCGCACCAGCCAGGGCAAACCAGCCGTGAGGTCATGCCATCATGCCCTGCAAACCCGCCGCCACCGCGAAAACCGCAGGCCACCCCCGCTTGACACCGGCCCGCTCCTTCAGGGATGACATCGCCGTGGTTCAACTTCGCGCCACATGGCCCGACTCGATGATCCCTGTGCGCGCCGTGGTGCCTGTGCGTGCTGTGATGCGGGACCGTATTGCCGGTCAACGGGGAAATGGCTAGAGCGGGGATCCGCCGTCGAGGCCGGTGCCGCGGTCGGAGCCGCCCGGGGCGGGGCCGGTGGGAGGCTCCGTGTCGGAGGGAGAGCTGGGGCTGGAGGGGCCGCCCGAGCTGGGCGGGGTGGATGAGCCGGGTGCGGAGCCGGAGGGACCCGTGCCTGAGGGACCGGTGCCGGAGGGAGCGGAGCCCGGGGCAGAAGTGCCCGAGGGAGCAGCGTCGGAGGAGTCTTCGGCGGGCTCGGCAGCGGGGGCGGGGCGGGCCCCGGCGAGCAGTTCTTCCAGGCGGGCGGCCCGGATGCGGCGGAAGGTCCTGTGGTCGCGGGCACGGTCGAGGATGGCCACCTCGAGCTGGGCGGCGGCGAACTCGGGGCGCTCGCCGTTGCCCGGAGCGGACAGTGCGGCCAGCGCGGCGGCGAACGCCTCGGACAGGGACATGTCGTCGGAGTAGCGTTCCTTCAGCGCCGCGGACACCTGGTCCGCCTGGCCGCCGAACGCCACGAAGCCGGGTTCGTCGGTCACCGAGCCGTCGAACGTGATCCGGTAGATCTGATCGTCCGAGGGGCTGACGCCCACCTCGGCGACCACGATCTCCACCTCGAAGGGCTTCGGGCTCTCGGTGAAGATGGTGCCGAGCGTCTGCGCGTACCAGTTGGCGATGCCGCGCGCCGTCACGTCGTGCCGGTCGAACTGGTAGCCGGTGATGTCGGCGTAGGTGACCCCCGCCTTGCGCAGGTTCTCGTACTCGTTGTAGCGGCCCACCGCGGCGAAGCCGATCCGGTCGTAGATCTCGCTGATCTTGTGCAGCGCGCTGGAGGGGTTCGGCGCCACCAGCAGGATCCCGCCCGCATACTGCAGCGCCACGCAACTGCGGCCGCGCGCGATGCCCTTCCGCGCGTAGTCGGCCTTGTCCCGCATGGACTGTTCTGGTGACACATAAAACGGCATGGACACCGGGGACGCTTCCTTTACCTAGGCGTGGAGCGGGATGGGCTTGGTCTGGGCAGGCTAACCGTTCCGCAGCGCCGCCGGGGGGCCATCGGGATTGGCCAGCCGCTCCCGTATGACCTGTTCGGCGACTTGCGCGGCTTCGGCCGCAGGGAGCTTCCTGAAGCCGTCGGCGGTGATCGTGGCGACGACGGGGAAGATGCGCCTGGGCAGGTCGGGGCCGCCGGTCGCCGAGTCATCGTCGGCCGCATCGTACAGCGCCTGCACGCAGGCCAGCACGGCGTCAGCGGCCGACATGCCGTCGGTGTAGAGCTTCTTCAGCGCGCCCCGGGCGAACAGGGATCCCGAGCCGATGGAGTAGAACCGCTGCTCCTCATACGGGCCGCCGGCCACGTCGTAGCTGAAGATCCTCCCCTGGCTGCTGTCCTCGTCGTAGCCGACGAACAGCGGCACCACGACCAGGCCCTGCATGGCCGCGGCCAGGTTCCCACGGACCATGAAGGCCAGCCGGTTCGCCTTGCCCTCCAGGGACAGTGACCGGCCTTCCATCTTCTCGTAGTGCTCGAGCTCGACCTGGAACAGGCGGACGAACTCGATCCCCACGCTGCCGGTGCCCGCATAGCCCATGCCGGAGAACTCGTCGCTGCGGAAGACCTTCTCCACGTCGCGCTTCGCGATCATGTTCCCGGCGGTGGCCCGGCGGTCGCCGGCCAGCACCACTCCCCCATCGCAGACGGCGGCCACGATGGTGGTGGCGTGCGGCAGGTCACGGATAGCCTGACCCGGCGCCCTCGGGTCCGGGTCGGCGCCGGGAATGGGCGGGGCGGCGGGCACTACCCGGCCAGGCAGCAGGCCGGGCGAGTGCGAGGCGAGGAAGTCGGTGAACGAGGAGGTCTGCAGGCCCAGGAAACCCGACGGGGTACCGCCTGAAGCGCCCTGTCCCCGGCCGGATGCTCTCGGGTCACCGCCGAACGGGCCGGGCTGGCTGCCGTCGAAATACGAGCCCAACGCGGACCTCCTCCCGTAGTCGTAGCGAGCGTACTCATCAGACCCTACTGCCACGCCGGAGCGCGACAGGACGCGAGAGGCGCCAGCGCGTCCGCCTACGGCGAACCGGCGCGCGCCGCGACCGTCCGGGGCTACTGGCCGCCCTTCTGCACGTACGACCGGACGAACTCCTCGGCGTTCTCCTCGAGCACCTCGTCGATCTCGTCCAGGATGGCGTCCACGTCGTCGGAGAGCTTTTCCTGCCGCTCCCTGACTTCCTCGGTGCCGCCGGTCTCGGTCTCTTCGGTCTCCTCGGCGCGCCTCGTGGTCTGCCGCTGACCGCCTGTGTCCTTCGTTGCCATGTGACTACCTCCGTCAGTCCCAACGCTATCGTCACCCGTGGGAGTCCCGCCCAATCCCGCCAGCCTGAAATCGGTACAGACTCATTATCTGGGGGTGGCCGGGATTCCAGCCGCTGACGAGCGGCGTGTCACTCCTGGCCGGTGAGCGCGGCGACCAGCTCAGCGGCGTTGCGGCAGCGGTCCAGCAGCTCGCCGACGTGCGCGCGGGTGCCGCGCAGCGGCTCGAGCGTCGGGACCCGCTGCAGCGATTCACGGCCCGGGATGTCGAAGATCACCGAATCCCACGAGGCGGCCGCCACCGACTCCGGGTACTGCCGCAGGCAACGACCGCGGAAGTAGGCCCTGGTGTCCTCGGGCGGGTTCTCGATGGCCCGGTTCACGGTCGCGTCGTCGGTGAGCCTGACCATCCGGCCCCTGGCGGCGAGCCGGTTGTACAGGCCCCGGTCCGGACGCACGTCGGCGTACTGCAAGTCGACCAGCTGCAGCCGCGGATTGTCCCAGTCCAGGCCGTCCCGGGTCCGGTAGCCCTCGAGCAGCTCGAGCTTGGCCACCCAGTCGAGTTCCTTCGATAGCTGCATCGGGTCCTCGGCCAGGCGGTTCAGCACCGACTCCCACCGGTCCAGCACGTCGACGGTGATGTCGTCGACGTCGTCCCCGTACTTGTCCTCGGTGAACTTGCGGGCCAGCTCGAGGTACTCGGCCTGGAGCTGGACGGCGGTCATCTTCCTGCCGTCCTTGAGCGTGACCAGGCGGCGGCAGGTCGGGTCGTGCGAGATCGCGCGCAGCTCGGCCACCGGAGCCTCGATCGACAGATCGGCGCCCAGGAACCTGTCCTCGATCATCGCCAGCACCAGCGCGGTCGTGCCGACCTTGAGGTAGGTCGACACCTCGCTCATGTTGGCGTCGCCGATGATCACGTGCAGCCGCCGGTACTTCTCCGGGTCCGCGTGCGGCTCGTCCCTGGTGTTGATGATGGGCCGCTTGAGGGTGGTCTCCAGGCCGACCTCGACCTCGAAGAAGTCGGCGCGCTGGCTGATCTGGAAGCCCGAGCCGCGGCCGTCGGCGCCGATGCCGACCCGGCCGGCGCCGCAGATCACCTGCCGGGAGACGAAGAACGGGACCAGGAACCTGACGATGTCGGCGAACGGCGTGCCGCGCCGCATCAGGTAGTTCTCGTGCGAGCCGTAGGAGGCGCCCTTGTTGTCGGTGTTGTTCTTGTACAGCTGGATGGGCGCGCTGCCCGGCACGGTCGCGGCCTTGGCCGCGGCCTCCGCCATCACGCGCTCGCCCGCCTTGTCCCAGATCACCACCGACAGCGGGTTGGTGCACTCGGGCGCCGAATACTCCGGGTGAGCGTGGTCGACGTACAGCCGCCCGCCGTTGGTCAGGATGACGTTGGCCAGGCCCAGGTCCTCGTCGGTGAGCTGCGAGGAGTCCGCCGCCTCACGGGTCAGGTCGAAGCCGCGCGCGTCCCGCAGCGGGTTCTCCTCCTCGAAGTCCCAGCGGGCCCGGCGCGCCTTGGCCGCGGTGGCCGCCTGATACGCGTTGACGATCTGGGACGACGTCACCATCGCGTTGGCCCCAGGCTGCCCGGGCACGGAGATGCCGTATTCCGTCTCTGTGCCCATCACCCGAAGAACGCTCATGCCAAGCAGCCTAATGCCGTTACGGCCGAACGAGACATGCTGACACGGTTTCCTGAGCCATCACAGGTACTGCCCGGTGTTCGCCACGGTGTCGATCGACCGGCCCGCCTCGGTCCCGGTCTTGCCGGAAACCAGGGTCCTGATGTAAACGATGCGCTCGCCCTTCTTGCCGGAGATCCGGGCCCAGTCGTCCGGGTTGGTGGTGTTCGGCAGGTCCTCGTTCTCGCTGAACTCGTCGACGCACGCGGCCAGCAGGTGGCTGACCCGCATGCCCTTCTGGCCGGTCTCGAGGAACTCCTTGATGGCCATCTTCTTGGCCCGGGCCACGATGTTCTCGATCATCGCGCCGGAGTTGAAGTCCTTGAAGTACAGCACTTCCTTGTCACCGTTGGCGTAGGTGACCTCCAGGAACCGGTTCTCCTCGGACTCGGTGTACATCCGCTCGACCGTGCGCTGGATCATCGCGTCGACGGTGGCCTGCGACGACCCGCCGTTCTCGGCGACGTCGTCCGGGTGCAGCGGCAGCACGGTGAGCACGTACTTGGAGAAGATGTCCTTGGCCGCCTCGGCGTCCGGCCGCTCGATCTTGATCTTGACGTCCAATCGGCCCGGTCGCAGGATCGCCGGGTCGATCATGTCCTCGCGGTTGGAGGCGCCGATGACGATGACGTTCTCCAGGCCCTCGACCCCGTCGATCTCGCTCAGCAGCTGGGGCACGATCGTGTTCTCCACGTCGGACGACACCCCGGAGCCGCGGGTGCGGAAGATCGAGTCCATCTCGTCGAAGAACACGATGACCGGCATGCCCTCGCTGGCCTTCTCCCTGGCCCGCTGGAAGACGAGCCTGATGTGCCGCTCGGTCTCGCCGACGTACTTGTTCAGCAGCTCGGGGCCCTTGATGTTCAGGAAGAAGCTCTTGCCTTCCTTGGTCCCCTCGTCCTGTGCCGTCTTGGCCGCGACCTGCTTGGCCAGCGAGTTCGCCACCGCCTTGGCGATCAGCGTCTTGCCGCAGCCGGGCGGGCCGTAGAGCAGGACCCCCTTCGGCGGCTTGAGCTGGTGCTCCTTGAACAGGTCGGCGTGCAGGTAGGGCAGCTCGATGGCGTCCCTGATCTGCTCGATCTGGCCGGACAGGCCGCCGATGTCCTTGTAGGAGATGTCCGGCACTTCCTCCAGGATGAGCTCTTCCACCTCGGCCTTGGGGATCCGCTCATAGACGTACCCGGACCTGGACTCGAGCAGGAGTGAGTCGCCGGCCCGCAGCGGCTGGCGCAGCAGCGGCTCGGCCAGCCGGACCACGCGCTCCTCGTCGGCCTGGGAGATAACCAGGGCGCGCTCGGAGTCGGCGAGGACCTCCTTGAGCATGACGACCTCGCCCACCGTCTCGTAGGACTGGGCGATGACGACGTTGAGCGCCTCGTTCAGCACGACTTCCTGGCCCGGGCGAAGCTCGGACAGCTCCACGTTCGGGGACACGTTCACCCGCATCTTGCGGCCGCCGGTGAACACGTCACAGGTGTCGTCCTCGTTCGCCTGCAGGAAGACGCCGAAGCCGGACGGCGGCTGGGCCAGCCGGTCCACTTCCTCCTTCAGCGCGACGATCTGGTCGCGCGCCTCCCGCAAGGTCGCGGCCAGCCGCTCGTTCTGGGACGTGACCCCGGTGAGGCTGCCCTCGGTCTCGCGCAGCCTGTCCTCGAGGAGCCGGACCTGCCGGGGCGAGTCCGCTAGCCTGCGCCGCAGCACGGCGATCTCCTCATCAAGGAAGGAGATCTGAGCGGTAAGGCTCTTCACCTCATCCTCGTGGCGACTGCGCCCGCTCTCATCTCTGGTAGGCACGGCCCTCACCTCCTCCTGCACCGTTAACTGGACTCTACCTACTCGCGGGCCATCCCTAACCTCCCGGCGCCGTATCGACGCCGTTTTGCTGCCCGCGAAATTACCACTACGTCACAACCACATCACAAGGCGTTAGCATCAACGCCGCCCGGCCAGGGAAACGACCGGCCGGCCGGATAGGCGTAACATGCCCGCCCGTTCGGGTCAATGATCTTTTTAGTGATCTTCTTCCTGCGCCCCCTTGGCCGGCCTGCGCCGGCGGGGCGGGGGGATCACCCCGGGAGCCAGCCGCCGCGCGGTCACCAGGAAGCCCGTGTGGCCCACCATGCGGTGCTGCGGCCGGACCGCCAGGCCCTCCACGTGCCAGCCGCGGACCAGGCTCTCCCAGGCAGCCGGCTCGTCGAAGCCGCCGTGCCCGCGCAACGTCTCCACGGTGCGCGAGAGCTGAGTCGTGGTGGCGACGTAGCAGCAGGCCAGGCCGCCGGGCGCGAGGACCGAGGCCACCGCGTCCACGCAGTCCCAGGGGGCGAGCATGTCCAGGATGACCCGGTCGAAGTCGGCCAGCCCTTCGGGGCTGAACTCGCCGTTCACCAGCTGCCAGGTCGGCGGCGCACCGCCGAAGAACTGCTCCACGTTGCGCCGGGCGATCTCGGCGAAGTCCGGCCTGCGCTCGAACGAGACCAGGGTGCCCTGCTCCCCCACCGCGCGCAGCAGCCAGCAGCTCAGCGCGCCCGAGCCGGCCCCGGCCTCGAGCACGCGCGCGCCGGGGAACACGTCGGCGAACGCCACGATCTGCGCCGCGTCCTTGGGGTAGACCACGGCTGCGCCGCGCTTCATCGCGAGCGTGTAGTCGGCCAGCAGCGGGCGGAACACGACGTAGGGGGTGCCGCCCAGCGACTTGACCACGTTCCCGTCCGGTCCGCCGATGATGTCGTCGTGGCTCAGAATGCCCCGGTGGGTATGGAAGGAGGCGCCCGCCCGAAGGGTGATCAGGTGGCTGCGCCCCTTCGGATCGGTGAGCTGGACCGGCTCGCCCGGCATGAGCGGCCCCTGCCGCGGTTTGGTCATGGTTGGTTATACCCCAGCGAACGCCTGGTCGACGTCACGGGCGGCCAGCACGCCGTACACCTGGCCGGAGGGCTCGACCAGGAGGTACTCGGTGGCGGGGGCGCGGCGGATCGCCTCGAGCAGGGCCAGGCCGGACAGGTCGGCGGACAGCACCAGGCTCGGCTCGATCGTGCGGGCCAGCGCGCCCGCCTCCAGCCACGGGCGGCGCTGCTCCGGGGTGGCCATCACCGCGGTCTCGTTGAGGATCGCGATCGGCTTGTCCTCGTGGTCGACGATCACCACCGCGCGGGCCTGGTTCTCCTCGGCCCGCCTGATCGCCTCGGCCACCGGGGTGTCCGCGGCCACCGAAACCGCCTTGCGGGCCAGCCGCCTGGCCTGCAAGGCGGGCAGCCGCTCGCGGAACCTCGTCGCCTTGATGGCCTGCCCGGCGCCGGTCCACATGAAGACCGCGATAACCGCCAGCCAGAGCACCGATACTAGGTCCCCGCCCCTCCCGTTCACCTGGCCGAGCACGAACGGGAGGACGAACAGGCTGACGGCGAGAGCCCGGCCGGCCCACGCGGCCGCGATGGTGGCGGTCGACTGGCGGCCGGTCAGCTTCCAGATCACCGCGCGAAGCATCCGGCCGCCGTCCAGCGGCAGGC
>Ga0207674_10001327_pt1 | contig 32088 bp, 31 predicted proteins | sample KBSCornC72_FD_184303 | JGI IMG/M metagenome (GOLD analysis project Ga0207674, IMG submission 184303) | Corn rhizosphere microbial communities from Kellogg Biological Station, Michigan, USA - KBS Corn C7-2 (SPAdes) (version 2) | ecosystem: Host-associated > Plants > Roots > Rhizosphere > Soil ...
CGTTCTACCAATGCGACGTGGAAGACAGCTCGTGGCATGGCACGCAGACGAGCGGCCTCATCGGCGCGCTGACCAACGACGGCATCGGCATGGCGAGCGTCGGGCGCACGATCCGCGTGCTGCCCGTACGCGTGCTCGGCAAGTGCGGCGGCTTCGATTCCGACATCATCGCGGGCATGCGCTGGGCCGCCGGACTGGCGGTTCCGGGCGTGCCGCCCAATGGCAACCCCGCGCGCGTGCTCAACCTGAGCCTCGGCAGTGACAACCCGTGCACGGCGGCGTACCGCGACGCCGTTGCCGCCATCAACGGTGCCGGTGCGGTCGTCGTCGCGTCTGCAGGCAACAGCACGGGCCACGCCGTTGGGACGCCCGCCGGCTGTCCGGGTGTCATCGCCGTCGGCGGGCTGCGCCATGCGGGCACCAAGGTGGGCTTTTCCGATCTAGGGCCCGAGATCAGCATCAGCGCGCCGGCAGGCAACTGCATCAACACCGCGGCAGGCACGCCATGCCTGTACCCGATCCTTACGACGTCGAACGCCGGCGTCACGGTACCGGTCGCCGACGCCGACGGCGGCTCGATCTACACCGACAGCTTCAACGCGTCGCTCGGCACGAGCTTTTCGGCGCCGCTCGTATCGGGTACGGTAGCGCTGATGCTGTCGGCGCAGCCGGCGCTGACCCCCGTCGCGATCGAAGCGATCCTGCGCAACACCGCGCGCGCCTTTCCTCCCGCTGCGCCACCGCTGCCGCAATGCGTCGCACCGCAGCCGGCGGCAGCCCTACAGATCGACCAGCTGGAATGCGGATGCACGACGGCGACCTGCGGTGCGGGAATGCTCGACGTAGGTGCTGCCGTGTTCGCTGCGAGAGCAGGCGCGCCACCGAATTACACGGGCCTGTTCTGGAACTCGCCAGCGGGCTCGGAGTCGGGCTGGGGCATCAACTTCGCGCACCAGGGCGACGTGATCTTCGCCACGTGGTTCACCTACGACCTGACCGGCAAAGCGTGGTGGCTCGCCATGACAGCCAACAAGACGGGCGCAGCCACGTACGCCGGCACGCTCTATCAGACAAGCGGCCCCCCTTTCAACGCCGTGCCGTTCTTTCCTTCGGCCGTGCACGCGACGCCGGTCGGCTCCGCGACGCTGACGTTCAGCAACGTCGACAACGGTACATTCGCCTACGTCGTGAACGGCGTTGCGCAGACGAAGGCAATCACGCGGCAGGTGTTCGGCCCGGTGCCCGCGTGCGCGTGGAACGCATTGCCCGTGCAGGGATCCGCCGGCAATTTCCAGGATCTATGGTGGGCTGCGCCGGCGGGCGTGGAATCCGGCTGGGGCGTCAATTTCACGCAGCAGGGCAACACGATCTTCGCCACTTGGTTCGCGTACGACGTCGACGGCACACCGCTATGGCTGTCCGTCACTGCGCAGGACACGGGGCTCGACGTCTTCAGCGGCACGCTCTATTCGACGACCGGGCCGCCGTTCAACGCCGTTCCGTTTCGTCCGGCCGACGTGACGGCGTCGCCAGTGGGAAGCGCAACGATTCGCTTCACCGATGGCGACAGCGGCATCCTTTCGTACACGGTGGGGCTGCCAGGCGGATCGTCTGCGCAGTCCAAGGCGATCACACGCGAGGTGTTCCGCGCACCCGGCACCGTCTGCCAGTGACGGTGCGGCAGCAGGCGACTCGTCACTGCATCCAGACCACCTGACCCCTGACGCCCTGGTAGAGGCACAACGCCGCCTCGATCAGCAGCACGAAGAACGTGATCGCGGCGCCTGCCACGCGGCCGAAGCGCGTGTGCCAGCCAAACGACAGTGCGAGTCCGTGCATGAGGCGCGCGACGACGAGCGCAACGCCGAGCGCGTGCAGCAGATAGATCGAATGGCGCCCGACTTCGAGAAACCCCATCATCAGCAACGCAAGCGGCACGTACTCGGCAAAGTTTGCTTGCGCGCGAACGATCCGGATGACACCGACGTCGCCGTTGTCGCCGAAGATGATGCCGCGCTGGCGCAGGCCGACGACGCGCACGCTCAACAGGACGAACCACAGGGTCAGCAGGCCGGCATACAGCGGGGTGACGAACATCGTGCGAGCTCCGTTAGTTGAGTCGCGTCGGCGGCGCAAGCGCTGCCGACATGGTTGGTCCGCACGCGAGTCCCGGGTGCGTCCCTGCAATCCGCTATTCTGCCCGGCGATGCTCTGGCGCGTCCCGTGATCCCACCGGACGCCCGGCGAGGCGGCCCCCCGGCGGCGCGTGCGACCGCGAATCGCCGGCGGCCCGCCTCGGCCGGCTTGCGGACTGGCGGAGTTTTCGGCATTCCACTCCCTCCTTCGTGCGGCGCGTCTCGCCGCGCTGGAGCGCCAGGACGCTCCCGCGTAGTCTCGGCGCACGACGTGTTCGGAGGGTAGCGACATCGAAACGAACCAAGGCAGTTCAGCAGCAGGCGGCGACACAGGCCAGCGGGGGACCGCCGTGCGGCGTTCCGGAATTCGGCAAACGCTGCACGAGATCCGCGATACGGGCGCCGTGATCTGGTGGCGCTTCTTCGACTGGCTCGCCGTCGTGTCGTGGAAGAAGCTGCTGCTCGTGTCCCTGCTGGCGCTGGTGCTCGCGGGAATTCTGCAGCATCCGATGCCGGTGTTGATGCTGATCATCGCGTCGTTCATCATCAAGGTCGTCGCCGGCGGCAAGCGCCGGGCCGAGCTTACCGCCGGCGAAGCGACGAAACGCGCGGAAACCGAGCAACTCGAGCGCACGGTCGTCGAAGCACGGATGGAAGCACTGCAGGCGCAAATCGAGCCGCATTTCCTGTTCAACACGCTCGCGAGCATTGATCAACTGATCCAGACCGACCCCAAGCGGGCGTCGGAAATGCAGAAGAGCCTGATCCGCTACCTGCGCTCGGCGATGCCGCAGATGCGCGAAGGCAGTCGGCCTACACTCGGTCAGCAGCTGAACCTGTCGAGCGCGTTCCTGGAAATAATGGCCATTCGAATGGAGGAGCGCCTGCGACCGGTCGTCAACGTCCCCGAGGGCCTGAAATCGGCGGTGTTCCCACCCATGATGCTGCAGACGCTGGTCGAGAACTCGATCAAGCACGGTCTCGAGCCGAAGGCGGAAGGCGGCACACTGGAGATCAGCGCGGAGATCGTCGATGGACAGCTTGCCGTGCACGTGCGTGACGACGGCAAGGGCTTCGCGCCGAAGGCGGAGGGCGGCGTCGGACTCGCCAACATCCGCCAGCGACTTCAGGCAATGTACAAGGGCCGGGCCGAGCTGATCATCAGCGTCCCCCCGGTCGGCGGAACGTGTGCGACGATCAAGGTTCCGTACGAAGTCTCGCGCGACGCCGCGACCTGAACGAGCGAGTTCCAGCATGCCGACAAAAGCCACGCCGACCGCCGTGGTTGCCGACGACGAGCGCCTGATGCGGGATCAGCTCGTCACCGCGTTGAACGACGCATGGCCCGAGCTTGCGATCGTCGGTCAGGCGAGCAACGGTCGCGAGGCGATCGCGATGGTGCGCAGTCTCGACGCCGACATCGTGTTCCTGGACATCCGGATGCCCGAGCTCGACGGCATCCAGGCCGCGCAGGCGCTCGCGGGCGCTACGCACGTGGTCTTCGTCACCGCGCACGACCAGTTCGCGATCGACGCGTTTCAGCAGGGCGCAGTCGATTACCTGCTGAAGCCGGCCGAGCCGGAGCGTGTGGCGCTCACGTGCCAGCGATTGCGCGAACGGCTGCAGCACAAGCCCGATCCGATGAATGACCTGCTGGCGCAACTGTCGCAACGCCTCGGCAGCGGCACGGTCAAGCCGCGCGAATACATCCGCTGGGTGCAAGCAAGCGTCGGGGCCAACCTCCGCGTGATTCCGACGACGGACATCCTGTTCTTCCGTGCCGAAGACAAGTACGTTCGCGTGCAGACGAAGAGCTTCGAGGCGCTGATTCGCAAACCGATCAAGGAGCTGATCGATGAGCTCGACCCCGACGAGTTCTGGCAGATCCATCGCGCCACCGTCGTGCGCGTCGACGCCGTCGAGCAGGTCAGTCGGAACTTTCGCGGTCACCAGGTCGTGCACGTGAAGGGCAGCACCGAAAAGCTCGAAGTGAGCCGAACGTTCAACAATCTGTTCAAGCAGATGTAGCGCGCCACATCGCCCTTCCGCCCGCGATCGCGTTATCGTCGGTCGATATCCGTTGCGCCAGTCACCCGCGTCTGGTGTATGCTACAAACGCAGTGACAGGAGAACAGGATCTTCGGCTTTGCGCCCGACGGCGGCAACGGCACGCGTTACAGGAGGCGCTCATGCCCAATATCCAGGACGTGAGCGCGACGATAGCCAAGACGTCGTTCAACGTCATTCAACTTCGCAACGGGCCGGATACTGTCGCTCGGCGATCTGCAATCGGCGCCACGGTTCGCACCGTAGCGCCGCTTCGATGCTAGCGCGCCGGCGCCGGCGTACGCTCGAGTGCTGCACCCGACGCGGCAACCTGCGCGGCGTTCGTCGCCGGCTGTGCGGCGAGCGCCGCCTTGTCGCGTTGCGCGTAGTCCCAGTAGTACAGCCCGTACACGCCGCGCGTGCGCTCGACGTATCGGCGCAACGCGGTCTTGCCCTGCGCCGCAGCCGCGCACGCTTTCGCGTCCGGACCGGCCTGCGGGGTGTCACAGCGGCTTTCAGCGTGTGCGGACAAAAGCGGTGCCGCAGCCAGCACCAGGCCGGCGCCGATTGCGAACGTCATCTTCAAATCGAACTTGCTCATCGCGTATCTCCTGTCAGGTCGCATTGCAGTCCGGGCAACGCATTGGACTGCACGCAGTCTAGGAGAGCCGCATGTCAGCGCAATTGCATCGGTCGATGAGATTTGTTTCGCGTGTTTCGCCAGTGCAACGAATCAACGCCTGCCGCAGTCGTGACAGGCGCCACCCCGATCAGCCCTTGGTCCAGGTCCAACCCGTGATGCGCCAGCCCGCCGCGCCCTTTGCGAGCGCCACCGTCATCTTCGAAGCTGTCTCCTTCGTCGGCTTGCCCTTTACCTTGTACGCATAGGAGACAGGTGCGACGACGTAGGCGCGATCTCCAGTCACGTCGAGATGCCGCGGCTTGCCGAGCGTGACGACGCCGTCCGTGATGCCGTTCTTCTTCGCGTCGGCGTCGAAGTCCTTCGCCCACGCTGCGCAGGCGCCTGCGCCATGCCATTCGTAGGGTGGAAACTCGTCGATGATCGAAGTCTGCTCCGCACAGGCCGCCAACGCCGTTTTGATGTCACCCTTGTTGAAGCCATTGATGAATTGATTGACGGGCGCCATCACGTCGGCACGCTCGTCGGCCGCGACGGGTGCTGCGACCAATAGGCCGACGACAAGTGCTGCAAGGATCTTGTGCATGTTCATTTCCTCCCGTTGTCCGAATGGTGACGAGCGCCATGGCGCGCTCGTCGGAACCTGCTACAGAGCCTGCGGTCCTTTGCAGAAGGGGACCTTGCATCGATGCGTATCTTACTGACTGGCGCAACCGGCGTCATTGGCCGGCGGGTCATTCCGTTGCTGCTCGCAGAAGGACATGCGGTGACGGCACTGGCGCACGATCGGCCGGATGCGCTGCGAAAGCTCGGTGTAAACGTCATCGCGGGCGACCTGTTCGACATCGGATCGTTGAAGCGCGCGGCCGCGGGCTGCGACGCGATCGTCAACCTTGCGACGCACATGCCGTCGCCGACCTGGAAGATGCTGTTTCGCAGCGCGTGGCGACTGAACGATCGCATCCGCCGCGACGGGTCGGCCAACGTCGTTCGGGCCGCCGTCGACTGCGATGTCGATCGAGTCGTCCAGGAATCGTTCGCATTGACCTATCCCGATCGCGGCGACCGGTGGATCGATGAACGCACACCGCTCGAGCCTGCCGACTACAACAGCACCGTTGCGGATGCGGAGCGCACCGTCGAGCACTTCACACGCAGCGGCGGCATCGGCGTGGCCCTGCGATTCGCGGCCTTCTACGGACCCGATGCGATGCAATTGGAAGACTACATTCGGACGCTCCGCCTGGGCTGGGCGGCGTTACCCGGCGCGCCCGAACGATACATTTCGTCGGTCTCGCACGACGATGCCGCGGCCGCGGTGGTGGCGGCGTTAGCGCTGCCGGCGGGCGTGTACAACGTCGTCGACGACGAGCCGGTCACGCGCAGCACCTACTTCGGTTCGCTCGCCGAATGCATCGGCGTGAAACCTCCGCGATTCATGCCCAGTTGGGCGACTTCGCTGTTTGGATCCGTCGGCGAAACGATGGCTCGTTCACTTCGCATGTCGAACCGCAAACTCCGCGAAGCCTCGGACTGGAGGCCGTTGCTTCCGAGCGTTCGCGACGGATGGCCGATAACGCTCGCGCAAATGACACCCGACGCGCGCCGCTGATGCATCGGCGGAAACTGCGCGACGGCACCGCGTATCGATGCCGCCGCGATCAGGAACCGATCCGCAGGTGACGACGAGGCGGTCAACGCGCCCAGACGTCGAGTGGACGGCCCGTTTCGAGGAATGATTTCAGGCTGCACAGCACGCGCGGCCAGCCATACGTGATGCGCTTCCGCATCTCGGGGTCGAGCCTGTCGTGCGTGACGGTAAGCTGGACCATCGACCCGACCTTTTCGATATCCATCGCCACGCGCGTGTAGCGCGCCTGGTCGGCCGCATGCTCCGGGTTGACCCAGCTCAGGACCAGCCGCCTCTTCGGCACGTTCTCCAGCACCTCGCCCACGTGCTTGACGGTTCCCTTGCCGTCGGCGGCGACGTGTCGCCACTTCGTTCCCACCTTCCAGTCCGAATCCGACACGTTCTCGTGCGCGCCCCAATACTGGCGCGTCAGCTCGCCTTCGAGCAGCGCATCCCACACCTTCTCCGGCGTGGTGTTGATATAGGTGACGTACACGAATGCGTCGTCGCTCATGGTCGCTTCCTTTCAAGTTTGGTTTTGAAGTCGTGCAGCGCCTGCAGCCGCTGCTGCTCGAATTTGCGAATCCAGCGCTCGTAGATTTCGTGGATCGGGACGGGATTGAAGTAATGCAACTTCTCCCGTCCTTGCCGGCGAACGGCGACGAGGTTGGCTTCCTGCAGTACAGCGAGGTGCTGCGTGACCGCCTGCCGCGTCATGTCCAGCCCGGAACACAATTCGGTGAGCGTTAGCCCACTGCGCGCATGCAGGCGATCGAGCAGTTCCCGGCGGCTCGGGTCGGCGAGCGCCTTGAACACAACGTCGATTCTTGTCACGGGCACGGAAGGCGGTCCTGAAATGCAAGTATTTACTTGCATGACTGGAGTATAGGCAAGTGTTTACTTGCCTGTCAAGCGAAATAAAAAGCAGCGCTTCGGACGGCGTCGATCTCGTGCGCTCGGCAGCCGGTTACGCGATCATCGGCTGCCACTTGCTCGCTGCGGGCGGCCCAGCCTGCGGCTGGCCAGGTATTCGTGCAAATATGCCGACACTGCCGCGGCGGCGATCGCGCATCCAGCACGCGCGTTGCGACATCTCACCTCCCCTGCACTTCGCACCAGGCGTAGAGTGCCTCGTACAGCGTCAGGCCGTGCCGCAGCAGCTCGTGATCGTCCGCGTAGAGTCGCGCCAGACCGACCGATACCGCGTGAAGCCCTGCCGATTGCGGCGTGAGCTCGAACCGTCCGGTATCGGCGCCGCGCACGATCGCCGCAAGTTGCGCAAGCGCCGGCTTGCCCAGCTCGTATTTCTTCAGGAACGCGTCGAAACTGCAAAGCGCGCCGACATGGCCGAGCTCAACTCCGTCGACATCGTACGGAATCGCACCCGTCGCGCTTGCGACCGCGTGAACCCGGTCGGCGCGAACGTAGATGAACTCCGGCGCTTCGTCGATGAAGCGCGCGATGAGCCACGGGCACGCTATCCGGTCAATCTTGGGACGTTCGCGCGTGACCCACTTCATACCGCCTCCCACGCGCAAGATCGATGGATCGCGCGACTCGTGCGATCGGCGCGGCGTGCCTTGCGAGCGGAAGTTTTCAAGCGGCCCTCTCTTGGGGAAATCCCCAGAACAAGGGCAGAGCTTGGACGCGGAGCGTCTTGGGAAGCGGGGAGTCTGCCTAACGTCCCCGACTGCGAGACGTATAGGCTCGAGCACGCGGCCGTTTCAAGCCGCGTTCTTCGGCCTCCGGAACGTAGCGAACAAGCTGCTGGGACACTTTTTCCGCCCAGCCTTCCTTCCCGCCAGCGCAGACGGCCGTGCCCACGCGCGGGCCGAATGAGCTACATTGGCCGGACTCACCAAGGATCACACGCTTCATGGGAGAGCCCACGCCTTCACTCGCCTTCTGGTTCGATCGTCGGTCGGAACGGACAGGCCCAACCACGGGGAGCATTCGATGATCAAGCTCGGATTTACACTGCTCGCACTGACGCTGACAGCGTGCACGACGGTGGCTCCGCCGCAGGGATCCGAGCGCGGCAGCGGCAGCGTCGTCTCCGATCGCGTGAAGCAGTTGACGCGCGCCGTACAGTGGCGCCCGGTTGCCACCATACCGATTCAGTTCAACACGCATCACCCGCAAGGCATGGTGAAGATCGGCGACTTCTTCTACGTGACCGCCGTCGAGATTCGCACGCCGACCAAGCGCTTCCCGCAGTTGCAGGGCGGCTACGATCGGGACACGGGCGAGGGTCAGGGCCACGTGTTCAAGTTCGACGACAAGGGCAAGCTCGTCAGCGACCTGCTGATCGGCGAAGGCTCCGTCTATCACCCCGGCGGCATCGACTACGACGGGCGTTACATCTGGGTGCCGGTCGCCGAATATCGGCCGAACAGTCGGGCGATCATCTACCGCGTCGATCCGTCGACGATGAAGGCGCAGGAAGTATTCCGCTTTGCGGATCACGTCGGAGGCATCGTCCACAACACCGACGACGACACGCTGCACGGCGTGACGTGGGGATCGCGCCGGTTCTACCGCTGGACGATGGACAGCCAGGGACGCGTCACCAATGCCGACGTGGCGCCGGAATCGCTGCGCAAGATAAACCACTCGCACTACATCGACTACCAGGATTGCAAGTATCTCGGGCGTCGCGAGATGCTGTGCTCCGGGCTCAACAACTATCAGAGCAAGAAGGACGGTCCGCGCTTCGCGTTGGGCGGCTTCGAAGTGGTGGACCTGACGACGAACCTGCCCATCCACCAGGTTCCGGTCGAACAATGGACCGAATCGGGACTTCCGATGACGTACAACCCGTTCTGGGTCGAGCCCACCGCCGGCGGCCTCCGCGCGTACTTCATGCCGGAGGACGAAAAGTCGACGCTCTATGTCTACGAGGCCGACATTCGGTAGCCGGCGGCGGACGCTCCCACGTCACGCGGAGGTCGCGAACTTGCCCGACTGGTAATCGCGCACCGCCTGGAAGATCTCCTCGTTCGTGTTCATCACGAACGGACCATGCTGCGCGATCGGCTCGCCGAGCGGCTTGCCGGCGATCAGCAGCACGCGCGCCGCCGAACCCGCCGTCACCACGACGCCGTCGCTGCTGGAGTCGTTCGCGAGTATCGCCATCCGCTGCACCGGAACCCGAGTGCCGCCGATTGCGGCGTCGCCGCGATAGACGTAGACGAACGCGTTGTGCGACGGCGGCAGCGGCTGCGTGAAGCTCGCGCCGGCCGGCAATTCGATGTCGAGATACAGCGGCTCGGTCGTCGCACGCTGCACGGCGCCGTCGACGCCGTGACTGCGGCCGGCGATCACGCGCACTCGCACGCCACCCGGTGTCATCAGTTCCGGGACTTCCGGGCCCTGGATATCGCGATACCAAGGGTCGCGCAGCTTGTCCTTCGCGGCGAGATTGAGCCATAGCTGGAAGCCTTCCATCCGTCCGTCCTCCTGTTCGGGAAGTTCGGAATGGATCACGCCGCGGCCGGCGGTCATCCACTGCACGCCGCCGTTCTGCAGCAGCCCTTCGTGGCCTGCGCTGTCGCGATGGCGCATGCGGCCGGCGATCATGTACGTGACTGTTTCGAAGCCGCGATGCGGGTGATCGGGGAACCCGCCGATATAATCCTGTGGATTGTCCGTGCCGAACGCGTCGAGCATCAGAAACGGATCGAGCCGGCGCTGCAACGTCTGCGTCAGCACGCGCGTCAGCTTCACACCGGCGCCATCCGACGTCGCCTGGCCCGCGACCAGTCGTTCGACCCCGCGCGGCCGCGCGACCGTCTCGGACATCCGTGTCGTGAGCGTTGTCGTAGTCATTGCGTACTCCATTCGTTAGTCGATGTTAGTTTGCGTGCTCGCAATCATCCGCCGCACCGCGATCACGCCGCTACGGCTTCCTCGATCTGCTCGTACGCTGATGCGATCGCCGTCTGCTCGGCCGTGGCACCGAGCGAAAGTCCTTCGGCATAAACGAAATGCACGTCGGTAAGGCCGAGGAAGGTGAACACGGTCTTCAGGTAAGGAACCTGCGTATCGGCCGGCGTGTTGCGGTAGTTGCCGCCGCGCGTCAGCGCCACATAAACCTTCTTGCCCTTCAGCAACCCTTCGGGCCCCTTCTCCGTGTAGCGAAACGTGACGCCGGCGCGCGAGATCGCGTCGATCCAGTTCTTCAGCGGGGCCGGCACGCCGAAGTTGTACATCGGGACTCCGAGCACGACAACGTCGGCGGCCTGGATCTCGTCGATCAGCGCGTCGTCCAGCGCAACGCGTGCCGCCTGATCCGGCGTCCGCTGGCTGGCGGGCGTGAACAGCGCACCGAGGGCCGTCTCGTCCAGCACCGGGTGCGGTGCACGGTTGAGGTCGCGCAGGGTAAGCGTCGCTTCGGGATCGGCGTCGCGAAGCCGCTCGACGATACGGGTGGCGAGGCGCGTCGAATGGGACGCTTCGCGGCGGGCACTGGAATTGATCTGCAGGATGTTCATCGTTCGCTCCGTTGGGGTGGTGTGATGCAAATATATTTGTTCCCCAACGGGCGCGGAAGCCATCGATTTGGATAACATTGTTCCACCCATGGAACGGTCACCTCTGCCGAAACGACGATGAGCCTGCAACCCAATGACCTGCTGCTGTTCGCACGCGTCGTCGACGAAGGCAGCTTCTCGCGCGCCGCGGACCGACTGGAACTCCCCAAGTCGACCGTCTCGCGACGGGTCGCCGCCCTTGAAACCGAGCTTGGCGAGCGCCTGCTGCTGCGCACGACGCGCAAGCTCACCGTCACCGACTTCGGCCGCGCGGTGCTCGAGCACGCGCATCATCTCGTCGAGGACGTGGCGGCGGCCGAATCGCTCGCCCAGAACCGGCAGGTCGAGCCGAGCGGTCGCCTGCGCGTGACGATGCCGAGCGACATGGCCAATCAGGTGCTCGCGCCGCTGCTCGCCGACTTCGTTCTGAAGTATCCGGCGGTCTCGCTCGAGGTCGACCTGTCCGCGCGGTTCGTCGACCTCGTCGGCGAAAATTTCGACGTGGCGATCCGCATGGGGGAGTTGCGCGACGATGCGTCGCTCGTCGCCCGCCGCGTCGCCGTTTTCACCGGCAGCCTGTACGCGGCGCCTGTGTACGTCGCCCGGCGCGGCATGCCGTCCGAACCGGAAGCGCTGATGGAGCACGACGCGCTGCGCATCCTCGCCCGCACCGGCGATGCGCTGCCATGGAAACTCACTCGCGGGGACGCGCGCTGGGAAGGCATTCCACCCGGCCGCGCGACGGTCAACTCACCGGAACTGCTGATGCGCATGGCCGTGCACGGCGCGGGGATCGCCATCGTCAACGATCACTTTGCGTCGCCGTATTTGCAGCGTGGCGAACTCGTCCAGGTATTGCCGGACTGGCGTTCGCCGCCGGTTAGCGCGTGGGCGGTGTATCAGGGCCGCAGGCTGATGCCGGCGCGCACGCGCGTGTTTCTCGATGCCCTCGCCGCGACGTTCACCGGCGAGAAATGCCAGGCGATCGAGGCCGAGGTGCAGAAGACCAAGGCGCGCTTGCGCATGACGCCGGTTCGTCTGCCGACTGCCAACGGGTCGGCGACAACGAAACGTCGCTGACGACGACATGCCCCGCGCGCGCACCTCAGATCAAACTTCAGTGCATCCCGGCTGCGCTTGCGACAACCCGCTCTTGGCCATTCCTCAACGACGTGCAGACGCTCGCATCGTCGCCGGACGACATGGTCTCCTACTACTCGCGCGCGCTGCTGGGCGACTTCTTCCAGCACGACGAAACGCTGGACGAGTTCAGGCGCATTCAGACGCTATGCGATTTCATCTATCTGATTCCGCTGCCGTTAGGCGTCAGTGCGTACGCCAAGAGCGGTAACGTGGACGTCGCCGGTTATCACGTCCGCTCGATCGCCGGCGGCATGCTCTTCGGCGATCAATGGGTCTTTTTCGCGTTCGTCATCAACTGGACCGCGGGGACCACCACCGATCCTGCGACCGTCGACCGGTTCTTCGCCGCCATCAGCGATTCGCTGTCACTCGTAAAAGCGTTGCTGTCGAAGGACTGAACCGCCGACGCAAGGTCTCGTCCGGCTGCGGTCGCGTCATTTCGGCACTTGCCGCAGCACGTCGAGGATCGGCCCGGGCGGCACGAACACCGGAGGCTCGAACGGCGATTCGTGTACGGCCAGCAATCCGAGCACCGACACCGCGGCTAGCGTGAAGACGAACAGCGCGGCCGCTTGCGGTCGTGGCTTGTCCAGGTGCACGAGGGCGATCGCGACCTGGGTGATCACTGCGAGGATCAGGACCGCCGCCCACTTCGTCGGCACCGTTCGGTCGGCGCTCAGCACGAGCCGATCCTCGTGCGCCGCGCGAATCCGCAGCACCATATCGAGCATCGTTCTCTGGATGCCGACATCCTTCGACGCTCCCGGCAGCGCAACTTCGCGCAGCAGCGCATTGAGCGCCGCGTCCGTCGGCGGCGATCGCTGTTCCAGTGCCAGCTTGGGCCATTCGTCGTCGACGACGGCCTGCGCATAGGCGCGAATCGCGGTGCGCAAGGTCTTGTCGTCCGCTCCGCTCGCGGCGCTGAGGCTGTGGAGGGCGAGGAGCGTGTCGCTTTCGGTGAGGACGATGCGCTCCGCCTGCTTGTTGCGGTCCCAGATATCGTTCGACAGGAACGCGATCAGCAAACCGAAGATGATGGCCGTCGAGCCGAAGAAGGGCGCGACGACGCCCTTGAAGCTCAGGATGCGTCCGCTCAACGGTGACCCGAACGACAGCCACACGATAAGCGCAGCGGTGCCGAGGTAGAACGTGACCAGGCACGCGAAGATCCAGGGTATCGACAGTCCGAGCCAGGCGGAAATCATGCTTTGCATTGGCAACTCCCGGAAACGCTTGCGCGCAGTAGCGCAGTAGCATATTAGCGATCGCCTGTTCCGCCAACTTTCGTGACGCAAGCGTGCCCTGACCGTGGGGCTCCGCGGGCATGGAGTGCGCCGCCCTGACTGCCACTGCTGCGACGCTCCGGATGCATCTACAGGGCGAATGCGAACTGCGGTCGCAACGAACCTGTCCAAACGATCGAGAACCGCGGTGCCCGACCTCCGCGACGAACGACGTTGCTGCACGTTCGCAGCGTTACCGGTCGGCCGCCCGCCAACCTAGCCGAGCACACACGAGGAGATGGCGATGACGCACCTCACGTATCCGAACGAAAGCGCCGAGTATCGTGCCGCGCGCAACGCCCTGCTGGCGGAGGAAATGGCATTGCGCGAGCATATCGAAGCCGTCGCTGCGCAGCGCCGCGCCCTGCCCCCGGGCGGCACCGTACCGGAGGATTACGTTTTCGAGCGGATCGGCAAGAACGACATGCCCGAGAGCGTTCGGATGTCCAGTCTCTTTGGCCAGCACCGTACGCTGATCCTCTACAGCTTCATGTACGGTCCCGAGCGGGACACACCCTGCCCGATGTGCACGCTCTTGCTCGACTCCGTCAACGGCGCGGCCGCGCATATCGACCAGCGCGCATCGCTCTACGTCGTCGCGAAATCACCGATCGCGCGCCTAGTCGCATGGGCGCGCGATCGCGGATGGTCACACCTGCGGTTCGTTTCGACCGCGGGCAACCGCTATGACGCCGACTATTTCGGAGACACGTCGAAGCTTCCCGCGGCGGTGCGGAAAGAGCACGACATCAAGGAGGCGGAAAACTACGACGAGACCGCGTTCAACGTGTTTCGTCTCGACAACGGCGTGATTCGTCACTTCTGGGGCAGTGAGCTGTCATGGACACCGCCGAAGCCCGCCATGGGTCACCGATCGGGCGACGCCGTGAGTGCGCTGTGGGGCCTGCTCGACATGACCCCCGAAGGACGCGGGCAGTTTCTGCCGAAGGTTGCGTATTGACGGACGACACCGGTAGTCGGCACGCGAACGGATCAGGCCGCCGCCTTCAATTCGGTGAGCGTCAGGTCCAGCGCAACCGAGCCACCGGGGCTGCGCACCGGCCTTGGGCCGAAGCGCTAGGTTATCTTGAATACGCCATCGAGGCGTCCCAGCGATTCGGTCAGCAGCGCCGGGTTCGGTTGACAATAGACGCCGATTCGCCGCGACGGCGCCACTCCCGCCTTGCGCAGATCGACCAGCATTTCGGCCTGCTTGACCGCAACCGACACCGTGTCGAGCACCAGTGCGCCGTCGACCTCGGTGAGCGCCGCGCGATGGGCAAGGGTCGCAAGAAACGCCGGCGCCGGAACGATGACCGAAGCGCCGTCGGCGACTGCGCGGCGCGCGGCCGCCTTGAATTTCTCGATCAACGGACCGGGACGCGTCAGCGCCAGCGCGATCTCCTCTTCCGACGCATCGACGCTGTAAGGTCCCGGGACATAGCGGCTTGCAACGCCGTAGCGAGGCATCTGCTCGCCGTACGACTCCCACAATCCCGGCGAGCTGGTGACGATCGCAAACATCCGGCCCATCGTCATCGCCATGTGATACGACGCTTCGCTGATGCCGACGATCGGAATGTCGAGCATGCTCTTGCCTTCGGCGAGACCGACGTCGAGCGTACAGCCGACGACATACGCGTCGTAGCCCTGCTGCTGTGCCACGCGCATGTTGTTGATCGCCTGCACGTTCTGGTAGTACTGCAGCACCTTCCAATTCTCGACGTCGCGCACCATCACCGGGATGCCCGTGACGTGCACCTGCGTGTCGGGCCGCAGTACGTTGCGGCATTGGTCTTCGAGCGTCCGGCCGTACTCGTCCCACACGGGTTCGTAGCGATAGCCGCTCGAGCTCTGGTACCAGATCTTCATCGTCGTTTCCGTTCAGTGCGAGGCGGCGTGCGCCGCGTGATGATCATCGGCGGCGATCCGTGCATCGGCAGGACTGCCCCCTTCGAGCAACCGGCACCAGCAGCCACCGCTGCCCGCGCCTTCGCCCACGACGCCCTGCACCACCTTGCCGTGATCGATGACCACTGATTGGTCGTGGCTCGGATAAAGGGTAAATCGTGGCGCGGACTGCAGCATTCGCTTCATCGCCGCCTTTTCGGCGCGGCGCGCGACAACGTAGTTGGCCGTGAGACCGGGGTCGGCGACTGTCGTGGTCGGCGTCAGCAATTGATGGCGCACGCTGTACACGAGATCGCCACAAAAGCACGCGAGGCCGTCTGCCGTGTCGACGTAGACGAGCATCGAGCCTTCGGTGTGCGCACCCGCCGCCGCGCAACGAATGCCGTCCATCACCTCCTCGCCACCCGTCAATTCGAGGTCGAGGAGCCGCAGCGCGCCGCGCGTGTGCAGTCGATCGATCATGTGCTTGATGTCTTCCGGCGGATATGAGGGCCCCGACAATCCGGAGACTGCGTATTCGAGCTCTCGCCGATTGACGACCACCGTGGTCGCGAACGGAAAGATGTCGGTCTGTCCGGCGTGGTCGATGTGCAGATGCGTATGCAGCACCCATCCCACATCGGCGGGCTTGACGCCGTGCAGCGCCAACTGGCTTTGCAACCGCTGCTCGGGCGTCTCGATGCCCCGCGCACGATCGCCGAGCCGCCTCAGGATGTCGCCGTTGCGAAATCCGGTATCGATCACCACGGCGTCGCTGGCCGACCGCAGCAGCCAGCTCTGGACTGGCACGCGCACGGCCGGCACGTCATCGGGATTCGGCACGAGCCGGCGCGGGTTCAACTCGACCTGACCCAGATCGAGTGGAGTGACAGTCCAGTTCATCGCAAGCCTCGAATGGTCACGTCGCGGGTGGATCGAGTCCGAGCCCGAGCACGCCGGGATTGAGCGTATGCCGCGGGTCGGTGACGGCTTTGAGCTGTTCGAGGATGTCCCACGCCGTCGCACCGGCTAGCGCCTCCGAATACGGATAGGCTTTGGCCCATTGCACGTGCAGCGAGCCCATCTCGCGGAACATGCGCGTGAGCCGATAGCGGAAGTCGATCGCAGCCGCCGTGCGCGCTGCATTCTCTTCGATGCCGCTCGCGCGCGCCTTGCGGTCGTCGGTCGCGTAGTGCATCCGGTACGGTCCAAGCGGACGGCGCCAGAACACCACCGGCTCGATGCCCCAGAAATGGCCGTGCAGCAGCGAGTTGCAGGCCACGCGAATGCCGTGCCTGTCCAGCAGCGCCTTGTTGTCGGCGACGAACTGCTCGAATGCGCGCATCGCCGGCACCGCCTTCGACGCCTCGAATTTCGCGTTGATCGGAAAGTTCACCTCGCCCTCGCGATTGGCCATGATGTCGCCGACGTTGATGAACGGGCCGTAGCGGAGTCCGAACGGAATTGCCGTCGGCAATGCGCGACCGCCGAAGCGCTTCGTGATCTTCGCGATCTTGCGTTCGAGGCGATCGGCCGCAGCCTGATCGTGCGCTTCGGCAATGTAGTACATCGCATTGGGCAGACCCTTGAGGAACCCGAGGCCCGACGGATGCCAGGCGCGCAGCAGGTTGCGATAGGCGCGGACCTTGTTCGGATTGTCGGCGAGGAACTTGGCGATCATCCTCTTCTTGTCCTGCGCGGGCGGCGCCGGATGCTGCGCATATTCGTTGACGAAGAAACCGTCGAACGCGAACGCCTCGGTGTGCAACCCCGACGTAGCCATCTCCGCCTGCGCCTGCGCGACCGCGATGCGATCCTTGAACGTGACGCAGCCGAATGCCATTTTCGGCCACGGCTCGAGCAGCAGATGTACCTTGGTCTTGATGCCGAATGCGCCCGAATCGCAGAGGAAAAGGCCGGTCAGATCGGGGCCGTTGTAGCGATAGAACGGCGCCGTCCCGCTGGTCGCCGACGATCCGGTGACGAGGGTGCGCCCGTCGCCGAGCACCACTTCGAGCCCGAGCACGTGCTCGGCGAGCGTCATCCGTCCCATGCCGGTGGCGTTCTGCGACAGTCCGCCGCCGACCGTTGCCCAGTTGCCGGACAGTGTGCCGAGATAGGGAACGCGATAGCCGGTGTCGAGCAGCGCGGCCCGCAACTGCGCCCACGTGACGCCGGTTTCCAGCGTCACGTAGCGGTCGACGGTATTGACCTCGATGATGCGGTTGAGCCCTGTCGCGTCGATGATGATCGTCTCGGGACGCACGGGTACGTGCCCCCGCGTGTACGACATGCCGCCACCGCGCGTGTTGACGGCGATGCCGGCCGCGGACGCCGCCTTGACGACCGCTGCGACCTGTTCGGCGCTTTGCGGCTTGACGACCGCCATGGCCACTGCTCCGGGTTCTTCCGAAAAATCGAGCGAGAAGAACTGTCGCTGCTCGACCGACGTCTCCACCGACGCGCTGCCGACGATTTCGCGCAGCCGTGCGACAAACTCGGTGCTCGCGGCATCGACTCGTTCGAGCGTTCCGCTTTCGGTCATTCGGTACTCCTTCGCTTCTGCACTGTCGAGGCGGCGGATCGTATGCGCATTCGGGTTTCGCGAAGCGCCGACGTCACGCAACGCGTTCGAGGTCGCCGGCGACGATCCATTCGCGCAGCACTGCGCGCTGGACACGATTGGTGGCTGTCAGCGGAAACCGCGGCGCGTGGTACACCGCGCGCGGAATCTTGAATCCGGCGAGCTTCGTGCGGAGCTCACCGAGTACTTGCGTCCAGTCGGCGGAACTCGCGCCGACGATCACCGCCGCCGGCACTTCGTCGAGCCGCCCGTCGGGAATGCCAACGACGCACACATGCTGCATGCCGGTCGCATCGCGGATTGCCTGCTCGACTTCGGCCGGCGCCATGTTCTCGCCGCCGACGCGGATGAGCTCCTTGAGCCGGGCGATGTAGTGCAGTTCACCGGCGTCGTTGATCGTGCCGAGGTCCCCCGAGCGCAGCCAGCCGTCTGCGGTAAACGCATCGGCGTTGGCTTCGGGATGGTTGAAATAGCCAGGCGTGACCGTCGTGCCCTTCATCTGGATCTCACCGACGGCACCGGGGCCGAGCGGCACCCCGGTGTCGGGTGCGCCGATGCGCAGATGATTGCCCGGCTGGGGACGGCCGTTGGCGGACAGCCGCCTGTCGAGCGGATCGTCCGGGAACCACATCGTGAATTGCCCGGCCGTCTCGGTCATGCCGTAGATGTTCGAGATGCCCGCGATGCCGAGCTCGTCGTGCAGTCGCTGCAGATACTCGCGCGTGCCGAGATCGTGCGCGACCTTCATCGTCGCGAGCTTGCGCCGCGCGCGCTCGGCGCCCTGCGCCAGCACGTCGCGAAAGTAGATCATGTGTGCGACATCGCAACGCTCGCGCTCGGTCGTGTCGAGAAAGCGCTCGGGGTCCCACGCCGACATCGCATCGAGCGAACAGCCGGCGACGAGGCAGACGGTGATCGCGTGCATGGTTCCGCTGCAATGAAAGAACGGTGCGCCGCTGATGAAACGCGAGTGGGGCGTAAGCCGCTGGCAGCGCGCGACATGCGACGCCGTCAGCAGATACGCGCGGTTCGTCAGCATCACACCCTTCGGCATCGCCGTGGTGCCGGACGTATATTGAATGCAAAGGAGGTCACCGAGACCGGCGGCGGCAGCGGCTCGAGGCGGTCCACCGCGTGCTGTCGTCACGGGCCAGTCATCCGGCAGGCGATCATCCGACGCAACGATAGCGGTGAGCCCGAGCGCATCGGCATGCGCCGCGGCCATGAGCTCGTCGTGATAGTTGCGACCACGGTAGCGGCGTGTCGTGACCACGACGCTCGCTTGCGCATCGCGCAGGATGTCCCGCGTCTCGACGGCCGTCAGACGCGTATTGATCGGCACCGACACCGCCCCGAGCGCGTTTACCGCCAGGAACGACGCGACCCACGCAAACGAATTTTCCAGCCATAAGCCCACCCGATCGCCGGGCCGTACATGGCGACCCAGCGCTGCGGCGGTTGCTTCGACGCGCCGGGCCAGCTCGGCGTACGTCAGCGCGGCACCGTCGAGCCGCAGCGCGGTCCGCGTCGCGTAGTGGTGCGCGTCGTGCCGAAGCAGGTCGACCAGCAGCAACGAGTGCGGCGGCACGGTGGGGTCAGGCGTCGGCAGGAAGCGTCAGCGCGTCGTACGCGGGCTTGCGAACGAAGGGGTAAGGCACCGGACGGCCGCCTTGCACCGGCAGCACACCGATCGCATGGCCGGCGGTGGAGACCTGGTCGTTCTGGTCGGTCAGCACGATTCGCAGCGTGACAAACCCGAGGCCGTCGATGACCTCCTTGGCCACCACTTCCGCACGGCCCCGGATGCTGTCTCCGGCGATGTCCATCTTCTTGTACCGGAACTTCAGCTTCCAGAGCCAGCCCGCCGGACCCAGCGCGTCCTTCACCAGTTGCACCAGCACGTGCTGTTTCCACGAGCCATTCACGAGCACATCGGGCAGCTGGTCATGCCCGGTTGCGAAGCGCCAGTCGTAGTGGATCCGATGGAAGTTCTCCACCGCCGCCGACCAGCGAAAGATGTGTGCGGTGGTCATCACGCCCTTGTCGATCGTCCCGATGCAGGCGCCGATCTCGATGTCGTCGAACGTTAACTGTGCCATGCGTGTCATCGCCAGATCAGCGTTTGCCGATTGATCACGAGCAGCTCGCCATCTTCGGTCGTAAACCTGGTTTCGATGGTCGTCAGCAGCATCGCGCCGCTCTTGCCCTGTTTCAGCGTGACGTCGGCGAAACGCGCGTGCGCGATGCAGCGCTCGCCGACGGCGAGGCAGCGATAGAACTCGATCTCGTTGCCGCCGTTGAGCAGGCGCTTGAAGGGCGAAGGGATCGGCTTGAGTCCAAAGTAGACGCCATCGCTTCCGCCGGAGCCATCGGCATCGGGATCGTCGTGCAGCAGATCGAGGGGATCAGCACCCCCCGGCAGCGGGCGAAACGCGTGCACCGGATACAACGGCGGCGCCACGAGGCCGCCGTACTTCGTCCCCATCGCGTAGGCGTCGTCGTAGTACAGTGGGTCGCGGTCCATGATCGCCTGCACGAAGCGGCGCAGCGCATCGCGCTCGAGCGGTGTCGGTGCGACTTTCGGCTCGCCTGACACGCCGGTGTAGCGCGCGAAGTCTTCGGCGGAAATCTCGGTGCCTTCCATGCCCCGCTCTCGTTGTTTGGGCGTTGCCGGCGTCCGCACGCGCGCGACCTCCGCGCACGCGCGAGACGCCTGCTAAACGGCAGCGGCGTGCTCGCGCGCCTTGCGCCGGTAGCTGTCGAGATGGCCGCCGCGCATCACCTTGCCGGGAAGCGGATGGCCGACGATCTTTTCCGCCTCGCGGGCCACGTCGAGCAGCCGCTCGAGGTCGACGCCCGTCTCGACGCCGATTTCGTTGCACAGGTGCACGAGGTCTTCCGTCGCGATATTGCCCGGTGCGTCCTTGAACCCTGCGTAGGGACATCCGCCGAGACCCGCGACGGCCGAGTCGAAATCGTCGACACCCATTTCCATCGCCGCCAGCGCATTGGCGAGACCCATGCCGCGCGTGTCGTGCAGGTGGAGGTTGATCCGCGAGTCCGGCCAGCGATCCTGCACCATCCCGACGAGCTTTCGCACCGACTGCGGATTGCCCCAGCCCATCGAGTCGGCGAGCTGGATCAATTTGATCGGCAGGCCGTGAGCGGCGGCGATGCCCATCATGCGCTCGATGAGGCGAACGACATGCTCGGGCGCGACGTTGCCCTCGTAGTTGCAACCGAACGCCGCCATGACGCTGACCTCGGAGATGGGCACGTTCATCTGCTGCAGCGCTTCGATCCGCCGCTCGGTCTCGGCGAATGTCTCGGCGATCGTGCGATTGGTGTTGGTTTTCGAGAACGTCTCGCTCGCCGTGACGCTCAGGCTGCCCTCGACGTCGAGCTTCTGCGTGCCGACGGCGCGCGCCATGCCCTGCGTGTTGAGATAGACGCACGTGTAGCGCGTGCCGGCACGTCGCTTGAATCCCGCGGCCACCTGCTCGGCGTCGGCCATCTGCGGCACCCACTTGGGACTGACGAAGGACGTGACCTCGATCTCGGGAAATACACAATCGGACAGCAGGTCCACGAGCCGGATCTTCTCGCTGGTGGCGATGGGCGTTTTCTCGATCTGCATGCCTTCGCGTGGACCAAGCTCATGAATGATGATGCGTTTGGGCAGAGCCATGGACGTCTCCGTCAAGTCAATCGAGTGTCACGACAGCGTTCGCTCCGCGATGGCGCCTCGCGACAGCAGTGCCGTCGACAACCCGCTGCGGGTCATTGATTGCTGATCGATAGTCCGGTGGACTCGACCAGCTTCCGATATTTCTCGCGTTCGGCGGACATGTACAGTGCGAACTCCGCCGGTGGCTGGCCACCCGGCACCACGCCCATGCCGTTGATCTTCGCGACGATGGCAGGGTCGCGCAGCGACTGCGCAAGCGCCTGCTGCAATTTGTCGATGACGTCCTTCGGCGTGCCTGCTGGCGCCATCAGCCCGACCCACGCGGACGCATCGTAGCCGGGCACCCCGGCTTCGATCATCGTCGGAATGTCGGGCCGCAGCGGGAAGCGCTTGCCCGACGTGACGGCAAGCGCACGCAACTCGCCGGAGTCGACCAGCTTCTGCACGGCCGGGAAGAACTCGATGTAGAAGTCGAGGCGTCCGCCGAGCACGTCGACCATCGCAGGCCCCGAGCCCTTGTAGGGAATGTGAACGACATCGATGCCTGCCAATGTCTTCAGCAACTCGCTCGACAAGTGACTGAACGCACCGGTCCCCGCGGAGCCGAAGCTCAATGCGCCCGGGCGTGCGCGCGCCGCTGCAAGGAGATCCGCGACCGACTTGAACGGCGAGCCTTTGGCGACGACCAGTCCACCCGGTCCTTCCGCAATCAGCGTTATCGCCTGCAATTGATTGACGTCGTATGACAGGCCCTTCTGGGCGACCGGGCTCACCGTGATCGGGCCGGGTGTACCTGCGACCAGCGTGTAGCCGTCGGGCTTCGCGTTGACGACCTGCGCGGTGCCGATCGTGCCGCCCGCGCCGCCGACGTTCTCGACGACGAACGGCTGACCGAGGCGCTTGCTGAGCTCGTCGGCCGCCAGCCGCGACAGGATATCGGTCGACGCACCGGGCGCGAACGGCACGACGATGCGCACAGGCTTGCTCGGGTACGTCGCCGCGGCACCCGCCGGCGCTTGCGCCGCCGCAATGCCGCCCTGAAGCACGATCGCGAAGACGATGGTTACCCCACGCAGCAGGCGTCTCATTGCCGCTCCTCCCTGGACGGAATCGTGGAAAGCCGGGCCAGCACGTCGGCAACCGGCGCGACGTCGGCGTATTTCGACGCCATGTCGAACAGGTTGACTGCATGCGACGTCGCACTGCGATCGTATACGCACTCCTGCGGCACCAGCACGCGAAAATTGTAGGCGAATCCGTCGACGACGGTGCCGCGTACGCAGCCGCTGGTCGTGCAGCCGGTTACCACGAGCGTATCGGCGGAAAGATCGACGAGATGGCTCACCAATGCCGTGCCGAAGAAGGCGCTCGGATGCTTCTTCGGCAGCAACACGTCGCCAGCCACCGGCGCGATCTCGCTGACGAACTCGTAGCCCTTGTCGGCGATGTTCATGATCGCAGGGACCTTCTCGGCCAGGCGGCCGCCCTCTGTCGCGACTTTTCGCGCGACGTGCGGGTAGAGCACGGGCCAGGACTTCTGCCGGAACAGCGCCAGCAGCGGCTGGATGCTGCGCACGGCATCCCAGCCGACATCGCCGCAGCTCGTCGAGAATTCTTTGATCGCTTCCCAGAACGGCAGTGGCGTCGTGCCAACGGTGCGGTACTGGACGTCGATGATCAGCAGTGCGGGCCGGGTGCCGAGTCCCGACGGGCGTCCGAAGCCAGCGGCGTGGTAAGCGCGCTGCTCTTCGTCGCTGATGATGCTGTCCCACGGACGCATGCCGGGATCTCCTGGTGCCATCGCGCGCCGGCAAGGAAGGTGGGCGCCGCTGTCACCCGATCCGGCCGCTCGACGGCGATTCGCCGCCGGGCCCGGTAACGATACGAAAGGGCGAAGTATTTGTCAAATCCATTTTAGTCTGTGCTAGCATTTTGGGGAATGATACGCGGCGCCCGATTGCGACCTGCGGTTTCGGAGCAACGCGTTGGCCTGGATCCGGAGCAAGCCCTGCTCGATCTGAACCTCCTGCTGGTGTTCGAGGCGATGCTGCTGCATCAGAACGTCACTGCCGCCGCCGCGCACAACGGGCTCACGCAGTCGGCCATGAGCAATGCGCTCGGGCGCTTGCGCCGTCACTATGACGATCCGTTGTTCGTCAACACTCGCAGCGGAATGCTGCCGACACCTCGCGCGCTCGAGTTGGCGCGCCCGCTCACGCGAGCGCTCACGCTGGTCCGCACCGCCGACCAGCGCGACAAGGGCTTCGATCCGGAACAGTCGAAGCGGACGTATCGATTCCACATGACCGACATCGGCGAGATGGTCTTCCTGCCGCCCCTCGTGAAGCGGCTCGACGAGATCGGCGCTAGCGTCAAGGTCGAGACGACACAGCTTGCCTCCTCCGAGATCGCGGAACGCCTCGAATCCGGCGAGATCGACTTTGCCGCCGGCTACCTGCCGAGCCTGTCGAAGAGCGTCGAGCAGGCACCGCTCTTCCGCGAAACGTACGTGTGCGTGACGCGACGCTCGCATCCGGTCGGCCGCGACGGCGGCCTCACGCTGGAGAAGTTCCAGGCCGGCTCGCACGTGCTGATCGAGTCGATGGGATCGGATCACAAGAACGTCGAGCGCAAGCTCGCCGAGCAAGGGATCAAGCGCGAGTTCGCGCTGCGCGTACCGCACTATCTGGTGATTCCGATGATCCTCTCGGGGACCGACTACATCGTCACGGTGCCAAGGCGCGCCGCGGAAGCGTTCGCCACGCTCGCGCCGATGCGCATCCATCCGATGCCCATCGCGATTCCGAGCTTCGACGTCTCGCTGTTCTGGCATCCCCGCTTTCGCGAGGATCCGCCGATCGAATGGATGCGCAACCTGATGGTCGAGCTGTTCAAGGATGCGCGCCAGCTGAAGGCCAAGCGCAGCTGACCGTGGCGACCACCGCAAAGGCACCGATGGGCTACCGCGTCGGAATCGACGTGGGCGGCACGTTCACGGACTTCGCCCTCTACGACGAAGCGGCGAAGCAGTTGAGCATTCACAAGGTGCTGAGCACCGGGCACGACCCGTCGATCGCCGTGCTGGGCGGCCTCGACGAACTGACGCGCGCGCTCGGGATCGACGTCGGCGCGCTGACCGAAGCGATCCACGCGACGACGGTCGCCACGAACACGGTCATCCAGCGCAAGGGGCCCCGGACCGCGCTGCTGACGACGCTCGGCTTTCGCGACGTGCTGGTCATCGGACGACAGAAACGCTGGGAGCTCTACGACAACTACATCGACAAGCCCGTGCCGGTGGTGCCGCGCGAGCATATCTGGGAAGTTGCCGAGCGGCTGCTGCACGACGGCACCGAGCGCACGAAGCTCGATGAACGGGCGGTCCGGCGCGCTGCGCGCGAGATGAAGGCGGCAGGTGTGGCAACCGTGGCGATCTGCTTCCTGCATTCGTACGCCAATCCTGCGCACGAGCGGCGCGCGGCCGAGATCGTGCGGGAAACGGCACCCGACCTGCTGGTATCGCTGTCGTCCGACGTGTCACCAATCTACCGCGAGTACGAGCGCGCCAGCACAACGACGCTGAACGCCTACCTGATGCCTGTCGTCGGCGCCTACGTGCAACGAATCCAGCAGGGGCTTGCAGCGCGAAAGTTCAAGCGCAAGCTCTTCATCATGCAATCGAATGGGGGTGTCGCCACACCCGACATCGTCGAGCAGTTCCCGATTCGCATCATCGAAAGCGGTCCCGCGGCGGGCGTGATCACGGCCGTGCGCTACGCATCGGCTGCAGGCACGAACAACATCCTGTCGTTCGACATGGGCGGCACCACGGCCAAGCTGTGCCTGATCGAAGCGGGCCGACCGTCGCTCACCGGGCAATTCGAGGTGGACATGGTCCATCTCAAGAAGAACAGCGGCCTGCCGATCAACATCTCGGCGATCGACCTGGTCGAGATCGGGTCCGGGGGCGGGAGCATTGCGCGCGTGGAGATGGGTGCGATCGCCGTTGGTCCGCAGTCCGCGGGTTCCGATCCGGGTCCGGTGTGTTACGGACGCGGCGGCACGCAGCCCACGGTGACCGACGCGGACCTCGTGCTCGGCTATCTGAACGCCGGTTATTTCCTCGGCGGCGAGATGCGGCTCGATGCCGACGCGGCGAAGCACAGCATCGATGTGCACGTGGGCCGTCAACTCGGCCTGGACAGCACCGCCGCTGCGTGGGGGATTCACGAAGTGGTGACGGCGACGATGGCACAGGCGGCGCGCGTGGTTTCGGTGAGCAAAGGCAAGGACCCGCGCGATTTCGCGTTCATCCCGTTCGGCGGCGCAGGTCCCGTGCACGGCGCACGACTGGCCAGGATGCTCGGCTGCCGGCGCATCGTGTTTCCACATGGCGCAGGCGTGGAATCGGCCATCGGCCTGTTGATGGCGGAACCTGCGTTCGATCTCGCGCGCACGCGAATCACCGTTCTCGATGGCGCAACGATTCCGGCGATCAATTCGATCTACCGCGAGCTCGAAGCGCAGGGCAAGCAACAGCTCGCCGCTTGCGGCATTCGCAGCGGCGCCCGTTACCGACGCAGCGCCGACATGCGCTTCAGCGGCCAGGGCTACGAAATATCCGTGGACCTTCCCGACGGGCCGTACGCCGCCGCTGACGTCGCGCGGTTGCGCGATGCATTCTTCGACGCCTACGCAGCGAGCTATGGCGACCGGGCATTCGATCGCGCTGACGCGGTCGAGCTCGTGCACTTTCGTATCGCCGCGTCGGGTCCCGTGGCACCGATGGCACTGCAGTCGCTGCCGGCGCGCGACGCCAGCGCCGCCGATGCACGCAAAGGCCACCGGCGCGTCTATTTTCCCGAAACGAACGGCTTCACCGATTGCCCGGTCTACGATCGCTACCAGCTTCGCGCGGGCGATCGCTTCGACGGCCCCTCGCTGGTCGAGGAGCGCGAGTCGACGGTCGTGATCATCCCGCACAGTCAGGCGCACGTCGATCGCGACGGCAACATCATCGTCGATCTCACCGCGATCGAGTCCACACCGTGAAACCCATCGACCCGGTAACGTTTTCGGTGATCTGGGGCGGCCTCATCTCCACCGCTGCCGAAATGGGCGTCACGCTGACGCGGACCGCGTATTCGGTGGCCGTGCGCGAGGGCTCCGACTTCTCGACCGGTGTCTTCAACGCCGACGGCTACATGGTCGCGCAGGGCGACTACAGCCCGGGCCATCTGGGCTCGATGGCCTACTGCGTGCGGCGGATGCTCGAGGACTATCCGGCGGCGGAGCTTTCGCCCGGCGACGCGATCATCTGCAACGATCCGGGCATCGGCGCCGGGCACCTGCCGGACCTGTACATGATGTGCCCGGTGTTTCTCGACGGCGAGCTGCTCGCGTTCGCCGTCAACATCGCGCACCAGATCGACATCGGCGGTTCCGGCGCCGGCTCGCAGACGATCACCGGCATCCAGGACAATTTCCAGGAGGGGCTGCGCTTCATGCCCACGCGCGCGTTCCACAAGGGCGAGCCGGTGCGCGACATTTTCCGGGTGATCGAGTCGAATGTCCGCGTGCCGGAGGTCGTCGGCGACGTCCGGGCGCAATACACGGCCAACATGTCCGGCGCGCGACGCATCGAGGACCTGGCGCGTCGTTACGGCCCCGCCGTGCTGCGACAGGCCATGGACCAGCTGATCACCGAAACCGAGGCGCAGATGCGGGCGGCGATCCGCGCACTGCCGGAAGGTGTCTACACGTTCCACGACCGGATGGACGACGTCGGGCCCGACACCGCGCCGGTCGAGGCGCAGGTCACGGTGACGATCAGGGACGGCCGCGTCGTGATGGACTGGGCCGGCAGCGGCCCGCAGCGCGAAGCCGGTCTCAATTGCTACCTGCACTACACGGCCGCGTATTCGATCGCGGCGCTGAAGAGCGTCACCCTGCCGCAGGCCCCGCAAAACGAAGGGATGATCCGCACGATCGAGGTGAAGGCGCCGCCCGGCTCGTTCTTCAACGCGACACGCCCGGCACCTTGCGGCGGTCGCGCCGTGACTTCGCACCGCATCTACGAAGTAGCACTCGGCGCGCTTGCCAAGGCCGTACCGGATCGCGTGATCGCCGCGACGTCGCACTTCTTCAATCCGAACATCGGCGGGACGCACCCGCGCACCGGCAAGCAGTTCATCTGCTGGGAATCGGTGATCGGCGGCATCGGCGCGCGCGCGACGAAGGACGGGATCGAAGCCACGTCGTCACCGTGGAACGGCACCAACGTGCCGATCGAAATCCAGGAAAGTCGCAATCCGGTGCTCATCGAACGGCTGCAGCTCATCGAGGATTCCGCGGGGCCCGGACAGTTCCGCGGCGGCTGCGGGCTACGGAAGGACCTGCGCGTGCTGGCGGACAACGTGACGCTCTACAACCTCGGCGATCGGCATGTCTACGCACCGTACGGACTAGCGGGCGGGAAATCCGGCCGTCTCGGCGTAACGCTGCTCAACCACGACCGCAAGAGCGCAAGCAAATTGCACTCGAAGGGAACGTATCGACTGAAGCCGCAGGATCTCGTCAGCTGGCAGACGGCCGGGGCCGGTGGCGTCGGCAATCCGCTGCATCGGGCGCCGGATGCCGTGCAGCGCGATGTGCGAAACGGACTGGTCAGCATCGCCGGCGCCCTGCGCGACTACGGTGTGGTCATCGAACCGAAGCGTCTGACGGTCGACGCCGCCGCGACGCAGCGGCGGCGCCGCCAAAAAGCCGCGGCGGTAAAGACCAGCGCAGTCAACAAGCGAGTCCCGCGAAAGCGCAAACCGGTTCGCAAAGCAGCACCGAAGTAAAGGGGTCGTCGCGGACCGACACGAGGAGGCAACTGCAATGCGGATTTGGCATCAGAGTTTCACCGTGCTGGAAGATCTTCCTGCGTACGCGGACACGTTGCGCAAGCACATCGCGAAAATTGCCCGGCCGGACACCGAGGTCGTCATGCACGGTCAGCGGAAGGGTACCTACCCGGCCGACTACCCGGGCGACGATCTCGCCTACAGCTACCTGTACTGGATGCACGGCAACCAGTGGGTGGCCGGCGCGATCAAGGCGCAGCAGCAGGGCTTCGACGCCTACGCGATGTGCACGATGCCCAACCCGATGATTCGCGAGATCCGCACGCTGGTCGACATTCCCGTCACCGGTTATGGCGAGTCTTCGGCACTGGTCGCGTGCCAGCTCGGGCAGAGGTTCGGCGTGATGACGTTCATCGAGCAACTCGTTCCGCTCTATGCCGACCGGATCAAGTCGTACGGCCTCTCCGAGCGCTGCGCCGGCGTCGCCCACACGGGGTTCGGCTTTCGCGAAGTGCTGGCGGGCTACTCCGATCCCGGTCCGCTGATCGAGCGCTTCCAGGCGGCCGCCCGCATGATGATCAAGACCACGGGTGCCGACGTACTGATCGGCGGCTCGATGCCGCTGTCGGTGCTGCTCGCGAGTCACGGCATCAGCCGCGTCGACAACGTGCCGGTGGTCGACGGACTGGCGGCGACGATCAAGATGGCCGAGATGATGGTCGACCTGCGACAATCGAGCGGCCTCTCGGTCAGCCGTCACGGCTGGTTCAATGCCGCCCCGACACCCAAGCGCGTCGCCGAAGTGATGGAGTTCTACAACGTCGGTCACCTGATGCAGGAGCCCGGCCATGAGGCTTGAAGCGGTCGTGCGGGCGTTCGTCGCGGCCGCCGCCCTCGTCGTTGCGGCTGCGTACGCCGCCGGCCTGTCGGCGCAGGAGTATCCGAACCGGCCGATCAAGGTCGTCGTGCCCTACCCGCCGGGCGGCGGCACCGACGTCGTCGCGCGGATCGTCACGCAGAAAATGGCGACCGTGCTCGACGCGACGATCGTCGTCGACAACCGCGCCGGCGCCGGCGGCAACATCGGCACGGAGGTGGTCGCACGTTCGCCCGCGGACGGTTACACGCTGCTGGTTGCGACGGGCTCGACGACGATCAACAACACGCTGACCCCCAACCTCAGCTGGGACCTGATGCGCGACTTCACACCCGTGGTGCTGCTCGCGTGGAACCAGAGCGTGCTCGTGGCCAATCCGTCGTTTCCGGCGTCGAGCGTGACCGAGTTGATCGCGCTCGCCAAGGCGAAACCCGGCCAGATCACTTACGGCTCTTCCGGCATCGGCAGCTCGGCGCACCTGTGGGCCGAGCTGTTCAAGCTGAAGGCCGGCGTGGACCTCACGCACGTTCCGTACAAGGGCACCGCACCGGCGCAGACCGACCTGGTGTCCGGCCAGATCAATGTGATGTTCTCCGACATTTCGGCCGCGCTGCCGTTCATCAAATCCGGCAAGATGAAGGCCTTGGGTGTAGGTTCGCTCACTCGCTTCGAAGGTCTGCCGGACGTGCCGACAATCAGCGAATCCGGCGTACCCGGCTACGAAGGGGGCAGCGTCGTCGGACTGGTGGCGCCTGCCAGTACGCCGCGCAACGTGATCGAGACTCTGAACGCTGCGGCACTCAAAACCCTCGCGGCGCCGGAGGTTCGCGATCGGCTGCTCGGGCTCGCGAGCGTGCCGGCCGGCGGCACGGCCGACGAATTCTCACGGCGGCTCCGGGGTGAGATCGACAAGTGGGCACAAGTGATCAAGACCGCCGGCATCAAGGCGGAATGAAGCACGACGATACAGCGACGCAGTACGCTGCGTCAGGTGGCGGCAGGCACGAAGGCGCGGCGCGTCCGAACCACAGTGACCGTCAGGCGAGGACCGCGCAATACATTCTCAACGTTTGACCGACAGCGAGGAACACCATGGGCACGACGAGATCCACTCACTGGCAGGTTTCCACCGGATTGGTTGCAGCATGCGTCTTCACGTTCGGCGTCGGCGCGGCAGCGCCGGCGATCGCGGAAGACGGCGTGACGGACACGACGATCAAGATCGGCATGTTCGGCCCGCTGACCGGCGCCACCAGTGTCTACGGCTACCCGATCAACAACGGCGCGATCGCGCTCTACAAGGACATCAACGACAAGGGCGGCATCAACGGCCGCAAGATCGAGATCATTCACGAGGATGGCGCCTGCGATCCCGCCAAGACGCGCGCGGCAGTCAAGAAGCTGATCTACAGCGACAAGGTGTTCATGATCAACGGCGGCAACTGCAGCGCAGCGGTCGTTGCGGCGCGCGACGAATTCATCGAGAGCAAGACGCCGTTCATGGTGATGGCGGCGACGCTCGACTCGATCAGCACCCCACCCAGCAAGTACATCTTCACGACCACGCTGCCCGGCAGCGGCGACAGTGCGGTGATGCTGAATTTTGCCAAGACCATTCCAGGTGCGAAGAAGCTCGCCGTGGTCCGGCACGTGAACGAATGGGCCGACGCGAAATACAAGAAGGTCGAGGAAGGCTACAAGGCGGCTGGCTTCGAACTCGTTGCCGACGTGCAACTCGAAGCGAAGGCCACCGACGCCACGTCGGCGGTGCTGAAAATCAAGGCCGCGAATCCGGATGTGACCATGTTCCTGCTCTATCCGGGCGAATCGGCCGTGTTCCTGCGCGATGCCGAGAAATACGGGCTCAAGGGACCGTTCATCGGCACGACGTCGGTGCAGGATCTGCAGGATCTGGCTGATCGCGCCGGCAGCAAGACCGCCATCAAGGACGTCTACGCCACGTCGTTCCTCAAGGGCCCGGTCGGCAGTCCCGATCTCGCGAAGTACGCCGACATCTACAAGAAGCAATTCCCGAACGACAAGGTGCAGTCGCTGTCGTTCTACGGAATGTCGGGTGCGCTTACCGTCATCGACGCGCTGAAACGCGCGGGCCGCGACCTGACGCGCGAGAAGTTCATTGCCGCGCTCGAGGCCACGAAGAACGGCGATGCAGGCCCGGCGCAATGCCAGGTGAACTTCTCGTCGGAACGTCGCCAAGGGTGCCTGGAAGGAACGATCTGGGCGCTGAAGGACGGGCAGATCGTCAACGTCGGCACCTCCTGGCCCAAGGCGAAATCGTAGCGCCGGCGCAAGCGATTGCGCGGAGCGTGCGACGGCGTTCGTGCTGTCGCTCGCCCCACGCGTTGCGCACAGCACCACGACTTCCGCAGCGGCTGCCCGGGCTTCCGGCCAGGCGACACGGCGCAAAAGGACGCAATGGACGCACTGACGCTCGTCGTGGCCGGGCTCGCCAACGGGAGCCTCTACGCGCTCGTAGCACTCGGACTGGTACTCATCTACAAGACACAGGACGTCGTCAATTTCGCGCACGGCGAAATCCTGATGGTCGGCGCGTTCATCGGGTACACGATCTTCCAGATCCTCGGCTGGTCGTATCCGCTGGCGCTGATCGCTGCTGTGCTGCTGTGCGGCGTGCTGGGCGCGCTGATCGAGCGCGTCGCATTCCGGCGCCTCGCGCACGAGCATCACATCACGCTGGCGATGGTGACCGTCGGCCTGTCGTTCACGCTGAAGGGTGCGGCACGTCTACCTTTCGGCGGCGATATCTACAC
>Ga0207674_10001328_pt1 | contig 32071 bp, 30 predicted proteins | sample KBSCornC72_FD_184303 | JGI IMG/M metagenome (GOLD analysis project Ga0207674, IMG submission 184303) | Corn rhizosphere microbial communities from Kellogg Biological Station, Michigan, USA - KBS Corn C7-2 (SPAdes) (version 2) | ecosystem: Host-associated > Plants > Roots > Rhizosphere > Soil ...
TCCCTGTACGAACGTGACCTCCGGTGGCAGCGCCGCTCGCATATCGCGGATATCGGTCGCCCAACGCTCGGGGGTGGTCACGAAGCGGATGAAATGGCCGCGATCGCAGGCGACGTCGAGCGTGGGTCCGTCCTTGTCGATGTACCGCTCCAGATACGCGACGATCTCCCGCCAGACATCGTCCTTGCGACTGATTTCGCGCTCGTCGAAGCGTGCGTGGTACAGCTCCGGAAGAAGGCGCGTCACCACTCTGTCCTATCGGAGCGCCGAGAGGACGCCGTCGATCACCCGGTCCTGCTCGGATTCGACGCCCAGCCACAACGGCAAACGCACGAGCCGTTCACTGACGGACTCCGTGACGTCGATGGGGCCGGCCACGCGACCGACCTTCGCGCCCTGGGGAGAGCTGTGCAGCGGCACGTAGTGGAAGACCGAGTGGACGAGTCGCGCGCGAAGCGCGTCGATGAGCATCGTCCGCGTTTCGAGATCCGGCAGGAGCAGGTAGTACATGTGGGCGTTGTGCTCGCGGTCGTCAGGGACGATCGGCCGCCGCAGCAGGCCCTCGCGCTCGGCACCCTCGAACGCCGAGTGGTAGCGCGCCCAGATGGCGTGACGCCGAGCGGTGATCTCCTCCGCGTGCTCGAGCTGGGCGTAGAGGAACGCCGCGATGATCTCCCCCGGCAGATACGACGACCCGATGTCGACCCACGTGTACTTGTCGACCTCGCCCCGGAAGAACTGTGAGCGGTTCGTCCCCTTCTCGAGGATGACCTCCGCGCGGCTCGCGAAGGCCGGATCATTCACCAGCAGCGCCCCACCCTCGCCCGAGATCACATTCTTCGTTTCGTGGAACGAGAGGGCGGCAAGGTGCCCCAGACCGCCGGCTGGGCGCCCCTTGTACGTGGATAGCACAGCCTGGGCAGCATCCTCGATGACCAGCAGGCCGCGGTCTCGCGCGATCCCCATGATCGCGTCCATCTCACAGGCGACACCCGCGTAGTGGACTGGGACGATCGCCTTCGTGCGGTCAGTGATCGCCTGTTCTATGAGGCGCTCATCGAGGTTCAGCGTGTCCGAGCGGATGTCGACGAACACCGGTGTCGCTCCGCGTAGCACGAATGCGTTGGCGGTCGACACGAAGGTGAACGACGGCATGATGACTTCGTCACCTGGGCCGACATCCGCGAGGATGGCGGACATCTCGAGCGCCGCCGTACAGGAATGGGTCAGCAGCCCGCGCGATGATCCGAAGTGCTCCTCGAGCCACTGCCCGCAGAGCCGGGCGAACTCGCCTTGGCCGGCGAGGTGACCGTTCGCGTGGGCGCGCTGGATGTACTCGAGCTCGCGTCCGGTCAGGAATGGCCGGTTGAAGGCAACGACGCCGGGATCGCGCCCGCGCAGGACGTGGCGACGTTCCCGCTTCGACTCAGTCGTGCTGTTCGTCATCGGTCCGTTCGCGGATCAGGTAGGTCGGGCGATCCATCGCGCGAAAGTGCATCCGAGCGAGGTACTCACCGATGATGCCGAGCGCGAACAGCTGCGCGCCGCTGAAGATCGCGATCATCGACGCGACGAACGCGAAGCCAGGCACGTTGTTCGGCCCGTTCGAGATGTAGTTGACAAAGACGTACGCGAGGACGAGCAAGCCGAAGACGGTGAAGACGAAGCCGACGACACTCGCCAGCTGGAGCGGGAGCGTGCTGAAGCCTGTCGCCATGTTCAAGGCATGCGCGATCAGCTTGCGAACCGTGTAGCCCGACGTTCCGACCTTGCGGGCATCGTGCTGGACCGGGATGTGCGCGAACCGGGTGGTCCCCCACGTGAGCAGCACATCCACGGACACGTAGGGCCCGCGATACGCCGGGAAGGCATCACGCAGTCGAGTCCGGAACACTCGGAACGCGCTCACATTCCTCGCCACTTCGGCTCCCATCGCTTCCTGCAACGCGAGCTTGGTGAACCTCGACGCGAGGTTTCGAAGGAACCCGTGCTGCTCGGCCAACGGGGTCCCGTACACGACGTCAGTGCCTGCATCGAGACGGGCGAGGAGGGTGGGGATCTCCTCCGGCGGGTTCTGCAGATCATCGTCGAGCGTGACCGTGCGATCGAACCGGGCAGCACGGATCCCACAGAGGATCGCGTTGTGCTGGCCGTAGTTGCGGCTGAGCTGCACACCTCGGACTCGCTGGTCGTCCCTCGCGAGGTCGCTGATCACCGACCACGAGCCGTCCGGACTGGCGTCCTCGACGAGGATGATCTCGTACGGCTCGCCCAGCCCGCCGACGGTCTCGGTGAGACGTCGTACGAGCTCCCGCAACGTCTCCGCAGAGCGGTACACCGGGACGACGACGGATATCCCCGTGGCAAGCTCGGGTTCGGATACCCAAGGGCTGGGGGCGCGGCGCCGCTCCCACGGGGCCTGGATCACAGCCGCCCGGCCTCCACCTCTCCCCGGAGCCAGGGGATGACCTCGTCGAGCATCTCATCGAGCGTCGTCGAGGCCTCGAAGTCGAGGACGTCGGTCGCCTTGCGGACATCCGGCACGCGCATCTGGACGTCGTGCTCGAACGGCGGGTCGGAGACGTACTGGAAGGCTCGGTCCGGGCCGTGGATCTTGCGCCAGATCGCCTGCGCCAGCTCCAGCACGGTCGTGGACTGCGCGGTCGACAGGTTGACGTCCTCGTTGACCATCCGGTCGGACTCCATCGCGAGGCGGATCCCATGCGCCAGGTCGCCGCCGTAGGTGTAGTGGCGAACCTGCGACCCGTCACCCAGGATGTGGAGCGGATCCTGACCCTTGAGCACCTTCAGCGCCAGATCGGGTACGACGTGCGATAGGGCGAGCTTCACGTTCCCGGACATGATGTCCGTGTCGCGAAGCGCACGACGCTCGCCGATCCCGACGCAATTGAATGGCCGGACGATCGTGTACGGCAGCTGGTATTGCTCCCAGGCGCCCCTTGCAAAGTATTCGGAGGCCAGTTTCTGGAACCCGTAAGTCGAGATCGGCGGGGGTGACGTGAGCTGGGCACCCTCAGGTGTCGGGAATACGGTCGCGGACTCGTAGACCATCGACGACGACATCACGATGATCCGCTGGAGATGCCCATCCCGATGGGCTGCGATCGCCGCATCGAAGGTCGACGCAAGGATCCGTTCGTTCTCGGCGATCAGGTCGTACGCGAACTCGTGGAAGTAGCTGATGCCGCCGATCATCGCCGCCGACGCCACGATCTGATCGACGTCACTGGCGAGCTCCCGCATCAGCTCGGCGTCCTTCGCGTCGCCCTCGACGAATCGGTAGCAGGGGTGTCCGTCGTACGACTTGGCCAGACGACCGTACTTCGAAAAATCGTCGAGGCCGATGACCTCATGGCCGGCGTCGAGTAGCTCGGGTACGAGATATCCGTTGATGAACCCGGCCGCGCCGGTGACAAGGATCCGCACGTCAGAAGATCTCCATCTCAGACTCCGGGGTCAGGGGTGGGGCTGCCGAACGGTCCGCGGATCGACGCGGGCTCGAAGCCATGGATAAGCCAGCGGGGAAGTGGTCGTCGCGTCCCAAGTCTCAGCACGATCGCTTCGATCACGAGACCGATCAGCGTGAAACCAGGTATCGGGATCGACCAGGCGATCGCCAGGAATGGCGAAAGTGCCGGCAGGGTCACGGTCTTGTACATCGGCTGCGCCAATGGCCACAGCAACGGGACGCTCAACCACAGGCCGCGCCGTACACCGAGGCTCACGAGCGTGACGATCGCGACGACCATCAGGATCGGACTGCCGAACGTCGAGTCCCCATGATTCTGGCGGACGAGATTCGCGGTGATCGCCGGAAGGTCCGCGATGAATGTCGCCCATGGAAGGAATGGGGAAGTGATCAGCACCACGGCGATCGCGACGAGGAAGGCCGACCAGCGCCGCTCCGCGAGCAGTGGCGCCGCCGCATACGGCTTGATCACGGCCGCGACGCCGCTGAGCGGTCCACCGACGACGAGCAGTGCGATCACGAGGACCTCTGGATGGCCGAGGAAGATCGCCTGGAACATCGGCGGGAATGCGACCCAGTACCCGGGCAGACCGAGCCGTCGGACCACCCAGACCGCGACAAGGAACATCGCTGCGACCCAGATCAGGCGGGTGAGGTCCGCTGGCAACGCGGTGAATGGCGCGAACAGCAACAGCATCGGAGGCGGACCCGCGTAGATCGCCGCCGGCGGTCCGACCTGCCACGGATCGCCACCCGTCAGCCACGCAGCGGCCGCCGCCGTGTAGTTCGCAGCATGCGAGCCGACTGCCACGGGCAGGATCAGACCCTCGAGCGCCTGTAGACCCGAGAACAGGGCGAAGACGACGATCGTCGCGATGCGCCAGGATCGGCCGGGCTCGAGGAGATATCCGCTCGGTCGCCCGGCCGACCTCAGAGACGGATCCCTCCATCCAGAGCTCCCCAAACATCGACGACGTCCTTGCCGCCGATCTCGAGACCTCGATACGCCTTGTGCGGCGCTCCGAGGACGAGAACGTCGCTCTCCTCGAGCACGCACTCGAGGCTGACGAGCCTTGGATCATCGACATACGGATCAGTGCCGAGCACGCGAGCTCCGGACCATGACAGGAGCTTGCGCAACTTGTAGGAGAGCGAGGCGCGCGTGTCGTCCGACTCTGCCTTGAACGCCATGCCGAGGATCCCGATCGTCTTGTCCTTCAGGCCGCCGTAGCGTCGCTCCAGGGCAGCGACGATGTACGCGGGCAGCCCTTCGTTGACCTGCATCGCTGCCTGACCCATCGGGAAGTGGTCGCTCGTGAAGGCCGCGAGCTGCATCGCGTCCTTGAAGAGGCAGGGCCCTGCGGCGAAACCGGGTCCCGGTAGGTCCTGGGCACGCGGGTAGTCCTCGCGGATCGCGCGGAGGACGTTCGTGTAGTCCAGGCCGGCCTGGTCGGCGATCATGAAGAACTGGTTCGCTACGGCGAACTTCATATAGCGCCACGTGTTCGTGAAGAGCTTCGCGAGCTCGGCTTCCTTCGTCGAAACGCGGACCGTCTTGCTGACGAGGTTCTGGAATAGGGCGGTCGCGCGTTCGGCCGCACGGTCGTCATCGGCGCCGATGATCTGCGGCAGCGTGTGCAGCTCCTCGAGCGCATGGCCCTCGGCGATGCGCTCCGGGCAGAAGGCGACGTCGACGTTGCACCCCGCCTCGGCAAGGTGGTGCGTGACGTATTCGGTCGTTCCCGGGTAGACCGTGCTCCTGAGGATGACGAGGGCACCGTCGCGAAGGTGCGGCGCGACTTGATTGACGACGCGTTCGAACACCGTCATCGATGGCCCGAGGAACTCGTCGACCGGGGTGCCGACGACGATGATCAACGTCTGGGTCCGCTCGATGATCGATCCATCCGTCCCGAGCTCGAGCCGCCCCGTGGCCAGGACCTTGCGAAGGAGGTCGTCCGCACCGGTCTCGAGGAACGGCATCTCGCCGCCCGCGATCCGGTCCAGCGTGGTCTGGCTCGTGTCGTAGATGCCCACGCACAGGCCGGCGTCGGCAAGGGTCAGGCTGAGCGGCAACCCGACATGGCCGCCGCCGCCGAGCACGACGACGTCGAGGTCGCGGGTCTCCTGCGTCATGCTCAGGAGTCTACTGACGCGGTGCCACCAGTCACCGCGCCGAATGTCCTAGTACGCGGGGCGGGCTGATACGCTGCCGCCATTCAGCGTTCACGCTGGATCACACAGCCAGGGAGTCGATCGCGCTGACTTCACGCATGTCTGCGACCCGGCTCGTCGCTTCCCCAGTACTGGCGGCATCGGACGTCGATTCGGCCAGGTTCGGCGTGTCGATCGCCCGCTCCTATGCCGCATCGGCTGCGGACGTCACTGCGATCTCTAGAGACGCTCGGGCCTCGGGGGTAGCCATGGTGATCGTCCGCTGCCCCGCAGGTGATCTTTCTGCAGCCCAGGCGCTCGAGCAAGCGGGTGGCCGATTGTGTGACACCTTGGTGCACTACGGGCGGCCGCTCGATCGACCGATCCCCGAACAGCCTCGACCCGTACGTCGGGCACGACCGAGCGATATCGAGGAGATCCAAGCGATCGCAGCCGGCGCGTTCGCCGGGTATCAGGGCCACTACCAGGCCGATCCCCGCCTTGACCGTGCCGCCGCGGATGCCGGATATGTCGACTGGGCACGACGGTCGATCGCAGGCGCCGACGTCCTGGTCGTCGAGGACGAGGGAGCGATCGCCGGCTTCTTGACGATGGAGCCCAGCGACGATGGGACCGAGATCGTTCTCAACGGGATCCGCCCCGATTCCCAGGGACGGGGTCTCTACGCCGCGTTGGTGATCGGCGCGCTGCGACGTTCCGCCAAGCTCAAGGCGGCCCGCTGCGTGGTGTCCACCCAGGTCTGGAACGTACGGGCGCAAAGGGTCTGGATCCGCGTGGGCTTCGAGCCAACGCACGCCGTGCACACCTTCCACCTGTGGTCCGACTAGGTCGTCTCACGAACGCGGGATCAGCAACGCCCCGTCGTCATCCTCGTACGCGACCTCCCAGCCGGCGCGGACGAGCCTGTCGCGGAACGCCGTCTGGTCGGCGTCGACGACGACGTGTGTCACGCCCCATTCGGCCATCCGCCGCTCCCAGCCGTCCTGTCCTGAGACGATCGTTTCGTAGGTATCCCAGACCTGCGGCTTGAACATCTCGATCCGTGAGTCGACTGCCACCTCGAGCTGTGGCAACGCGTACTCGAACCACGATCCCCAGGTCTGGGGGTTCAGGACGTGGGCACCCGGATCGGCCAGGTCGCGCAGGCTCGCGGTGATCCCTGCCGGAGCTGGAGCGACGGAGTCCGCCGGAACGATCGCGCCGGGGACCGCCGGGCGATCGGCCGGAAGGGCGAGGAACATCGCGAGCACGAGGACACCCGCGACCAAGGCGTTGAGCCTACGCATCGTCTGGGTCTCGACCCTCGTCCTCGGGGGGAATGCCGGCACGAGGGTCCCGGCGATCGCGGTGACGGCCGCGATCGGCCACCATGCGACGCCACGCTGCGCGTATACGCCGATCACGAAGAAGACGCCGAGCCAAGCGAGTGTCGGCCACGGCACGCGTCGTCCGGAACGGGCGATCAAGGTGACGATCGCGAGCGCCGATGCGAAGAACAGCAGGCCCGGCACGTCGCGGATGGACGTCGGCTGCCATTCGGTCACCCGCGCCGTGACGGAGGCATTCGAGGTGAGTCCGGCGGCGTAAAGCCAGACCAGCGGACCGCTCGGCGTCAGGCACGCCGCCAGCGCCGCGACGACTGTCACTGCCAGCGTCCGGATCGCGCCCGGTTGCCGGTCGTGCACATCCTCGAGCCATGCCAGACCGATGACGAGCGGCCCCAGGAAGAACGAGCCATGGATGTTCGCCCAGATCGCGACGATGACCGGCGCGAGCCAGAGACGCCCTGGGTGCGCGCGTCGATCGACGACCAGCAGCAGCACGCCGACGAAGCACAGCATCCCGAGGAGTTGTGGGCGGAGCGCGAGCGCTGGCGCCGTGACCACGAAGGCAAGCAGCGAAAGGACGGCGGCCGTCCGCACGTCCAGACCGCGACGGACCCCGATCAGACAGGTGCCGCCGAAGATCGCCCCGACCACCACGGCGCGCGAGGCAGCGAGCCCGACCCAGCCACCGACCGACTCGACCGCGCGGAGGATCACCTGCGCTGCCCATTGCTGGTCCACCCACGGCTGGCCGGCCATGGTGAATGTCCACGTATCGGTGGTCGGGATCCGGCCCGTCGCCAGGATCTCGGCGCCGGCACGGAGCTGGTAGGCGAGATCGACCGTCGAGATCTTCGCGATCAGGGACGCGAGGATCGGCAGCGAGATCGCGAGGAACCACCACAGGGCGCGGAGCGACACGCCGGAATGCTATGTCCGCCCGTTGTCAGACCGCACCACCCCGATGGTCCCACCCGGTGCTGGGCGAAGGCGAACTCCTAGACCGCGGCGGCAACCTCGGGGAGCTTCGACGGCCGCAGGGAGCGTGCGCCTTCCTCATAGATCGCCTGGACCGACTCGACCATGAGATCGATGCAGAAGCGATCGTGGACCATGTCGTGCCCTGCACGTCCGAGGGTGTCGGCGAGCGGGTGATCGCGCAGCAGCCGTGTGATCGCCGTCGCGAGTGCGTCGGCGTCATGTGGCGGGACGAGCAGGCCATTCACGCCGTCGGTGATCATCTCGGGGATCCCGCCAACGTTCGACGCCACGACCGGGCGCGAGAGTGCGAGTGCCTCGAGGATCGAGAGACCCTGCGCCTCGCGATAGGAGGGCAGGACTGCGACGTCGAGGGCGGCGGTCACGGCCGGCACATCGTCGCGTCGACCGGTGAACACCACGCGATGGGCGATCCGCAGATCGCGCGTCTGCGCTTCCAGGGCCTCGCGTCGGGAGCCCTCGCCGACGATCAGCAGGTAGGCGTCGGGGGCGGCCCGCAGGACGAGCGGCCACGCCTCAAGGAGCGTCGGGTGACCCTTCTCGGGTTCCAGCCTCGCGACGACCCCGACGATCTGCGAACCCGGCTCCATCCCGTACTCCTCGGGGAGCGTGCAACAGGCTTCGACGCGTTCGTACCGGGACAGGTCGACGCCGTTGTAGATCCTGGTGATCGGCGCGCTCGTGCGTCCTTCCGAGACGAGCTTGTCCTCGATCATCCGGGAGACCGCGATGAGCTGATCCATCTGCGGCGTCAGGACCCGCAGCATCTCGCGGTCCTCCTCGGACCGGACGCGGCTCGAATGGACCGTCGACACGATGTAGGGCCGGCGGTGCCCGACCTCACCGAGCGCGATGGCGGCGCGGGTGCCGACGAGCTCGGCGCGGTACATGTGGTTGTGGATGACGTCCGGGCGAACGTCGACGAGGTGCGCCGCGAGCGCGCCCGTGGCGATCGCGTCGTCGTGCTCATCGATGACGAGCACGTCGAAGCCCGCGCGCTCCAGCTTGCGGACGGCACTCCCCGGCGACAGCGATACGACCGAGACATCGAAACGGCTGTGGTCCATCCGGCTGACGAGCCCGAACACGTGTTCCTGGGCGCCGCCACTGCTCCCGGTGGCGAGCACCTCGACGACGCGGATGCGTTCGCCGGAGATGACCGTCGGTCGAGGCACCGTCTCGAGGCACGGGTCGTGCCGGAGGTGCGTGCTCATGACCGGACCCGCCGCAGCAAGAGGCGCTGGATCGGCTCGTCCACGGCGCCCCACTCGTACTTGTACGACTCGTCGCCGCGCAGGAAATCCATCCGGCGGAGGCCGCGCTCGAGTGCCCGAGCCACATAGGCGTGGATCATGAGCACGCCCGGTGACAGGTCGCGGGCGTCGGGGTCGATGCCGGCGTTGTAGTAGAGGAGGTCCGTCTCGGTCTCGAAATGGAGACCGGCCCCGATCCGGCGGTCACCGACCGTGAGGATCGTCAGCTTGAACGGGCCGTCCGGACCGAACAGCTCGAAGAGGCGGCGGACCAGGACGCGACTCTGCTCGCCGCCGCGTGTCGGCGGGAACAGGCCCATCGCACCCCAGCGCTTCTGGTGCAGGTCGATGAACAGCTCGAGGTCAACCTGCGGGTCGGTCGAGTCGGTCAATCGCACCTCGCCGACGGCCTCGGCTCGGCGGACCTTGCGCCGGATCTCGTGGCGTTCCTTCTTGCCGAGGGTCGAGAGGAACGTCTCGATGTCGACGCCCTCCGGGAAGGTGACGACCGGACACACATCCTCGCGTTCGACCGTGAGGTCGCCGAGTCCCCGCTCCCGTAGGGCGATGGCGAGCTGGCCCCCCGTCGGGTCCTGACACCGGAGCCGCCGCAGGTCGACGACATCCCACGCCTCACCCACCGGGGCGGCCACGTAGTCGGCGACGGCCCGCGCGACGGCGGGCAGCATGGCCGGATCACCGAGGATCGTGGCGTAGTCGGAGTGGTATGAAGCGCCGAACAGGATCGCCTTCGCGCTCGGCGCCACGGCCGTGAGGCCGCCGCCATCGGCGTGCCGCATCGTCGTACGCGTGGCTGCGTCGGTCGGCTCGACCTCGTGCCGATGCATCAACGGAACGATCGCGACCGGCTCATCGCCGGCGCCGTCGCGGCACACGACGAGCGTCTCGTCGTGCGCGTTGTCGCCGTACGCATCCCACCACGCGCGGTGGAACGCCCACGCGGAGAACGGCGTCGACCAGGGGTTACGCGCAGCGAGCCGGTCCCACGTCTCGCGGGGGATCGCGTCGAACGATCGGCGCTCGGCACGCAAGGCCGGGATCGGTGTGTCGTCGATGGTGGGGAGGCCCAGGACGGGCCCGGGACAGGCGGGCTCCGCGTCGAGCGTGGGAGCGGTCATCGCCGCGAGGATAGCATCGGGTCGCGGATGTGGTTGCGGACGCAACCTGCGGACGTTCGTAGGTTCGACCGACCGGACTCAGGAACCGAGCTGGATGTACCGCAACAGGTCGGAATAGTCGTCGCGGAAGGGGTGATCGGCCGCCCTGACGTCATGCCATCCCTTGCCTCGAAGGGCGTCGAGCGTCGCGGGGTCCGACGAAGCGGCCAGCCACTTGGACGGCGTCTCGCCCGGCTCGTGGACCGGCCCCGGCGTGTGTTCCTTGCCGAGGATCGTGAGCCCGAGCTCATGTACTGCCGCAGCGATCGGTGGCGCCAGGTCGTAATAGCGATTGGATACGTGGAAGACGATCATGCCGGTCGGGGTCAGCGTCCTGACCTCATCCTTGATCGCCTCCGCCGTCAGCAGATGGACCGGGATCGAGTCGGACGAGAACGCGTCCATCACGAGCATGTCGAAGCGGCCGTCCGGCTGGCCCGCGAGTGACAGTCGAGCGTCGCCTTCGACGACGGCCGGATGGATCGGCGCGTCGGCGAGGTACGTGAAGTACTTCGGATCCGAGGCGACCTGGATCACGACAGGATCGATCTCGAAGAATGTCATCGACGTCTCTTTGTCGACGTAGGTCGCGAGCGCGCCGCCGCCCAGACCGATGACACCGACCTTGTGCGGGCGATCCGCCGCCGTGAGGATGCTGAAGACGTCGCCGACGGGTCCGCTTCGCACGTAGTAGCTCTGCGGCGTGTCTCGCTTCGCGGGATTCGTCGACTGGGATCCGTGGACGGTCGTCCCATTCATCAGCAGCTTCAAGTCGCCCGTGGGCGAGTACATGACCTGCGTGACGCCGAAGAAGCTACGGTCACGGAATTCGGCGGGTGGCTGAAGGACGAAGGTCGCCAGCACCAGGACGAAGGCGGTCGCGATGGCGAGGAACCAGGGGCGACCGCCGACGAGGAGCAGAAGGCCACCGACGAGGAGCCATCGGATGCCGGCCTCGGTCGCGAGCGCATGGGTCGCGACAAGGGCGCCGACGAGTAGCCCACCCAGCACCGCATACGGGATCAGGCGCTGCCTCGAACCGTGGGTGAACGGGCTGAAGTCGAGGCCCTTGGCTTTGACACGCCCGGGGGCGGGCGTGACAAACGCGAGGCCGACGAGGGCGGCGACGAGCAGGATCGGCAGCTCCCAGACGCCCGGGAAGACCGTCGGCGCGACGATCGCCACGAAGGCACTGGCGAGGGCACCGCCGAGCGAGATCACCAGGTAGAACTCGGTCAGATGGGACGGTGCTGGTCGGTCATCAGCGAGCTTGCCATGCAGCGCGATCGCAACCACGGAGAACGCGGCAAGCTCCATCACGAGGACGGCGAGGACGGGCCACCCGCCAGCGGAGCCATACGGGACCCAGAGGATCGTGACCATCGCCGGGGCGGCGATGACTGCCCAGTGGACCCACCGCTTCCCGCGCGGCGAGAACGCAACGATGAATGACAGGAGGTAGATGGCGAGCGGCGCGACCCACAGCAACGGCGCGGATACGAGGTCCGTTGCGATGAACGTCGTCACCGCGGAGAGCAGCCCCGACGGCACGGCCGCGAGAAGGAGCCAGCGCGTCCGCCTTCGCCAGTCGATGCGCTCATCGGACGTCGCTTCAACCGCAGCGAGCCGCGCGGTGACCCGATCCCGCAGGGCCGGGAGAGCGCGGGTTCCGGCAAGCGCGAGCAATGCGACAAGCGCGACGTAGCCAACGGTCCACAGGCCGCGCTGGGTTGTCAGTGATAGGCGCGGTTCGATGATCAAGGGGTACGCGAGCAACGCGAGGAGCGATCCCGCGTTGCTGAGCGCGTAGAGCCAGTAGCCGTCGCCCACGTCATCGCCCGCGCGGGCCGCCTCGAACCAGCCACTGACGAGGGGTGTGGTGGTCGTCAGGACGAGGGCCGGGAGCCCGATCAGGACGACCAGGATCCGGATGAGGTCGACCACAGGAGCGACCGCGGCGTCACGCAGCGTCGCCACATGCGATGGCGCGACGAGGAGGGCGACGATCGCCAGGCCAGCGAGGACGAGGTGCAGCGGTGGGCCCCAGCGGCCGAGTCGCGTCACCGATACGTGGCCGTAGAGGTACCCGATGAGCAGGACGGCCTGGAAGAAGAACAGGACCGTGGCCCAGACGGCCGGCGTCCCGCCGAAGACGGGCAGGACGAGGCGGCCGATGAGCGGCTCCACGCTGAACAGCAGGAACGCGGACAACCCGATCGGCAACGCGAACGGCAACGTCGTGCCGAGGATCGGGCGCGCGACAGCCAGCGTGCGGGTGGTCATGAAGCCTCCGGTCGGGGGACGACCGTCATCCTCGGGGACTGCGCCGCCGATGCAAGTGAGAAGAAGGGGTCATCGGCGGAGCATCTCGGCGAGACCGCGGAGCAGGAAGTATTCGGGTCGTGGCTGGTCGTCGGTGATGAGTGGCCCGTCGCCGGCATAGCTCCGCACCGCGTCGTCCGCCATCCAGGTCTGACCTTCGATCACGGAGATCCAGTCGTCGACCGTCGACGCCGGCGAGTCGAAGGCACTCGAGATGTCCTCGAGGATCCCCGGCCGTTCGAGGATCTGGCGGATCCGCTCGGGAGCGAGGTCGATCGGCTGGTCGGAGCCGAGCATGTAGAAGCCGTAGCCGCCCGGACCGCGGACCATCGTGACGTGTTCGAAGACCGAGGCGAACGTCCGGACGTGCTCCTTCAGGTCGGACTCGGTCGTCCCGAACGGCGTCCACTGCATCATCACGCCGCCGTCGGTGAGATGGGCCTTGCCCTGCTCGTAGTACTCGCGTGACGAGATGACCGAAACGCCGGAGCTCTGGATCGGCGGTGGGGGATCAGTGACGATGATGTCGAACCGCTCCGGAGAGAGCTCTAGGTGATTGCGGCCATCGGCCACGATCACCTTGCCGCGCGGATCCGCGAGCACCGCGTCCGCATCGGCGTAGTAGTGCCCGAACATCTTGGGTACCGACGGCACGAGCTCGACAGCGTCGGCCCGTAGCCCGGCGATCAACGCGGAGCGAAACGCAGTCCCCATCCCGAAGGCGACGACCAGCGCACGCTGGGACTCGGGCCGGGCGATCAGCGGCAGGATCGGCATCAACTTGGCGTCGACCGTCAGCAGCGTCATGGACGTGCCGCCGACCCACAGCTCTGCCGTGACGGACTTCTGGCCCGCCTGCACTGACGCGATCTCGTCCTCACGGGACTCGAACAACGTCCAGCCCTTCGCCGCGATCAGCGCCTCGTTCGGCTGGACGACCCTGCCTGGTGTCGCTGCGACGACGGCGACGACGACCGCGATGGCTACCCCGGCCGCCATCGCTGGCCGTGAGATCGGGCGTGACCGCGCGGCAAGGAAGATGCCCATCGCGATGTTCGCGAAGACGAGCCCGACGATGATGGCTGGGGAGCCGATCGTCGGCATCAGCACGAACGGGATCACGAGACTGCCGAGGATCGCACCGACGGTGTTCGCAGCGAGAAGCCAGCCAGCAGCGGATCCGGCTCGATGGCGTTCATCGCGGAGGAGCTCGGAAGATGTCGGGAACGCGATGCCCATCGCGATGGTGACCGGCAAGACAACAAGCACGGCGGATCCGAAGAGAGCCGCGATCGATTCGAAGGGTCGACCCGGGTCGAGCTCGTGCGGCTGGGAGATGACGAGGACCAGTCCGGCCATCGCGAGGATCGCGACGACGAACTGGGTCCAGGCCAGGAACCGGACGGGATCGCCCATCCTGCCGCGGATCACGTTGAAGATCGCCGCGCCGATCGCGATCCCGATCAGGAACAGCGCCAGGATCACCGTAAAGACGTACGTAAGACCGCCTGTGCCGGACGAGAGGAGTCGCGTCCACGTGACCTGATAGCCCAGCGACGTGAGCCCGGACACGAACGCGACGACGAATGGCAGCCAGGGGAACGGGGCGCGCCGGGCATCGCTGGGCGGCGGCGCTGGCGGTTCCTCCGAGCTGGTCACGGGCTCCGCCCCCTCACGCTCGCCCGCGCGAGCCAGCCAGAGTGCGACCAACCCCGCGATCGCCGAGCACGCAGCCCCGACCCGAAGCGCGCCGCTCAGCCCGAACACCTCGATAAGGACGAGCCCCGCGACGATGGTGCCCGCCACGGCCCCGAGGGTGTTGGCCATATAGAGCCGGCCGAACGCCTGCCCCATCTCATTCGACCGTGTGAAATGGCGCACGAGCGTCGGGAAGGTCGCGCCCATCATGATCGTGGCCGGCGCGAGCGCGAGGACTGCCAGCACCAGCCGCGCCAAGGCGAGATACGGCGTGCTCTCGAGGGACGGGTAGATGCCCCGGTAGGCCTCGTCGATCAGAGTGAACGTGAACGGCGTCACAAGGACGACGACGACCAGAGCGATCTCGAGGAGCCCGTAGAAGCGCAACGGTGACCGGACGCGATCGGCGATCCGTCCGCCGACTGCGGCCCCGATGGCCATGCCCCCGAAGAAGCCGGTCAGGATCGCGGAGACGGCCTGCGTCGTATTCCCGAAGACGAGCACGAGCTGGCGAGACCAGACGATCTCGTAGACGAGCCCCGCGGCTCCGGACAGCACGAAGATCGCGAGGACCAGGGATCGATGCATATAGCCGGGGATTGTGACGGAGCGGCCAGATCCGGGCTGTGGTCGGGAGTCAGGCCGCTGGTGACGGGTCCCGCACCGCGTTCCCGGCAGCCAGGGACGGTTCGCCTCCCCGACCGAGCCGGACGAACCACGGCCACATCCGCTCCGACCCCCGGCGCGTGGAGGTGAGCCACGCGACGATCGGCAGGCAGAAGAACGGCAGGTTGCTCAGGGAGTAGGTGAACTGCGCACTCGAGTTCCGCATGACCGTGGGGTACAGGAGCCAGAGCGACAACAGCGGCAAGCTCGCGACCGCGATGCCGGCGACGGCGATCCACCAAGCACGGCTGCGGATGCCGATCAACGCGAAGAACGCCAACGATGGCTTGAACGACACAAGCGTGGACGGCCAGCCCCACCGGACACCCGCAGCGATCGCCGCCGCGATCCACATGTCGGTGTTGCCATAGATGATCTGGTTCGGCGTCTTCGGGAACAGCACGATCGCGGCGAGGATCGGCAGGCCCCACACCGCGGGCCGGCACCACCAGACGACCCACACGATGATGCCGAGCGGGACGAGCCACCACAGGATCGCCGGCAGATAGACGAACGGCACGAACAGGTAGAGGGCGTGCGGTGGATACAGGTTGTCGACCTGGGTCTGGACGACGAACGGGCCGCTGAGCTGGGAAGCCGTGTAGTAGACGCCCGTATCGAGCCAACGCCGCGCGACGAACTGGTAGTACGCGAGATCGGCACCGACCGCGTTCTGCGCATCGATGATCCCGAACAGGACGACGAACTCGATCGCGCTGAGCGCGACAAGGACGACCGTCGATCCGACGAAGAGCGGGCGCAGGCGAGCGCTGGACACGCTCAGAGGTTATAGGCCCAGTACACGCCGATCCCCATGACGGCGATCCCAACGAGGATCAGTACCTTCCAGCCCCACCCGATCCCGCCGCGCACCACGGCCGCCAGGCCGCACAGAGCGATGACGAATGGGACGGAGTCGAGGAAGTATCGATAGCCGTACTGGAGCCACCCGCCGCCGTAGTACAGGAGCGTCGGGATGAGCACGAGGATCGTCGCTGCTGCCAGAAACCACGCCTGCGGTCGTCTCCAGTCCGCGCGGAGCGCGAATAGGAGACCCGGGCTCGTCAGGAGGACCGACATCCCGAGGCCATCCGGGCGGAGGAACGGCCATGTCGTCATGAACCGAGGGAGATGCAGCAGGAAATACTCGATGTTCATGGGGATATGCCGGATCGAAAAGAGTCCGATCTGTCGCTGCTGCTCCAGCCAATCGGGAAGGGTGGCCAGCGCATACCCGGACTCGAGCGGGGAGCCGAACCGGACCTGGTTGTATGCGAAGAAGAACAGGATCGATGGCGCCAGTGCGAGAGCGAACACGATCCACCGGCGCCACGGCACGATCTCACGGATCCGGGTGATGAACGAGGGATCGGGATCACCGTCGACCCCCACGGGTCGCCGGTCCGTTGGCCAGGCGATCCAGACGGCATAGACCGGGATCGCGAAGGCCAGCGGCGCTCGCGTGAGGAACGCTGCGCCGGCGCACAGCCCGATCAACCAGGCGCGCTGACGCCCGAACAGCTCGATGAGGCAGGCGAACGTGAGGAGGGTCGCGATCAGCTGGCCCGTGTGCCATACGCCTCCGCGTGTCGTGACCCACAGCATCTGGGTCGAGAAGCCGAACAAGGCCGAGAGCCAGACCTTGTCCGAGACGCGCTTGATACCGACCCGCCCGAGCAGCCACCAACACATGCCCACTCCGGCGCCGGCGAGGATCGCGTTGATGCCTGATTCGAGATGGTCGGCTGTGACCGGCCCGATCAGCGCGACGAGGGGCATCAGTGCGATCGCCGGGAATGGGGCGAACGGCACGTAATACCGGCCGTCGATCGGGATCACATCGTTCGGGCCGAGTGGCACAGGGAGCCATGTGCGCCCATGCAGGAACGCGTCGGCGAGATAGAAGAAGTCGCCGCGACCGGCATCGAAGAGGCGGTCACACAACCAGTAGATGACCGCTGACAGCGCCGCCACGGCGAGGCCGACCCTCATCAGTGGACTGACGCGTACTGATGGGGTCGGGCCACGAGAGTTTCGTCCGGTAGCCCCGTAGCGCGACGGCGAGCACGATCGTCGACGGTCGCGCCGTCATCCGGCGAGTGCACAATGCCGTGGCATCGAGCTGCGGATCTCGAAGGCAAGGTGGTCAGGACGACATCGAGCATGGTGGCATCGGCGACGAACGGCATCGTGGCTAGATGGCGTGGGTCGACATGACCGTCCGCCCCGACGGGCCTTCGATCGCCGTCATCATGCCGGCGTTCAACGAATCGAGCCGGATCGAACAGACCATCGCGACGGTCGCCCGTTACCGGGCCGCGAACGCCGATGCCATACGCGCCGTATTCGTCGCCGATGACGGGTCCTCCGACGACACGATCGAGGTCGCGACACGCGCCGCGGAGCGCGAGGGGACGCAGATCGAGATCCTGTCCTTCCCGCATCGCGGCAAGGCGCTGACGGTCCGCTCGGCGATGCTCGACGTCGCGGATCGCACGGACGCCGAGTACCTGATGATGATCGATGCGGATGACGAGCTCCGCATCGACCAGCTGGACCGGGTGCAGTGGTCGGCCGATCCGCGTGCCATCTACATCGGCCGGCGCGACCACGAGGCCAAGGGAGCGGCCAGACCGACGCCCGTCCGACAGCTGATGTCGCTCGTGATGCGGACGGCATCCCGGGTCCTGCTCGGCCTTCCGTATCGAGACACACAGTGCGGATTCAAGCTGTTCCCGCGGTCGATCGCGCACGACCTGTTCAGCCAGCAGCGATCCACAGGTTGGACCTTCGACGCCGAGGTGCTGTTCATCGCCCATCGGGTCTCTCATCTCCCGATCGTCGAGGTACCGGTCGTCTGGTCTCCCCGTGGGGTGAGTCGCGTCAGGCCGCTGGCCGCGGCCATCAGCGGGCTCGCGTTGTTCGGCACGGCGTGGAATCGCGTCCGCGGGGCGTATCGACCGGTCCCATCGAGGGCGATCGACCAGCCGCGACCGGCGACCATCGAGTCCTGACGCCCGACCGTCACCGGGCGAGCGCTTCGCCGAGGCTCTGTCGCGGGTCCGTCGCCGCGTGGCCGACGAGGAACGTCGCGATCATCGTCACCCAGAACAGGATCGGGTACGCCACCGGAGGCGTGACTCCAACGAGCGGCCACGCCGTCACCAGCGGGATCGCCACCGCCCACCAGCGACCGGACGCGAGCAGGTAGGCGACCGGCAGCAGAAGGATCATCGCGTAGTGGTCCCAGACGATGGGTGACACGAGCTGACTGGCGATCACCGCGATCATGAACGAGGCCTCGTCGGTCGCCCAGCGGATCGAGATGAGCAGCAATGCGATGACGCCGACGGTGCTGACCAGCTGGATCAGGCCAGCGGTCTCTGCCGATGTGCCTGACGCGAAGGCGATCGCCCCCGGCGTGAAGTTGTGCGGCGTTCGGATGGGGTCACTCACTGCCCGGATCAACGCGAGGAAGTCAGTCCACGCGCTCGGGCCGGCGAGGACGGTGGTCAGGACGGCAAGGACGATCAGGACCGCGCCCCCCGCGATGACCGCGCGGATCCGGAGGGTCAGCAGTGCCCAGACGAGGATCAGACCCGGCTGCAACTTGATCGCGGCGCCAAGCGCTCCGACCACGCCGAACGGGATCTGCTGGTCCAGCCACCGCCATCCGAGAGCGAACAGGCAGAACAGGATCGGCCCGACCTGGCCGAGCTTCACGGCGTAGACGAACGGGAATGACCAGCCCGCGAGAAGGATGGTCATCCACTTGACGGTCCTCGAGACGGGCATCGCTGACACGCCGACGATGAACGCGCCGATCGAGAGCGCGATCCAGGACCATGTCGCCGTCGTCGCGCTCACGGCCCCGAACGGGAGCAGGAACGGCGCGAACGTCGGCGGGTAGTAGAACAGGCCGAATCCGCCGGTCTGCGTGTACGACATGTCGTACAAGGGCTGACCGGCGAGTAGACGCGCCGCGGCCTGGTGATAGGCGAGGAAATCGAACCCGAGCGTGTCGCCAGCCACCGCAAGCGTCGCCGCCAGGCCGAGCGTGAACGACAGGATCGCGACGATCGGGAGGGCGGCTCGCGCCGTGCCGCCAAGCGCGGGCGTATCCATCAGGCGCCTTCGGCGGCGCGTCGACGACTCCCTCGATGCAGGAACGGGATCCGGAAGAGATCCCACGCGACCCGGACCGCCAGCGGCGCGCTCGCGCGCATCCGCGACCCCCGCTTGTCGAACCATCGGATCGGCACGATCGCCACGCGATAGCCGCGCCGGCGGGCCATGTAGATCAGCTCCACATCGAACACGATGCTTGTGATGCGTTGCCGCTCGAACAGGTCCTGCGCCGCCTCACGGGTGAACCCCTTGAACCCGCACTGCGTGTCCTGCACCGGCCCGGCGACCCACACCGACGCGAGCAAGTGGAATGTCTTGCCGAGAAGCCGCCGGTACGCGGGTTGGGTAGCACGCATATCGGAGCCATCTCGCTGGATCCGCGAGCCTAGGGCGACGTCGTGATCCGCCAGCGCCGATGCGAGGAGCGGGATCTGATCGGGCGGGGTGGCCATGTCGGCGTCCGCGAAGATGACGAGGTCGCCGGTCGCGGCAAGCATCCCGGCGCGGACGGCTGAGCCCTTGCCCCCGTGCGGGACGCGTAGCACTCGGAGGCCGATCCCCGGGATCGACCCCGACGTCTCGGGGCGCGCCTCGACCTTGGCGACCGTATCGTCGGTGCTGCCGTCATCGACGATGAGGACGTCGATCGTCTCGGGAAGCTCGGCCGCACCAGGCGAACCGTCCCGGCCGTACTTGTCGCGACGGGCGAGGTATCCGAACAGCTCGTCGAGCGCGGGCTCGATCCTGCTCGCCTCGTTGTACGCCGGCATGACGAGCGTCAGTGATCGGGTCACGGGACCCAATACCCCCCGAAGGACAGCACCGCGATGATCGCGAACAGCCCGGCGGACACCATCGGCCAGCCGCGCCTCATCGCGATCGATCGCCGATTCGCCAGGATCCACAGCACCGGGAACCCGGCCATCGTGTGACGCCCGACGGACTCGAGGGAGCCGCTCAGGAGGTCGGCGACGATGGGAAGCATCGGCAGGAGTGCATATTCGATCGGGATGCGGTCGACGCGGATGAACACGAAGAGGAACATCGTCGCGAGGAGGGTGAGCACGAGGGCGCCCAGATAGGGCGAGAACGACGCCCCGATCGTGTCCGCCGGTGCATAGCTTCCGATCCCCGTCCGACCCCAGGCCTGGGTCGCGTCCAGGAACGCCGTCGAACTCCCCGTCATCCCGGTGATGTAGACGAGGAAGGCCGCTGCGGCAAGCGGGCCAAGGATCAGCCAGAGCATCGAAATCTTTGGTCGCCAGCCGTCCTGACGGAGCATCAGGATGGCAAGCGGGATGACCAGGGCGACACCCTGCGTGCGTGACAGCACGGCCAGCGCAAGGAAGATCCCGGCCCAGGCGCGATGGCGACGCTCCGCGGCCAGGAACGTCGCGAACATCAGCAGCAGGAACAGACTCTCGCTGTAGGCCATCGCGAAGACCGAAGCGAACGGGTAGATCACGAGCAGGCCCGCGGCCAAGGACGCGCGGCGCCGTCCGATGTACGGCGTGCCGAGGCGAACGAACAAGCCGAGGGCGAGCAGGAACGCGACATTGGAGACGAGGACGCCAAGGATGCCCGCATACCCAGGGATCGGCAGGGAGAGGACCTTGAGGATCGCGGGATACAGCGGCGGGAACGCGACGTTCGAATAGGCTCCGACGACCGGGTCGGCGTGATAGCCGTTCGCGACGATGCCCAGGTACCACCAGCCATCCCAGGTCGTCAGGCTTCGCAGGATCGGCCCGTCCGCCCCGGGATTGAGTGCCGGGTTTCGTGGGATGAAGTACTCCGCCACGAGTGCGGCGCCGACCACGATGATCCGTGACGCGACGAAGATCGTGATCAGGCCGGCATCGAGCCGGAAGTCCGCCACGAGGGCACGCGCACCGAAACGCCACCGATCAAGGAGCGGGACGGGCGCAGCCGCCGCGATCGTCGGGCTCGACATCGGGCGCAGTCTACGCGGTGCGAGGTCGGTGCCCGGATGCACCGATGGTCACACCGACGGTGGTATGAGAGGGTCAACAACAGCCGCCCGGACCGTCTCCGGCGAACGACCCACGAAGGCCCGACGCGCTCGCTCCCTCGCGACTTTCGCGGAACCACGACAATGACTCGGGTTCCGCACCATCCCGCGGTTCGCCACGACCCCATGACTATCGGCACATGGACGAGGGGAGGTCGATGCCCTGAAGCTGCGCTGGCATCTCGGACTTGGAGGACCCATGCACCAGCACGAGCACGCCGCGCACGGCATCGACCTTGAAGAGGGCTCTGCCGCCTGGTCGGAATGGGTCAAGGATTACTACCGCGATGTCGAGACATACGACTGGGTCGATGTCGCCGACAATATCCGCGGGCTCGAGGCGTTCTTCCACCGCAATCGCGCACGCGTCGTCCGAGGACTGATCGCGAAGTACGCAACCCCCGATGCGCCGATCCTCGACGCGGGATGCGGCACGGGTCTCAACCTCCGTTACCTGCCGAAAGGCTCGGTGGGCGTCGACATCAACCCGCGCAACATCGAGCTGCTGCGAAAGCGGCTCCCGGACCACACGATCGTCGAAGGCGACGTCGAACAGCTCCCGTTCGCCGATGGCAGCTTCGGGACGGTCCTCTGCACCGAGGTCATCGAGCACATCCCCGATCCATCACGGGCACTGTCCGAGTATGCGCGCGTACTAAGGCCGGGTGGTGTGCTGGTAGGGTCGGTCCCCGCGAGATCGCTGATCTGGAAGTTCCGGTTCCTGTCGAGCACCTGCCCACACAGTGAGCCGTTCCACAACGAGTACCTGCCGCACGAGGTCCGCGAGATGCTCGCCGGCTGGCACATCGAGCGGATCGGCTACTCGCTGCTCCACTTCAACGTGATGTTCGTGGCGCGCCGCCCCGACTGAGCGGTGCGCCGCCGCACCTGACGACTTGTCGACCTCGCGACCGTCGACGAAGATGCGCATCTCGAGGTAGCGAGAGCGCTGGGGGGAACCTGACGCTCACGGCACGGTGACCAGCTCGGTCGCCCACGGCATCGTGCTGAGCGAGTGGCGAGACCGGCTCGGGAGTTCCCGAGGCCAGTCGCGCGATTGCCTGATCCCGCCGACCGTCTGGCCGATCACTGGCGCCCCTCGATCGCTGGGGTGCGCGGGATCGCCATCCTCGCCGTCCTTTGCTTCCACGCCGGCGTGCCGATGGTGTCCGGGGGTGTCGCGGGCGTCACGCTGTTCTTCGTCCTCAGCGGCTACCTGATCGCATCGGTCCTGCTGCGGGAACGGGACGATACCGGGACGGTCGCCGTGTTCCGTTTCTACGCCCGTCGCGCATGGCGACTCGTGCCGGCCCTCGTGACCGTGTCGGCCGCGTTGATGGTCGTCGGCGTCGTAGCCGGCGATCCACGAGGCGTCACCGAAGACTCGCTCCTGACCCTCACCTATGTCGCGAACTGGGCCCGCTCGACGGGCAACGAGATGGGCTTGTGGAATCACGCGTGGTCCCTTTCGATCGAGGCGCAGTTCTACGTGCTCGCGCCGATCGCCCTGGTGGCGCTCACTCGGGTCACTTCCCCGCGGAGCAAGGCACTGATCGCGACCTTGGTCGTCGCCCTGATCGCCGCCACCCTCATCCGAGTCGTCGTTGCCGCCACAGGCGCCTCTGATGAGCGTGTCTATTTCGGGACCGATACGCGGATGGACGCCCTGCTCCTCGGATGTCTCCTTGGGGCGGTCCGCATGCGCCACCCGGACTGGACACCCGGCGTCTGGGTCGGCCCCCTCGGCCTTGGTGCGCTTGCCGCACTCGCGTTCCTACCGGTGGCAGATGCTGTGCCCGGGGGATTCGGCTACTCGTTGACCGCCCTTGCTTCATGTGGCGTGGTCGCCGGATCACTTCGCGACGACCCATGGTGGAGCGGGCGACCCGGTCGATCGCTCGCGTGGCTCGGCGAACGGTCCTATGCCCTGTATCTGGTGCACGTGCCGGTCTTCCTGTTCGCGACACACGCCCTTGCGAGCATGGAGCCCGGCCTTCGCGTCGGTACTGGGGTCATGACGTCGTTGACCCTGTCGGCGCTCCTGTTTCGCTATGTGGAGCGGCCATCGCGGCACGGCATCCGGTTCCGGGGCGGAGTCCTGCGCGGGTTCGCCGGGCTCGAGCTTCGCTCGTACGCTCGCATCGGCCTCCGCCGCCCAGTGTCGGGTTAGACGGGCGGGCGCGACCTCACGCGGCGTACGGCGAGCTCGTGACGGACGAGCCACAGGACCGAATAGCCCGCTGCGCCGGCCAGTGCCAGCGCGATCAGATCGAACGGCTGCATGACCGAAATGTCGGCGAATCGCGGCGCCCCGTCGCTGCACCGTTCGTACGGATTCCGGGCCGCCCGATAGTCCCTTCGTACCGGTCGGAGGGGCCAGGACCCGGTGCTACGCTGCACCGGCCGTGCGTATCCCCTTCGTCCTATACGCGCTCGCCCTGGTCGTCCGGGTCGCCCTCATCTGGCACTTCCCCGACCCCGCGTATCCCGATTCCTTCTATTACGTGGACGTCGCGCGGAACGTCGCTGCAGGCCATGGCTTCAACATCGACCTGATCTGGATCTTCCCCGAGGTCGGCGGCACGATCCCGGTCGACCCGATCCTGCCGATCCCCTCGAATGCGCACTGGATGCCGCTGGCATCCCTCGTCGAGGTGCCGTTCATCTGGATCCTCGGCGAGACGCCGTGGGCCTCGGCCTTGCCCTTCGCGCTGATCGGATCGCTGGCGGCACCGCTGACGTGGGCGATGGCCCGCGATGCTCGCGCTTCGGATCGGGTCGCGCTCGGCGCGGGCATCCTCGTCGCCGTCCCGGTCCTGTCGGTCGTGTATATGGTCCAGCCCGACAACTTCTCGCTCTACCAGCCGCTCGTCCTCGCGTCGCTGTGGATGGGAGCGCGGGGCCTCAAGGGATCGCCGCGGGCCTTCGCGGCCGCCGGTCTGCTGGCGGGTCTCGCGACCCTGTCCCGCAACGACGGCTTGCTCGTGCTCGGAGCGCTCGGGATCGCGTTCCTGTGGGATCGCTGGCGCCGGCGCGCCATCCCGTGGTCCGCCGCATTCGCGTGCGTCGCGCTTTTCCTGGTCGTGATGGCGCCGTGGTGGCTCCGCCAGCTCGCGGTCTTCGGCTCGCTCTCGCCGTCGACCGCTTCGGGGAAGGTCTTCTTCATCCGGGACATCGCCGAGTGGAACAGCATCACGACGCCCGCAACACTCCAGCACCTGCTCGACATGGGGATCGGGCCGCTCATCGGTACGCGGATCGGTGGTCTCGTATCCGCGGTGATGATCTATTCCGTCCTGGTCGGCGGGATCGTGCTCGTGCCCTTCATGGTCATCGGTGGCTGGGCACGACGGCGCTCGCTCGACTTCGGTCCGTTCTTCCTGTACGCGGGTCTGCTCTTCGCGTTCTCTGCGCTGATCAGCGCCGTCCATGTCCCGGGTGGCACGTTCATCCATTCGGCTGTGGCCCTGGCCCCGTATTCCTATGTGCTGGCTCTCGAGGGCATCGCGGCTACCGTCGCCTGGGTCGCCGCGCGGCGACCGAGTTGGGATGCCCGGACGGCAACGCGAGCGTTCACAGGCGCGGCGGTGATCTTCGCGGCCGGCGCGGCGCTCATCGGATCGGCGTTCGTCCACGGGGTCTGGTCCGACAGCCGCGCCAAGTTCCAGCAGGTCGCGTCAGCCCTTGATGCCGCGGATGCCCCGACGACGGATCGCGTGATGTCGATCGACGCTGCCGGGACGAAGTACTGGACCGGCCACGGCGGCGTCGTCCTCGTCAATGACCCGCCCGAGACGATCAAGAAGGTCATCGACGCCTACGACATCCGATGGCTGGTCCTTGACCGCGAGGAGAGCGTCGAACCGATGGCACCGGTCCTCGACGGGATCGCGCGACCGACCTGGCTCGGTGATCCGATCCTGTCGCTTGGTCGACCACTGGCCCTCGCCGTCTTCCCCGTCGAGGCAGCGTCATGAGCCGTCGTGAGGTCTGGTGGACCGCGGTCGGCATCTTCCTCGTCGCTCTGGTCGTCCGCGCAGCGTTCGCGGCGCAGATCGTGTTCCCGAAGCCCGAGGACACGGCCTACTACTTCGGGGTCGCGCGCAACATGCTCGAGGGACGCGGCCTGGTCTCGGACGCGCTCTGGAGCTACGCGACGCCGCCGCTCGTCTTCCCGCGACCCGCCTTCGAGGTGTGGTTGCCGCTCCCGGCGTTCCTTGCGGCGATCCCGATGGCGCTACTCGGTACGACCTTCGCCGCAGCGCAGGTGTCGAGCGTGCTCGTCGGCGCGGTCGTCCCGGTCCTCGGCTGGCAGCTGGCGCGGGACGTCGCGTCGGAGCGCGACCTACCACTCGGGCGCGCACGTTGGGTCGCACTCGGGACCGGGCTGACGTCGGCCGTTTACCTGCCGCTCGTCCTCAACTCGGCCCTGCCCGATTCGACGATGCCCTTCGCCGTGATCGTCCTGTCGGCATGCATGCTGATGACACGGGTCGTGCGCCGGCCCGATGGCGCCCGACTGACCGACGTGCGTCTCCTGGCGTTGGGGATCCTCTTCGGGCTCGGCGCACTGACGCGGAACGAAACAGCGTGGCTGGCGTTCATCTGGGTCGTCTTCGCGTGGCGATCGATGGATGCTCCCAGGATCGTCCGTGCCCGCGCGATCGGCATCGTCGCCGTCGTCGCATTGGTCGTCTTCGCACCCTGGGCGTACCGGAACATGCAGGAGTTCGGCAGTCCGCTGCCGGGCCAGGCGATCTCGAACGCGCTCTACCTGACCGGCTACGACATCTTCGCGTGGAACGATCCACCGACGCTGGCCCGGCACCTTGCGCTCGGGCCGGCGGGGCTGGTCCAGCTCCGGCTGATCGGTCTCGGGCACAACCTGTTCAACGTCTTGACGCTGCTGGGGCTACCGATCTCGGTGCTCGGCATCCTCGCCCTCCCGTGGCAGGGGCGCCCGTTCGCCCTCCGACCACTCGTTGCGATCAGCCTGATCATGTTCGTGGTCACCAGCCTGGTGTTCCCGGCGGCGACCCAGTGGGGGACATTCCTCCACGCGGCCGGCCCCGTGCAGGTGCTCATCGTCCTCAGCGCCGCATTCGCGATCGATGCCGGGATGGATCGACTCGGGCGACGACTCGGGTGGACCAAGCAGGTCTCATGGGTCGGGGTCGTCGGCAGTGTGGCCGCGTGTCTCCTGTTTTCCGTCGCTCTCCTGCCTTCCTTCGGGAGCGGCTCGAAAACGACCATGGCCCGCTATGACGAGCTGGGCCCACGGATGGCCGCGGCGGGTCATCCGGCCGATGAACCGGGCATCCGCTTGATGAGCAACTTCCCGATCTGGGTCGCCGAGACGCTGCGCGTCCCCACCCTGGCCCTGCCTGACGAACCGCCCCGCGACGTCCTCGATCTTGCGGCGGCGTTCCCGGGTGCTCGCTACCTGATCCTCAGCGATCCCGAGGGCAAGCACTGGCCTGCCGACCTTGAGGCCGACCTGCCCGGCTCGGAGTGCTTCACGCCGATCGACCTTGGTCCGTATCACGGCGCGGGGGAGGATCCCCTCGCGAGTACGACCGTCTATCAGATCGAGTGCCCGGGATCGACCCCATGAGCGACACCTATACTCCGAAGCCGATGGAGGCCGCCCCCGTGGTCCTGGAGGCGCTCGACGCCGAGCGCGCTCGGATCGGGCGCGAGATCCATGACGGCCCAGCCCAGGCGCTGACGAACGCGATCTTCGAGGTCGACGACATCGAGCGCCTGATCGAGCACGATCCCGGCAATGCCCTCGCCGGGCTCAAGCAGCTGCGGGCCATGCTCCGGCGTGAGCTCGCGAACGTCCGGGAGTTCATCTCGGAACTCCGGCCGCCCACCGTCGATGCCGCAGGCCTCGACGATGCGCTGACCGACACGGTCGACGGTTTCCGCTCCGCGACGCGGATCGGCGTCGTCATCGATCTCCGCGGACCGAGCGACGCGCTCGACGACCGCGAACGCACGGTGGTCCTCCGCGTCGCCCAGGAGGCCCTACAGAATGTCCGCAAGCACGCTGGTGCCTCGACCGTCGTGGTCAGCACCGACGTGAGTGGCGAGGGATGGACCCTGGAGATCCGTGACGATGGTCGCGGCTTCGATATGGAGGCGGTCGCCAATCGCGGCCGTCGCAATTTCGGCATGCAGGTCATGCATGAGCGAGCAGAGCTGATCGGCGCTCACTTCGACGTACGATCTCGACCGGACGGCGGTACCGTGGTCCGGCTCGCGATCCCGACGGGGGCCCGAACGGGAACAAAGGAGAACGGATGACTGCGATGGAATACGGCGGACCGGAGCGGCGTCGGGGTGGTCCCGATCGTCGTGCTGCGGGTGAGCTGACGCGCATCCTCGTCGTCGACGACCACGCGCTGTTCCGGGTCGGGATCGCCAACATCCTCGAGCGCGAGCCAGACCTCGAGGTCGTCGGCGAGGCCGAGGACTCCCGGAGTGCCGTCGACCGCGCGCTGGAGACGTCCCCCGACATCGTCCTGATGGACCTGTCGCTGCCGTCGCCCGGCGGCATCGAGACGACCCAGCGGATCAAGCGCGAGCTGCCGGCGACCGGGATCATCGTCCTCGCCGTCAACGAGGACGAGGACTCGTTGTTCGATGCGATCAAGGCAGGTGCCGCCGCCTTCATCCTCAAGGACGTCGGCCCGGACGACCTCGTCACGATCATCCGCAGGGTCGCGGATGGCGAGTTCCTCATCAACGACAAGGTCTTCTCGAAGCCGGCTGTCGCGACGCGGGTGCTCAAGGAGTTCCGCGAGCTCGCGGTGTACGGCCAGGAAGCCGCGCCGATCTTCGCGCCACTCTCGCCGCGAGAGGTCGAGATCCTCGACAACATCGCCCAGGGCATGACCAACAAGCAGGTCGCGTATGCCCTGACGATCAGCGAGCAGACCGTCAAGAACCACATGAGCTCGATCCTTCGGAAGCTCTCCGTCAACGACCGGACCCAGGCCGTGGTGTATGCGATGCGCCAGGGCTGGATCCGCATGCCCGAGGACTGATGGCGACCGACCCAGCGACCCAGCCGGCCTCGGGGGTCGAGGCCTTATCGACCCGCCTCGCCGACGACCTGCTCCTGCTGGACAAGGAGCTCGGCGAGGTCGACCTCCTGGTCACGCAGGCGACGACCGAGGCGGGGCGTCACGAGACGCGTCGAACCGCCGCGGCCGACAAGTTCGCGAGCCTCCCGGAGCACGCCGACGTCAACGACCGGCTGGAGCAGGCCAGCGCGCTCATCACGCTGACCAAACGGGCAGCGCTGATGGAGACGCAGGTCGAGGTGCTGGAAGGCAAGCGTCGCGCGCTCGCGCGGTACCGCGACGCCATCGCCGACTATCTGCGCGCGCTCGAAGGCGTCGATCCGACCGCCGGCCCCGACGGCCGACCGGATCCCGACGCGCCGATGGCACCGGAGGTCGCGCGTCTGTTGATGGGCGCCCAGGAGGACCTGCGACGCGAGATCGCCCGACAGATGCACGACGGTCCAGCTCAGAGCCTGACGAACATCGTGCTGCAGGCCCAGATCGTGGAGCGGCTCGTCCGGGACGATCCCGATCGCGCGGCCAGCGAGGTCGGGCAGCTGGTCGGGATGGTCCAGCAGACGCTCGATGCGACCAAGACGTTCATCTTCGACGTCCGGCCGATGGTCCTCGACGACCTCGGCCTGGTTCCGACGCTGCGGCGGGCAACGCGGGAGCGAAGCCGCCGCGCGAACATCCCGGTCGAATTCGAGTCGATGGGTCAGGATCGACGCCTGCCGATGGACCTTGAGAGCGGCCTCTTCCGAATGCTCGACGAGGGATTGGCCGCCTATCTGGCGGCAGAGCCCGACTCCGTCGCGCTGAGGATCGACTGGGGCGATCGGCTGGTCGCTGACATCGTGGCGATGCGCGTCGTCGTCCAACCCGAGCCGGCCTCGGACATCGAGATCCCGACCGAGGATGCCCGTGGTGACATGCCGCCCGCACTGGCCGCCTTGGTCGAGGAGCGGTTAGCTGCGCAGCAGGCGGCGGTCGACGCGGCGATACGCGCCTCGGTCGTCGTACTGCCACCTGCCACCTGGCGCGAGATCCAGGAGCGTGCCGCGTCCGTCGGCGTGACCGCCGAGCTGAAAGGCGACGGCGGCCACCTCCAGCTATCGGTCGATCTGGGCCCGGCTCACGACGACGAAGGCAGCGCGTCGTGACGATGGGGCGAGCCGGTCAAGGGCTCGTGGAATACGGCTTGATCCTCGCCTTCACGGCGCTCCTCACGACCCTGTGGCTCGTCGTCTTCGGAGGCACGGTGTCCGATGCGCTGACCGCCATCGCCGTGGCCATCGACCGAGCCACCGGAGGCTGAAGCGAGTACCGGTGCATCGAGGCGACCGACGGTACTAACGTCTCAGTTTCGAGAGGCGGGGTCCATTCATATAGTGGCGCAGCCCTCGACCGAGGGTGAGTACTCATCCAGGAGGCACCTACATGGCGCTCTTCACCTCGCTCTATCTTCGCGCGACGGAACTGCTCCGCCGTGACGAGGATGGCCAGGGTCTCGCGGAATACGCGCTGATCCTCGCGCTCATCGCGATCGTCGCGATCATCGCCCTGATCTTCCTGGGCGGCCAGGTCAGCAAGATCCTCAGCACCGTCGGCAACTCGGTCTAGCACCGCGTCGTCAACGACACAGACCGCCGGTCATCTGACCGGCGGTCTTTTTTTGCATCGGCCTCGTACCCTTTCCCTTCCGGGGAGATCACAGGAAAGGGGGTGAGCCACCTTGAGACAGCTCGTAGCTCTCATCCATCGATCCGCTCGTGAGGACGGCCAGGGTCTAGCGGAATACGCGTTGATCCTCGCCCTCATCGCGATCGTCGCGATCCTCGCGCTGATCTTCCTTGGCAGTCAGATCAGCGGGATCCTCAGCGACGTGGGCAATTCCGTCTGATCCGCAGCCCCGCAAGCACGACCGCCGGCCTATCGGGCCGGCGGTCGCTTCGTTTCCGGGATGCAACGCCGGGACTTTCTACCCATTCCGCGACGAGGGCGCTGAACGTACGTTGCTGTGCACCGGGGAAAGCCCCAAGCACTCATCAGGAGATCATCGGATGTCGACTCTTACGAAGTTCCTCGCTCGCGTCCACGACGACGAGGGTCAGGGTCTCGCGGAGTACGCGCTGATCCTCGCGCTCATCGCGATCGTCGCGATCATCGCCCTCATCTTCCTTGGGGGCCAGGTCAGCACGATCCTCAGCACGGTCGGTAACTCGGTCTAATGACTTGGGCGGGCGCCCGTGGTGCTTCGGCACCACTACGGCACTCGTCCTGCTTGACACCCGATGAGGCCGCCCGTACCGTCAGGCGGCCTCCACATCGGGGAGCTTTGTGGAAAGGAGGTAACCCTTCTATGACTTCGCTTTATCTTCACGTCATGGAGCTCATCCATCGCGACGAGGACGGCCAGGGTCTTGCCGAGTATGCGCTGATCCTCGCCCTCATCGCGATCGTTGCGATCATCGCCCTCATCTTCTTGGGCGGCCAGGTCAGCAAGATCCTGAGCACCGTCGGCAACTCGGTCTAGCACCGCGTCGTCAACGTTGATCGAGACCGCCGACGCTCCAAAGGCTGTTCGGCGGTCTCGTCATCTTCGGCACCATCTCCTCAGAAAGGAGGTGAACCATGAAGGCTCTACTCGCGGCGTGGGGGGCTAAGTCGCGAAGCTCGGAAGCCGGCCAGGGGCTGGCGGAATACGCACTTATCCTCGCCCTCATCGCCATCGTCGCGATCCTCGCCCTCATCTTCCTCGGTAGCCAGATCAGCGACAAATTGAGTGTCGTCGGCAACGCGATGTAGGCGTTCTCGCCACACATCAGAAGCCCGCCGGGCATCCGTCCGGCGGGCTTCTTCATGTTTCGGGTCACCTTGCACGCAACCTTGCAGCGAGCGTGGCTTCCTCCTGTTACCTACCAGAGGGTCCTAGCCCATTGGTATAGTCGCGCGCCCCGAGCGCCCTGCTACAGTGGTGCCACCTGTCACACCACGGCTCGGGGAGATCTCTCTTGAAGCGCTCTAATCGCTTGGTCCTGCTCATCGGCGTGTTCCTGGCGGTCATCGCCTTCATCGCGATCATCGTTATCGGACCCGGAGGCGGGGGCGGGGGCGGGACCCCGCCGCCCACGACGCAGAAAACAGTGGTCGCCGCCGTCGACATCCCTCTGGGTGTCAAGGTCACGGCCGACATGGTGACCAACAAGGATCTCCTGCCCGAGCAGCGAAGCACGACCGCGTTCGGCGACCCGAGCCAGGTCGTCGGCCGCATCGTCCGTCAACCGGTCGTCAGCGGAGCGCAGCTCACCGCCGAGACCTTCGGCGAAGCGACAAGCGGCACGATCGGCGACATCGAGGTCCCACCGACGAAGCGTGCGATCACGGTCCAGGTGGACCAGGTCACCGGTGTCGGCACGACGATCAAACCCGGCGATTACGTCGACATGGTCGTCGGCATCCGAGCCGACAAGTTCCCGGTCATCACGACCAACCCCGCTGACAACTCCTTCACCGTCGTCGCCGGCATCAACGGCACGAGCGTCAAGCTGCTGCTCCAGGGCATGCAGGTGCTCGGCACGCTGCTGCCGCCGCCGCCGCAGAACACGTCAGGCCAGGAGGGCCAGCCGCCGGCAAGCGGCCAGCCCGGCACGGCGCTCAACGGCCAGCAGGAGATCGTCGCCCTCGCGGTCGACGCCCAGCAGGCGGAAGTGATCAAGTTCGCGCAGCTCG
>Ga0207674_10001330_pt1 | contig 32057 bp, 26 predicted proteins | sample KBSCornC72_FD_184303 | JGI IMG/M metagenome (GOLD analysis project Ga0207674, IMG submission 184303) | Corn rhizosphere microbial communities from Kellogg Biological Station, Michigan, USA - KBS Corn C7-2 (SPAdes) (version 2) | ecosystem: Host-associated > Plants > Roots > Rhizosphere > Soil ...
ATTACGGAATTCTCAGGTTGTGTCGAGGAATACCCGGTCGCTCATAACTATCCCTACATCGAATGCCGCGACCAGAATACCGGTGGCTATGCCGATGGCTTCGGGACCGCCAGTGCTACGGGGGACTGGCTCTTCGACCACGATACCTGGCGGTATAACTTTCAGGACGGTCTCGATCTACTCCACTCAGGCCTGAATAGCCTCACTGTAACGAACTCCACTAGCTACGGAAATGATGGCCAGCAGTTCAAGATAGGTTCCGGGCTTATGGTGGTCTTTCGGAACAATCTCACTCTGCATAACTGCGCGCGTATCGGGCAGACGATCGGCGATGAGCCGGCGAGCGCGATACTTCCGGGGGTAGCATTGTGCCGCGCCGCCGGAGATGGAATTCCAATCGCCTTTGATGGACAAGGAACCGATCTCTTCCAGAACAATACCTACGTGGGCTACGGAGCAACTTCCTATGACCTGATGTGCACGGGTGGGTGGGATAGTTGCCCGAATACGAAATCGGTGTTCCAGAACAATGTGAACATCGGTATCACTAATTTGAATCCTGCCTTGCCCGATCATCGAGCACCCGGTCTCTTCTATACCCAGGCAGCGATGCCTGCAAATCAGGGCTGGGCGGTACGCGACCACAATCTCTATTATGGTTTCCGCAACGGGTGTCCTACGCTGAATACAGGAGAGATCTGCGCAGATGTTAAATTCATCGACGAGCCTCCGCTGACGATCTCATCCGAGACGGTTCTTGATAACTTCAATTTCAATTTGAGTTCGGCGAGTCCGGCGGATGGCTCCGGTATCAGTATTCCCGGCCTGCTCAGCGACATTCTCGGGTTGACGCGCCTCAACCTGCCGTCGATGGGAGCAATCGAATTTGGGGGTAGCACTACCGCCCCTCCTGTTTCGCAGCCCACCACGTTGACCCTGGGAATTACGCCAAGCTCGTTGACCGTTGGGCAGACGGCAACCGGGGCAGTATCGGTTATCTCTGCAGGAGGCGTGGTTCCCACCGGGAGTGTCTCTCTTTTGAATGGGACTTCTCTTCTGGGGACAGCGACCCTGAATAGCTCAGGCATAGCGACGCTCTCGCTGCCTTCGCTTACCGCCGGGTCTTATTCTGTGACTGCTTCCTATGCGGGAGACAACAATTATGCCGCCGGCGTATCAAGCGCCGTAACGATCACCGTGAGTGCCCCTGTGACGACGCCTCCGAGCGGCGGCACTCTTTCTCCGAGCGGCGCGGACTCACCCACAGGAGGAACTCCACCTCCTTCGGGGAGCATCACTCCGCCTCCTGTAACGACTACTCCGCCTCTAGCAACGACTACTCCGCCGCCAGTGACGACGACCCCTCTTCCGGTGAGCGGAACCCCTCCATCGACCGTCCAGCCATCCTCCGTTTCGATCTCGGTTGCGCAGCCCGAGTATGGGTTCAATGTCATTCCCGGTTCAACGCGCCGTATCTTTGCGACGGTCACCAATGGAAGAACAAACCAGGTCGCCTGGACGGTGAAGTCCGGCTCTGCGCAGATCTCTTCCAACTCCGGTTCGTGGATTGACGTGACTGCTCCGGCGACAGGGTCTTCCTGTTCGATTACGGGCACAAGCGCAAAGTATGCGGTGACTTCCGCGGCGCGGTTTACTATCGAAGCCACCTCCGTGGACGATGGATCAAAGACAGCCGATATTACGTTCAACGTCTGCAAGCCTTCCGTGGAAGTATCGGTCGTCCCGTTCTACCGCACGGTCTATGCGAAGCAGCCTATCGATATTCAGAGCTTTGTGCTTGGGTCGACGAACCAGAATGTGCATTGGACCATTGCATCGCAGCCCAGGAACGGCGATGGCAGTCTCGCCGATTCTACCTCTCGCGATACCTTGTTCACGGCAACCATTCCCGGCCGCTATCACCTAACGGCGACCAGTGTGGCGGATGGGGGAAAGAGCGCGACGGCGATCGTTTATGTGACCGGTCACGCGATGCCATTTCGTGTAACGCCCAACCAGACAGAGCCCGTCGATTGCTCGGTAGATCCGGCGATGTTGGGAACCGTGTACGAGGTAGGCCCATCGCAGGCGTTCAAGACGCTTGCTTCGGTGCCGTTCCCAACCATGGAGCCCGGTTCAACGGTGCGGTTGCATAACGAGGATGCCACCGGCCAGCACCCGACGGAATATCACGAGTACGTTCAGATCTCTCGCGCCGCCGCAGCCGATCAGCCGGTGCGTCTGTGCGGCGTTCCCGATCGATTTGGGAACCTGCCCATCATCGACGGAGCGAACGCGACCGGCCGCCCCGATACGGATGCCGACGTAGCCGGAACGGGGCTTCTAACTCTGCACCGCTCGAATAGCTTCACATACTGGCCTGCTTTCTCCGGACCGCAATACATTGCCATCGAAGGCATTCAATTTCGCAATGCGAAGACGGGCAACAGTTATTCCACGCCCGGTGGCTCGGTCAAGACCTGGCAGAGTTCTTCCTCGTGCATCCAGGTCGATGAAGCGCAGAATATCGCGTTTGTCGGCGATGACATTGGAAGTTGCAGCAGTGGCGTTTTGACCCAATTCAACAGCAACGGAGGCTGGGGAGCATCGGACGTGAACCTCCTCTTGGAGGGGAACCACATTCACAACAACGGTATCGCCGGCTCGAAGCTGGGACACCAGGTGTACCTGCAATCGTGGGGCAACGTCGTGCAGTTCAACCGCATTGACAACTACACGGCGGGAGCACTGGGCGCGAACGTCAAATCGCGCGGCCTCCAGGATGTCTTCCGCTATAACTACCTCGGCGACGGAGCGCAGCGGCAGATGGATCTCGTCGACGTAACCGATGCCCCGGCCTACATGTCGTTCAGCGGGTTTCTCAGCGGCGGAGACAACTCCTTCCATGCCCTTTATAACAAGGACGCCTATCCGGTCGATCGAATTGCCGCCGAGCAGGAGGCGTGGAACTCGCACTTCGTTTATGGCAATATCTATCAGAACAGTACATCGACGGCGCCCATTCACTTCTCCATGGACACGAGCGGTGGCGAGCTTGCGCGAAAGGGATCGCTCTACTGGTACAACAACACCTTCTACGAGAAGGCATGCCCGTCGTGCGCCGGCTCCTGGACGCTGTTCGATACGACTGCCGGTAACGGCGCCTATCTCCCGCAGGTCGAATTCCCGACGGTGCAGGCATTCAACAATATCGTCTGGATGGATAATGCAACCGCGCCGGTCTTCCATTGGAATAACTACTCTGCGTTCATCGGTGCGGGCGGCGGTAATCTCCTGCCTGCAAACTGGGGAGCCAGTTCGACCGGCGAAGGCACCGGCGCTGCCTGGAACACCAGCCCCAGCGGCAATGCGTATCAGAACAGTCTCCCCCTGGCGACGCATCTCACCGGATTCGACAAAGCGGATATCCTGACGACCGGGTCCATCCCCTTCGATCGGGTCTCATGGCTGCCCGGCAGCAAGGTTGTCGGCACCCAGCTTGTGCCGCCGGCAGTCTGCGAGATGCCCGACCGTTTCGCTTACCTGCCCAGCCTGGGCTATGCGGTTCCTCGGATCAGCACCCCGGGCGTCGGCGCAACCGACACCGCTGCCGATACCGCAGGCATGATGAAGGTGGTGATGGGCGCTGGAAGGTACAACACGCGATACTCAAACTGCCATTGAGAACGATGAGCCCGGGATCATTCATCCTGGGCTCATCGCCATTTTGTTTGGCTCTGCCTCAGCCGGAATGGGAGTGAGGAACCATTCCAGTGACCGTGCCGTGCCCGTTGCATCGCAGTTTCGGTAGACTCATAGGGGTACGTTCGCGTTGAGGATATTTAATCTATGAATTTTCGGTACCTTGCTTTAGCCGTCGGCCTTGCGCTGACGACCCTTGCGGCCCACGCTCAGGTTGGCCTTTATATCAACCCTGTCGCAATCCGCGTGAGCAACTCTCAGGCCGATACGGGGCCATTCGCTTTTCTTGGTGAAAACTCCAAGTCCAACATCTTCTACGGCGTCAACATCGGCGGCTACTACAACTTCTATCATCAGGGAAAGACCGAGGTTGGCCTCGATATCCGCGACTCCATCACCAATGGCAATAGCGCGACGCTCAACAGCTTTCTCGTTGGTGTCCGCGTCGCCACCGAACCTTTTAAGCGGCCTCTCAAGCCTTATGTCCAAGCCTCCGTCGGTGTGGGAACCACTCGTCCGCCAACGAGCAGCGTCCGCTCCAACAGAGCGCAGTTCGGCATCTTCGGCGGCGCGGATTACACGCTCAGCCGCCATGTAGACTTCCGCGTCGTTGAAATAGGGTTCAATTCTGTGACAACGGCCAGCAGCAGTACGATCGGCGGCGTCGGCAACATTCCCGCTTCGAAGCTGCTCAGCTTCAGTACCGGCCTGGTCTTCCGGTTTCACTAGATTGATCCGAGGGAAACCGTCGATCGAGGCCGGTCTGCGATCAGTCTCCGATCAGCCTAAAAGACCCAACTCCTTCTGGGCATCCTTCGCCGTCTGGCTATTGGGAGCTATTGCGATAGCCTTCTTCAGATGGAGCGAGGCATTGGCCTTATCGGAGAGTTTGCTGTAGATCATCCCGAGGTGGTAGTTGATCGCGGCGTTGTTCGGCGAGGTCTTCAGAGCGTCTTCCAGCAGGTCGCGACCGGAGTCGTAGTTTCCTTTCTGATAGTAGATCCAGGCCAGCGTGTCGGCGGTGTCGGGAGAGTTGGGAAGCACCCGGCGCGCGGTCTGCGCCAGCGAGAGCGCCACGTCAAGATTTCCGCCGGTCTCCGTCATCAGGTAGGCCAGGTTATTCGAGGCGACTGCCTGGTCGGGCTGAATCGCCAGGGCCTTCTTGTAGGAGGCGGTGGCGCTGCCGCGATCACCCTGCGACTCTTGAAGTGTACCCAGGATGGTAAACGCCTGTGCATCGCTGGGATGGTCTTTAACCCATTGTTGCCAGGTTCCGATCGCCTTGGCCGTATCGCCCATGGTGATCTGGGCGCGGGCATAGGTCATCACCGCGCCGCTGTCCTTCGGGTTGAGCTGCATGGCCTTCTGGGAAGACGCCAGTGCCCCGCCGGCATTGCCGGATTGCAACTGGAGCTGCGCCAGCAGGTCATACATGTCGCTGTTCTGCGGAGACTTGGCGATCTGCGCCTGAACCCGGTTCATCGCCCTGGCCGGCTGCTTCTGGAACATATCGATCGAGACCAGAAGGCCCAGGGCGCGCGCCGAGTTCGGATTGGTCTCGAGCGCCTGCTCCAGCAGCGTCGTCGCTTCCGGTAGCTTCTTCTGCACCAGCCGAAGCTGGCCCAACTCCAGATAAGCGCCGCTGTTCTTGGGATCGAGTTTGATAGCCTCGCGAAAATCGGCATCGGCCTTGTCCCACAGCTTCTGGCCTCCCTCGGCCATGCCGCGCCAGAGGTAAGGAATCGCCGACTGGGGAGCGATGGCGATTGCGGCCTCCGCCACCTGTGCCAGCGTAGTGTAGTCATGAAGCTGCAGGGAAACCTGTGCCAGCCCGCTCTGCGCGTCCATGCTCCTGGGATTGATGCGCGAGGCGTCGCGGAAGCTCTTCTGCGCGGCGGTAGTATCCCCCTTGGCTAGTGCGGCGCGGCCCAGCCAGAGCTTGACCTGCAGGTTCTCCGGATTCGCTTTAGCCGACTTTTGCAGCAGGTTGAACGCGTCGTCCGTCTTGCCGTCGTTGAGCAGAAGCATGCTGTTCAGAACTGCGACTTCGGGACGGTTGCTGTCGGTCTTGGTCAGCTCGGCGGCGATCTCCTTTACCTTGGGAATGTCATGCTTCTGTAGAAGAACCTGGGCGTAGGCCAGCTTGAGCGGAGCGCTCTTCGGGTACTTCGATACCAGACCGGAGTAGGCTGCGGCGGCTTTGTCGAGCTGGTGAGTGCGAATGTAGTAGCTTGCCAGCAGATCGGCGCCGGTGCTGTCCTCATTGAGGTCCTCGGCCGTCTTCAGAAGCGTCTCTTCGGCTTTCGCGGTATTGCCCTGACGGAGATAGTGGTTCGCCAGGCTGCCGCGAGCGTTGATACTCGTTGGATCGGCAGCCACGGCTGCGTTCATCTCCCCTTCGGCCCCCGGAAGGTCGCCCTTCTTCTCCAGCAGCGCGGCCAGGATGAGGTGCGCCGTTACATTTTTCCCGTCCAGCGATACCGCTTTGCGCAGCTCCTCTTCCGCAGAGGCTGCCTTTGCAGGATCGGAACTTTCGAGGAAGCCGAGCGATGCATGGTAGCCGGACTTCTTCGGATCGATCGAAATAGCGTGCTGAATCTGGGTGAGCGCTTCGGCGCGGTCTCCCTTAGCCGCAGCGATGCTGGAGAGCAGGGCATAGGCGTCTGCATTATTGCTATCGGTGGCGAGCACGGCCTTGGCCTGTTCCGTGGCCTTATCGACCTGTTGCCCCGCTAACAGCAGGTTGCCCAGGTCGATGCGCGCCGCATTGTTGCCGGGCTGCAGGTCCACCGTCCGCATCAACTCCGCATATGCCTGCATCATCAGGCCCTGTTTCAAATAGACCTTGGCCAGTTGGTAGTGGGCGTCGCCGAAGTTATGGTCCACCTTCAGCGCATTCGAGAGCTGAATGGCTGCTTCCTTCAGCTTGCCCTGCTCCTCATAGCGTTTGCCGCTCTCCAGATAGCTCTGCTTCACCTTGTTGGGATCGCGCTTGCATCCCATGCTGAGGCCAAGCGTCACCGCCAGACCCAATACGACTAAAACTCTATATGCCGACGGTGTCAGTGCTATCTTCATTACGCTTTCCTCGATCCTTTTCTTAGTCAAACTGTTTGATTGATGCAAACTTTGCTGCTCCTGCCCGCGCACTCAGTTGGGGATAAACTGCGGCAGGAGCGGCGCCATGATATTGGTGAAGTGAACCGCGCGTTTCCGCGCATCCGCCACGGACTCGGTCGGCGAAATCTGCGTGATCACGCGGACCAGCGCGCCGTCCGTCCGATCCATGCGGATCGCATCTGCAACCATATAGGCTCTGGCCACATATTCGTTCGGAATACTGCGGCCGTGAGCCTGATACCAGTAGATGACGAATTGCCGGGACTCTCCATTGCTGATGATGTATTCGCCCACTCTGTAGTCTTTGCCGTTGACGTCCGTCAGGGTCACATACTTGTGGGAATCGAACGTCCAGCCCGCGCCCGGCAGGCAATTCTGCGGTGAATGGATGGACTGCCCCGTGCGCTGCGTCGGGAAGTAGCCGATAAACACGCCAATCGGCAGGTCGGCGTTCGAGACGACCGGCGTTTGGCTGACGTTCATGGGCTGCGGAGACTTGAAATAGAGCCGGTTGAGAAAATCGCCCTTGCCCAGTACGGCGAGAACATCGTCGGCTATAGGCAGGTCCTGTCCGGTCCAGCCGCCGATGGTCTCAGGCATCAGGTGCAGCGGCTCGCGAGGCACCATGCGGTCGGTGTCACCGCGGCTGTGCAGGGCGAGTGCGGTTACAAAGAGGAGGAGGAAGACTGTCCAGAATCGAGGCGATTTCATGCTTTCTTTCCAGTCATCGGCCAGACCAGCCGCATCGCTCGGTGAACCAGGTACAGGCAGCAGAGAGAGATCACGAACATCACCCACCCGGAGAACTCGTGGAAGAACCCAAGTGCCTTATCCGGGTCCCAATACTGTACGCACAGCCCGGTGCCGACGATCCGAACCACGTTCGCGGCCACGGCGATGGGTATGCTGGCGAGGGCCAGAATCACCCGGCGACGGGTTGTGCGCTCAAGGAAGTAGCCATAGAAGACCGCCAGCGCGAACAGGCTCATTAGCGAACGAATGCCGCTGCACGCCTCCGCGACCTCCAGCTTCATCACCGGCAATTGAATGACATTGCCTTCCTGGAGCACCGGCACACCCAGCATCGGCAGAATATCGCTGGCGATCCGCGAAGCCAGCAGTTGCAGCGGAAAGGTGATGTGGTTAAAGATGATGGCCGGAATCGGGATGGCAAGGATCAGGACCAGCAGCGGAAACCGTAGTTCGCGCAGCATCCTGCCGCCGAAGAACGTCCAGATCAGGCCGCCCATCAGGAAGATGAAGGACATCCTGGTGGTAAAGAGCTCGACTCCGTAGACGCCGAGTATTAAAAGGACGATCGCAAAGACGACCAGCGATATCCCTCGCCAGGTCGGCCTCGCCGGAATTGTGCCCAGAACCTCCCGTTTGTCCCATATAAGGTAGCCGGCAAAGAGTGGTACCAGAAACCCGTGGGAGTAATCCGGAATGGTGTACCAGTCATAGACTAGCTTTCCCGCGATGCGGTAATAGATGGCGACCAGCAGGGCAGCGATGATGGCATAGGGCAGCCAGCCGTATTTGATGGTTCCGGCTGCTTCGTTTGAGCCGAAAGGCCCGTGTTCCCCCAGGCCGCTAACCGGCTCGCGAGGATAAGGTTCGGCTTGAGTGCTGCCTGTCATTCGTAAGACGTTATACTTCACATAACACCTGTATGCAATTCGCGTGCCGCATTGAGTCAGCCAGTTTTTTCTGAATTAGACGCCTATATCCGTCAAAGTGGAAGGCAAGGCTCTCTATAGTGGAAAAACATTTCCCATACCTGCTGGCAATTTGCACACCGATATGGCGATCCGGCCGTTCCCTCTTTAGAGCTTCAACGTGGATTAGACGAATGATTTCGGGGTCTGAAGGGTATAGCCGAGAGGAGATTGAGGGCTTTTTGTGAGGAAGCGTCCTTGGGAAAGCTGTTTGGCATCTCCCGTGCATCGTACTGTGTAACAACAAAGGATTCTTCATGATTGCAGGCTTTACACAGGAAAGTAGAGGTCGTTCCCGCCAGCAGCCGGTCAGTGCGGACGTTCCCACGATGACGATGCGCCGCTGGAGCGACGAGACCGGCAGGAAGGCAATCGTCTCGTCTCCGTTTACGCGGCGTTCGATCCTGGGGCGTTACCGTATATTCGCAATAAAACGGCTCCAGCAGAAGACGAATACGTCAGAATGGGATAAGTCAGTCCCTGGCTTCATTAAGAATGGGAGTTGCCAATGAAGTGGTCTCTTGCTGTTTTAGTTGCGGCGCTGCTCGCGATGCCTGCTGTGGGAATCGCCCAGCCACCTTCCCCCTCGGCAACCGCCGACAAGGCCGTCCCACCACCGGATGCGACGCCGAAGACTCCTGCGAACGATGCGGCTACAAAAGACTCGACGGATACCGCCCACTATATTATCGGGCCGGAGGACAACCTCCAGATCACGGTCTGGAAGGAGCCCACTCTTTCGGGAACCATTCCCGTCCGCCCCGACGGCATGATCTCGATGGTGTTGCTTGGAGATCTTCCCGCCGCCGGTAAGACTCCCATGCAGTTGAGCGCCGACATTGCGGAGCGACTCAAGAAGTACATTCAGGACCCGATCGTCACGGTCGTTGTCCTGGGGATCAACAGCCAGAAGATCTTCGTCATCGGCGAAGTCGGCCACGTCGGCGCCATCGCTCTTTCGGCCGGCATGACGCCTCTGCAGGCAATCGCCGCGGCCGGCGGGTTGTCCCCCTTCGCTCACTCGAAGCGTATCTATATCCTGCGGGGTGACGGCAACAAGCGCGTCAAGATCCCGTTCGACTACAAGCAGGCCCTGAAGGGCGAAAACAAACAGGACGTCTCGCTCGAGCCCGGCGACACGATTGTGGTCCCATGAGGGGCTCCGTGAAGTTCTACCTCGCGTTGGCCCTGTGCGCGGCAGCCGTTCCGGCGATCTATGGACAGGCTGTGCCAGCTTCGTCCATGTCGCCGACCATTGGCCCAAATCTGCCTACGATTGACGGCGTTCTCCACTATTCTTTGAGTGCGTCGGAGATGTTTCAGACCGGTTACCGCAGCCAGGGTGTGACCGCCATGACCTCGCTGTCCGGGAATGCCGGCTATAACTCCAGAAGCACCGTCCGGCCATTTAGTATGCTCTACGCCGGGGGCGTCCTTTTGGGAAATCGGTATGGTCAGGGTGTGCGCACCTTCCAGAACTTTGCCGTCTCCCAAGGGCTGGTTGCCGGGGCGTGGATCTTCGGTATCTCAGACTCTGTCAGCTACCTGCCGCAATCGCCGACGACGGGACTCTCCGGGATTCCCGGTGTAGGCGATCTCGGATCGCAACCCATCCAGGGCCCGTCTGTCGGGCCTGCGGGTGGGGCGCTCTTCAATAATTCAGTCAACATAAGCAACTCGCTGAGCGGCAGCCTCGAGCGCCGGCTTACCTCCCTGACCTCCGCCAGCGGCGGAGCGAGCTGGACGATCCTTCGCTTTCCGGACAACGATGGGCTGGACAACAGTCAGATCTCCGGCCAGGCGGGCCTCAATCACCGGCTCGACGCGCGCGACACCATCAGCGCCAATGCCAGCTATTCGACCTTCCGTTACGGCAACAACATTGGACTTACGATGCAGACGCGCGGAATCAACGGAGCTTTTCAGCGAGTCCTGAGCAGAACGATGTCCATGAGCGCCTCCGCGGGACCCATGTGGATCAGCAGTTCCAATAGCCTCCTGATGCCTTCTCGGACCACTGTGGCGGCCAACCTGGCCCTGACCTATTCCCGCGAGTTTACGACGGCGAGCCTGACGTATTCGCGCGGCGTCAATGGCGGTTCCGGCATACAACCCGGCGCGTTGTCCGACAATCTCGGTGCCATGATCGGCAGAACCTATGGCCGCGACTGGATGGCCTCTCTCAGCGCCAATTACACCCGAACCTCCGGTCTGCTGAAGAATCCGGTCGGCACTCCTCCCGTGGGAGCGGGCTTTCTCTACGCCGGCGGGTCGAGCAACACCATCTACGGCGGCGTGCAGGTCTCACGGAGACTGAGCGATTCGCTCTCCGCCTTTGCCAGCTATAACCTTCAGCATCAGTCAGTCGACAGCTCGCTGGCAGCGCAAAATGCCTTCAGCGGCCTCAGCAACACGTTTGGAATCGGGATATCCTTCTCTCCCCGTGCCACACGCCTCGGCCAGTTTTAAGGAGTCACCATGCTTGGTCATCGTTCTCTTAATTTGGAAGACTACACAACCATTCTGAAGCGAAGAGGATGGATCGTTCTCATCCCGGCACTCATTCTGCCGATTATCACCTATGGAATCAGTCATCTGGTGCAGCCCCGGTACGTCTCGCAGACGCTTGTCCTGGTGGAGCAGCAGAAGGTTCCTGACAACTACGTCAAGCCGGTCGTCACCGAGGACTTGAGCAGCCGTCTGGCCTCGATGAAGGAGCAGATACTGAGCCGGTCGCGGCTAGAACCCATCATTGAGCGATTCAACCTCTATGGTGCCAGCAAGATGTCGATGGATGACCGTATCGACGCGGTGCGCAAGAACATCGGCATCCAGCCCATTCAATCGCAGATTGCGCGCAGTGGAGGTCTGCCCGGCTTCTTTATCTCCTACCAGGCCAGCGATCCCCGCACGGCCCAGCTTGTCTGCGGCGAGATTACCTCGCTTTTTGTGAATGAGAGCATCAGCGATCGCACGGCATCGGCCGAGGGGACGACCTCCTTCCTCCAGGCTCAACTGGCCGACGCCAAGCGCAATCTGGACGATCAGGACGCCAAGCTGGCCCGCTTTCAGGAAGAGAATGCCGGTCGCCTGCCCGGGCAGGAGGGGGCCAACATGAATATGTTGACCACCCTGAACACGCAGTTGGATGCTGCGACCCAGGCCCTGGCCCGGCTGGAGCAGGACAAGAGCTACGAAGAGGCGATGCTTGCCCAGCAGACGGCGCAAAGTTCCTCCTCAGGCGGCGGCAGTGGTGTCGCTCCGCAGACGCAGCAGATTGAGCTGGAGAAGCTGCTCGCGCAGGAGGCCGACCTCACTTCCCGCTATACCGACGACTATCCCGACGTGGTGAGTGTCCGACGCAAGATCAAGGAACTACGGGCGCAAATGGCGAAGGCTCCGGCGCCATCTGCCGTTGCGGCGACATCGGCCCCCAATCGCGGCGACTCTCTCAGCGTTCAGCAGCTTCGCGCACAGCTTCGCTCCGTCGAACAGGGGATCACACAGAAGAAGAGAGACCAGGCGAGCCTCACCAGCCAGATACGCGGGTACCAAGGCCGCATCCAGGCCAGCCCGGCCGTGCAGGAGCAGTTCAAAAAAGTTACGAGGGATTATCAGACGGCGCAACAGTTCTATGATGATCTCCTCAATAAGATGAACCAGTCCAAGATGGCAACGGATCTCGAAAAACGGCAGCAGGGCGAGAACTTCAAGGTCATGGACGAACCTAACCTTCCCGAAGCACCCACCTTCCCGAATCGGCTCGTCTTCGCAGCAGGAGGCTTTGCCGCCGGTATCGCCCTCGGCCTGCTCGTGATTGCTTTTCTGGAGTATCGAGACACGGCGGTGCGCACCGAGCGCGATATCTGGGCCTTTACCAAGTTGCCGACGCTGGCTGTCATCGGCTTTACCGGCGAGAAGGATTTTGTGCCTTCCAAACACTGGTGGCAGTTCAAACGCCGCCAGCCAGACCTTACAGCGGGGGCTAAGCCGCTGGTGGATGCAGGTCAATAAATCATGTACAAGAACTTCTACAAACTGCAAAGCAGCCCGTTCGGGACCAGTCCCGATCCGAGGTTTCTCTACATGATGCCGCACACTCGCGAGGCGCTTGCCTGCCTGGAGTACGGGATCTCGGCCCGCAAGGGGTTCACCGTGCTGACCGGCGAGGTGGGCACCGGCAAGACGACTCTGCTGCGCCGCGCCCTGAGTTCCTTCAGCAACCGGCGTGTCTCGACGGCGTTTGTCTTCAACCCGCGCCTCGACACGCTCGATTTCCTGGAATTCGTTCTGACCGACTTCGGCATCGTCCCGGCGACGCGAACCAAGTCCGGCATGTTGCTCCAGCTCAATCGCTGGCTCATCGAGCGCTATCGCATGGAAGAGACCTGCGTCGTCGTCGTCGACGAGGCTCAGAATCTTTCCTGGGAGCTGCTTGAAGAGATACGCCTGCTCACCAATCTGGAGACGTCTTCCGAAAAGCTGCTGCAGATTGTGCTCTCCGGCCAGCCGGAGCTTGAAGAGAAGCTGCGCCATCCCAGCGTGCGCCAACTGCGCCAGCGTGTATCGCTCTGGTGCCGCACCCAGTCGCTCAGCGAGAGCCAGACCCATGCTTACGTCGCCGAGCGCCTGCGCATCGCAGGATCGAAGGAGCAGATTTTTTCTACTCCAGCGCTCAATCTGGTCCACCGCTACAGCCGCGGCATCCCTCGTATTATCAACCTGCTCTGCGAGCATTCGCTGATCGTGGGCTATGTCGAACAGGCGCGACAAATTACACCGGCAATTGTGGAGGGCGTGGCGATCGAACTGGAGCTGGAGACGCAGCCGTTCTTCATCTCCTCCGCCGCTATGGACAGTCGAGGCGCGCAGCCGTCGCACCTCGGGTCCAGCGATGTCGCCAGCTTCAGAACAACCTTCAACGGAGAACCAACGGGAAGGCAAGACCGATGAGCCGCATTTACGAAGCATTGCAGAAGGCAGAGTCCGAACGCAGGTCGGAACCCAAGCCGGTATCTAACTCGGAGCCCGGACCGGAGCTGCTCCCCGAGTTGCTCCCAGACGCAGGTTCAGACACAGGTTCGGACGCAAGTTCAAATCAGCGGCAGTACGAGCCGCGACGTCCTGCGCTCGACGAATCGCTCGCATCCGTCGCCGTGGCGGAGCCCCCGCCGGCTCCTCCTGTTGCCGCGCCCGGCTACGCGCCCGACTATGCCGCGGGTTCGGCTGTCGCTTCTTCCACCGCCGTCCCGGCCGACGCTCTCGATCTGAGCAAGGTCGCAAGGCGTCCGTGGAGTCCTTCTTTCGAGCAGCTTCCTGCGCTGCTGCAACGCGGGCCCGCCGTCGAGCAGTTTCGGAGCCTTCGCTCTCGCATCTTCGAATTGCGCGACGTGAGCCCGCTGAAGTCGATTCTCGTCAGCAGCGGGCTGCCCCAGGAAGGCAAGAGCTTTGTCTCTGCCAATCTGGCGCTGAGTCTCGCGCGCCACAAGAACAGCAAGGTGCTGTTGATCGACGGCGATATGCGCCGTTACACCATGCATCAGATCCTCGGCTGCGAAGCGCAGCCCGGACTCGCCGATTATCTCGGCGGCAAGGCCACCATTCTCGAGATCATGCAACGGCCTGAGCGGTCGCCTGAGGAATCGTCGTCCAAAAAGCCGATTCTGCCCAATCTCACCTTTATCGCCGGCGGCAATGGCGGAGACAAAGCCGCAGACCTTTCCGGCAGCCCGCGCTTCGGCGAACTGATCCGGCTCGCGTCGCCTCACTTCGACTGGATTATCGTGGATTCCTCGCCGGTTCTCCCCGTATCGGATGCTGTAAACCTTGCCCGGTCCTGCGATGGCGTTCTGCTTGTGGCGCGTGGCGGCGTTACTAAATATCCCGTCGCACAGCGCGCTCAAAGTGAGCTCAAGGCCTCAAAGATCCTGGGCTTCGTCCTCAATGCGGTCCAGGAAGCTCCCCAGGTCGGCAGTTATTACGGATACGATGCCAATAATGAATAGGGGCTGACGAAAAGCCCGTCAACGGATATCGTGAAGAAGTCGGCGTTTTTCTTATGAAGAAGTTCTATTTTAGTAAGGGCACGGCTTCGGCCATGTCTTAAGTCTTTTATTGACTGCGCGGCACTGGCCGCTGGTGTCGATGCTGGCCTGTAGCCACATCGACGGACCACGGCAGAGCCTTCAATGGGTTCCGGGAGAGAGCAAACGAAGCAATGATTCGGCTATTCAACGTGTATTACCCGACACGCACCATCGTACTGCTTCTCTGCGAGGCGCTGATTGTTGGCGGCTGCTTCCTGGTAGCGACGATGATCCTCACCGGACCTGACACGTATCTTGTACTCAATTATGAGTATGGCTGGCTCAAGATTGTCTGCCTCATTGTTCTTGCCCTGCTCTTTTCCTATTACTTTGACCTCTATGAGCCCCAGCGCATCTCCGAGCGGTGGGAGATCTACTTTCGCCTTCTGCTCGTCCTGGGCTTTCTTTCTTTTTTCCTCTCCGGCGTCATCTACATGTTTCCCGGCGCAGATATCGCCAACTCTGTTCTGCTGCTCGGCCTCATCTTTCTAACCATCGCGCTGGTCGCATGGCGCAGTGCTTATCAATGGATCATCGGAAGAGACGCATTTCGGGAACGGGTCTACGTCCTTGGCGCGGGCGAGCGCGCACAAATGGTCGTCGATATCCTTCGTAACCGCAAAGACGCGGGTATGGAGATCGTGGGTTTCGGCAGCTTCGAACATGACATGTCGGAAAGGCCGGATGCGTTCCAGGCTGCCGTCGCCGATCTGGATGGATCCCGGCACCACGTCGATCGGGTGATCGTCGCGCTCGAAGATCGCCGCGGCTCTCTGCCGCTTCGCGAGCTGTTGAAGCTGCGCTTCAACGGTGTCGTCATAGAAGAGGCCGGAACTTTGCTGGAGCGGCTGACCGGCAAGCTCTACCTCGACGGTCTGCGGCCCAGTAACTTCATTTATAGCGAAGGGTTTCGCGTGAAGCCGTCGCAGCAGATCGCCCGCCGCCTGGTTTCGACGCTGACGGCTCTCGCCGGCCTTCTCATCTTTCTTCCGTTCCTGCCCTTCGTGATTCTGGCCGTGCGCCTTTCCTCTCCCGGGCCCATCTTCTTCCGGCAGACTCGGGTCGGGCAGGGGGGCCGCAACTTTACCGTCTACAAATTCCGCACCATGCGCCAGGACGCCGAGGCCTCCGGGGCCAAGTGGGCGACCAAGAACGATCCTCGCGTCACCGGCCTCGGGATGTTCATGCGCAAGACCCGGCTGGACGAGGTACCGCAGCTATGGAACGTTCTGCGCGGCGATATGGGCTTCGTTGGCCCTCGCCCGGAGCGCCCGGAGTTTGTTCCCTGGCTCTCCGAGCAGATCCCCTACTTCGATCTCCGCCACATGATCCGCCCCGGCCTTACCGGATGGGCCCAGGTCCGTTACGGCTATGGAGCCACCCTGGCCGAGAGCCGGGAGAAGCTTGAGTTCGATCTCTACTACATCAAGCACATGACCCTTGGGTTGGATCTTCTCATTATGTTTGAAACCATCAAAACCATCATTCGGCGTCGCGGAGCGCAATAAGATGGCTCAGCAGGGAATGTTGCAAGAGATGGCATATATTTTCCTCTGTATGGGCAAACTTTTACCCACACCTGCTCCTTCACCGTTCCATTTTGGTCCACGGAGAGCGATGTCGGGTATCAGTCTTTTGAAAGATCGAGCGAAGCGAGAGGCTCCTCCGGCTGTAGCCGGTATTGAGGTGCCATTTCGGCCATGTCAGTAAACCTTGCTCCTCGAAGAGAGGGCGGGCTTGAGTGTTCTTTCCGACGTCTGCTTGGCCATGTTTGGAATTCGCAACGGCCGAGGAGGAACCTCCGGCATACCTACTTCGCTCAGTTTGTAAAGTAGCGACCGGTAACTGATCTGCAGCCATTTAGCGGTCTTCTGGCGGTTCCAGCTATTTTCCTGGAGCACCTTCAGGATGATCTGGCGCTCTAAATCCTGGGTCGCCTTCTTTGTAATGTTCTTGAGCGAGACCGGCTCGCTCAGGTCAATTTCGGTGACGATGCCGCTGTGCGGCGTCTCCGGCATCAGCTCCGCGACCAGGGCATCTTCGCTGCCGATAAGCACATAGCTGCGAATCAGGTTCTCAAGCTGGCGGATGTTGCCCGGCCAGTGGTAGTTCTGCATCAGCCGGACGGCGCTCTTGGAGAGCAGTTCCGGCGTGTGGTGGAAGACCTTTGCATAGTGATCGATGAAGTAGTCGATCAGTATAGGGAGATCGGCGATCCGCTGCCGCAGGGGGGGCAGATTGATGGTGACTGCATTAATCCTGAACAGAAAGTCCAGCCGGAAGGTGCCGTCCTCGACATGGGTGCGAAGGTCGCAGTTCGCGGCGGAGACCAGCCGTGTCGTGATGGAACGGGGCTCATGCCCTCCTACCCGGGTGAACGTTCCATCCTGCAAGACTTGCAGCAGCTTGGCTTGAACGGCGAGGTCGAGGCTGCCGACCTCATCGAGAAACAGGGTTCCCATATGAGCTTGTTCCACACGCCCGAGCTTGGTGGACATGGCGCCGGTAAACGCGCCCTTCTCATATCCGAACAACTCCGTCTCAAGCAGCGAATGCGGAATTGCCGGACAACTCACTTTAACCAGAGAGCCGCTGGAGCGCCTTGATAGCGCGTGCAGCAGGCGAACGCAGACCTCTTTGCCTGTTCCACTCTCTCCCTGGATGAGCACCGGGACATCGGTCTCGGCGACACGCTCCAGCTTGTTCCGGACAGCCTGCATGGCGGCAGTCTTTCCGAAGATAATATCGAGTGGCGGCAGATTGAGGGCAGCAACGGATTCAGCGTGGTGAATCAAGATATTTTTTCCTATCGACATACTGAAGGCACAGTGATGCAATACTGCTGATGTAGCACGTAGATAACCAATCTCTGTTGTGCGAAGTTTCGATCTATGCGGCGGAGAGGCATAAAGTTGCATGGTCGAACCAAAAATTTAAAAATCTTGCCTTGTTCCTGCTTGATTCCTGAACTTTTAGCGGCTACTGGGAAAATATTTACCAAAGTAACCTGCAAAAAAAATGACACTTTTCTCTCTCGACTTTGTCGGGTTGCATGTAAGCTAGAGACAATTGAGTGAAGAAAAATGGAAAACCTTTATCTCTTTCGTCAGCAAAATGATTAACATTTTTTCACAGCGCCTGCGGATTTTTCACAGCGTCTGGGAATTTGATTTGGGTAGGTTTTCAATAAACACCGCGAGAGTCTCTTCCGCCCTCGTTGGTAAGTTCGAGTGAGGAAGGCTGGCTCTGAAGAATATGCGGTATGAGTTCCAGGAGCGTTCGAGAGTTCGGGAAGCATCCCGCGTTCTTTGAATCAAAGAGGTATCTGAATGTCAGCTTCTCTGTCTTTTCCAATTGCTGCCTCAAAGTCCATTTCCAAACGACGGTCCCAGATTCTGATTCTGGAGCCGGACTTGGCGGTGCTTGACTATCTGCGGTCAACTCTTGGGGACAAATATGCACTGAGTCTGTTCTCCGAGGAACAGACCCTGATTGACCGGCTGGAGCAGCAGGATGAGCCGGACCTTCTATTGCTCGCCCTCCACAGCGGTCGTGATCCGGTGCCGCTACTGACCCAGATTCGCTGCACCAAGCCGCATCTTCCGGTGATCGTGCTCTCCTGCTCGTCCGAATTGCGCGACATTGAGATGGTCATCCGGCTCGGGGTGCGGGCCATCGTCATGAAGCCGTTTGTCGGCTGCGATGTCGAAGCGACTATCGAGGAGCACCTCGCCTCCTCGGAGACGAAGATATCGGCCGCGGATACGCCGCGCGAGATTCCTCTGAACGAGACCCACTCCTTCGTCCGGTCCAGCAAGCGAATGCGCGATCTGGAGTCCCAGGCAGCACTGGTGGCCCGCGCCGACATTCCTCTCCTGATCCTCGGCGAGAGCGGCACCGGCAAAGAGATCCTCGCCCTGTATACGCACATGATGTCGGCCCGGAGCCAGCATATCTTTTTGAAGGTCAACTGCGCGGCAGTGCCGGCAGAATTGCTCGAAAGCGAACTCTTCGGCTATGAGCAAGGCGCGTTCACCGGCGCCGTCAAAACCAAGCCCGGAAAGTTCGAGATCTGCAGCGGCGGAACGATCTTCCTCGACGAGATCGGCGAGATGCCGGCGATTCTGCAGGCCAAGCTGCTACAGGTCTTGCAGGACGGCACCTTCTCGCGCTTGGGCAGCCGCTCTCCGATGAAGGTGGATGTGCGTGTCATCGCCGCGACCAACATCAATATGAAAGAGGCTATGGCGCAGAAGACCTTCCGCGAGGACCTCTATTATCGTTTGAATGGCTTTACGCTGAATATCCCTCCGCTTCGCGAGCGTCGCGAAGAGATTCCCGTGCTTGCCGAGTACTTCATGCGCAAAGGAGCGAAGAGATACGGCCGTGACGAGCTTCCGTTTTCGCCGAAGCTGATGGATGCGCTGATGGAGAATTCTTGGCCGGGAAATCTGCGCGAGCTGGAAAATGTCGTCAATCGCTATCTTGTGCTCGGGGACGAACGGGCCATTCTGGACGAGCTTTCCCCATCGACCAGCCACCAGAACGGTTCCAGCCCGGCTGCGGAAGCGTCCGGGGGCGCCGGACTGAAGGCGATGGTGCGCGGGCTGAAGGGCGACGCGGAAGCCACGGCTATTGCACGGGTTCTCGAGGGAACGGGATGGAACCGGAAGGCCGCGGCCAATGATCTTCAGATCAGCTATAAGGCTCTGCTGTATAAGATCAAGCAGTACGATCTGTCTCCACGAGGTCAGGCCTAGTGGCGCACCATAATGGAGAGGAATCGGCGGACGCTCATAGAATCGTCGTCCGATACGAGGACCGTGCCGTTCGCGGTTTTGCGGATGTCAAGGAACTGGGATCGGTGGAGGAACTCCTGCACGGTTCACAACAGGATCCTCTGGAGTCGATTCGGCTGAGATTGCTCGATTCCCAGACTATAGAAGAGGTTCCGACCAAGGACGCCAAGGCGGTCTTCTTCGTCAAGACGTTCGAGGGGGATCTCAAGCACAGGGCTCTCCATTTTCACGAGCACGCGCCGGTGCTGCAAGGGCTGTGGGTGCGGGTGTCCTTCCACGACAACGAGATGATCGAGGGCATCGTGGGCAATACCTCCGATTATGTGCTTCAGGATGGATTCTTTCTGATGCCTACCGATCCGAATGGGAACAACAAGCTGGTCTATGTGCTCAAGGGTGGGCTCAAGGACTTCCATGTTCTGGGATTGCGGAACCCGTCGAAGAGCCTCCACAAGGTTTAACTCCGGTCGAGTACAGCCGCCGGCAGGCAAACAACTCCGGTCAAACAGGCATTGCCGACTGACGCAGTTGCAGGAAGCGGCGGACCGCGGGATCGCTCTCCAGACCGATCGCAACTTCGTATGCCTGTCGGGCATCGCTATAGTCACCCTTTTGAGACAGGAGTTCCGCGCGTGCCGCCCAGTAAGGCTGGTAGTCGGCGATCCGCGGATCGTTGGCCACCTGCGGCATGGCCTGGAGCGCGGCGCCGGGTCCGCGCAACTTCGCAAGGGCCAGAGCGCGGTTGATTGCGACTACGGGCGATCCGTCGAGCGCGAACAGCGCGTCGTAGAGCTGCACGATCTCGGCCCAGTTATCGCGGCCGGAGTTGCAGCGATCCGCGTGTGCCGACTGCAGAGCGCCCTCCAACTGGTAGCGGCCAATGGAGCCGTGAGCGCTGGCGCGCTGGAGCAGCGTCTCGGCCTCGGCGATCAGATCCTCATCCCAGAGTGCCGGTTCCTGTTCCGCGAGCGGCACGAACTCTCCCTTTGCTGTGCGCCGCGCTGCGCGCCGGGCCTCGGCGTGCAGCATCAGGGCGAGCAGTCCCAGCGCCTCTGGCTCTTCCGGAAGCAGTTCGGCCACCAGCCTGGACACGAACATCGCCTCCTCGGTGAGGTCGCGGCGGGCGACATCGGTGCCGCCGGGGTCGGTCCAGCCTTCGGCAAAGGCGGCATAGATGGCGTCCAGCACAACTTCAAGGCGCTCGGAGAGCTGCTCGCGGCCAGGTACGCTGAAGGGAATGCGGGCCTGGCGAATCTTGTCCTTGGCCCGGACCAGCCGCTTGCCCATGGCCGACGGCGAGGTGAGGAACGCTGAGGCAATTGTCGTCGCGTCCAGCCCAAGTACGACTTGCAGAATCAGGGGTGCGCGGATGCCGGGGTCGATGGCAGGGTGGGCGCAGGCGAACATCATCGCAAGTCGCTCGTCGGGGATTTCGGCTGCGGTCGCGGCGGCGTCCAGTCCTTCGGCCATCACCTGCAACTGCTTGGCGGCAATCTCGTGGCGAAGCCTTCCCCTGTGCATATCAATCGCCTTTCTCCGGGCAACGGTCAGCAGCCATGCCTCGGGGTTCGACGGACAGCCGTTGCGAGGCCAGTCCGACAGCGCCGAGGCGAACGCCTCCGAAAGCGCGTCCTCGGCGGCGGCGACGTCCTGCGTGCGCGTCGCGAGAAAGGCGACGAGCTTGCCATAGCTGCGGCGTGCGACCGCGTCTGCCGTGCTGTGCGCCTGCTCGTCGCCTTCGTGTGGACTCATGCGTTACCTCTCGCAGCCTATGCGGGCATCTCCCAGAGGGGACGCACCTCGACGGCGCCGAAACTTGCGGCAGGGCAACGAGCAGCCCAGGAGAGTGCGGCATCGAGGTCGGGAACGTCGATGATAAAGAAGCCGCCCAACTGCTCCTTCGAGTCGGCGAAGGGGCCATCGAGCACCTGCGACTTTCCATTCGAGACGCGCACGGTTGTTGCCGACGAGCTTCTTTGCAGCCGGTTGGCGCCCTTCACGACCCCGGCCTTCGTCAGCGCTTCCGAGTACGCCATAAACGCCGCGACTCTCTGTTCCTGCTGCCCCGGCGTGAGCGCGGCAAAACCTGCTTCACTTACATAGTTCATCAATACATATTGCATTGGAGATCCTCCATCTGGGTTGTGGGCGGCTATTCTGTACCGCCGCTTTGGTGACGACCGGGAGGGCCGGGTTTGGACAGGTAGCGCCGCAATTATTCGTGTCGGCGCAGAAATTTATCTCTTGCGGCTGATATCGCAGAGCATGTCCGAATGAATGTTCAAGCCGATGTTGGTCATGTTGTAGAAGTGCTCGGTGGAGACGAGCCACACGATCTCGCAGATCGCACGCTCGGAGTAATAGCGGGACATGCGATCAAAGGTAGCCGGATTTACTTTTTTGTCTCTGGTCAGTTCGGTCACGTAGTCCAACGCGGCGCGCTCTGCATCGCTGAAGAGCGGGCTTGTCGCATAGTGTTCCAGCGCGTCGAATTTGGCCTGGTTCATCGACGCCTTGATGGTGAACGACCGGCCGATGTCGATGCAGAAGAGGCAGACGTTGATCCTGGCTACCTGTTCTCGAATCAGCATCGCGGTCTCCGGCGGCAACTGCAATTTCTTGTCCAGCTTGTTGATCTTTGCCGAAAATATGCCGAAGGCCAACGGCATTCGAGCTGAAACCACCTTGACCGGTGTCAGCACTTTGCCGAACTGCCGCCGCGTCATGGCATAGACCAGCTTCATCATCAGGCCCCGGGGGGTTTCGATGGGGGGAAGAAATGTGTCCATTCGTTAGTCTCCGTTTTTAAGCTGTGGCGGACGTCGAAGGTTCGCTGCTATCATGACGCGCGAGCGGCAGCACCTTGGACAGTCGTCCCAAGTCGTTGATTTGAAGTCAGCTGCTTAAGCAAGGAACCGCGCCAATCAGTGCAGGATTCCTATACGATTGTGATGACGCAACCAGCCACCCCGGCTCGTGAAATTCTGCACCTTGAGCGTCTTTTGTGGTGACAGGCGATAACGAAGTCTTGTGGAAGGTGACATCAAGCTGAGAAGCGCGTTCATTCCTAAATGAATGTACCCCGATTAACTGAAGATGGCCGCCCGAATTGCGGACGGCCATCTTATGGATTTGAAAGGATGTTATACGCCTACAGGCTCGGCGACCTTGACGTTGACCGGCGTGAGCCAGTTGTGGCGGTCGGGCTTGAGGCCGTTGACGAGGGCGAAGAACTCTTCGTGCAGGGCCGTGGTAACGGGGCCCATCGTGCCGTCGCCTACCAGGATGCGGTCGACCGAGCGGAGGTGGGTAACCTCAGCGGCGGTGCCGGTGAAGAAGGCCTCGTCGGCGAGGTAGAGCATCTCGCGGGGCAGCGCCTGTTCGACGACCTCGATGCCGAGTTCGCGGGCCAGCGTCAACACGGAGTTGCGGGTAATGCCGCTCAGCACCGAGTTGGCCAGCGGCGTGGTGTAGAGAACGCCGCCGCGGACGAGGAAGAGGTTTTCGCCGGAGCCTTCGGAGAGGTAGCCGTTGACGTCGAGCGCGATGCCCTCCGAGTAGCCGTTGACCTCGGCTTCCATGCGGATGAGCTGGGAGTTCATATAATTCGCGCTGGCCTTAGCGAGCGAAGGCATGGTGTTGGGAGCGAGGCGGTTCCAGCTGGAGACGCAGACGTCCGCGCCATCGTTACCCGGAACATACTTGCCCCAGGGGAAGTTGGCGATGTAGACCTCGACCGGGGACTTGAGCGGGTTGACGCCGATCTCGCCGTAGCCGCGGAAGGCGATGGGGCGAAGGTAGCAAGGGGCGACGCCATTGGCTTCGACGACCTCGACAGCGGCGGCACAGAGCTGGTCTACCGTGTACGGCACGGGCATGCGGTAGATCTTGGCGGAGTCCAGCATGCGGGCCATGTGTTCGTGCAGGCGGAAGACACCCGCTCCATTCGGCTGGGCATAACAGCGGATGCCTTCAAAGACGGCGGACCCATAGTGGACGACATGGGACATGACGTGGATCTGTGCTTTGTCCCAGGGAATGAGATTTCCGTTGTGCCAGATGTTGGTGGTGGTCTGTAAGGGCATCGTTTTGCTCCTGAAAGTCTGATTATAGCCAGTTGCACAGCCCCTCGACGGACAAGACGTGTTTTCAAGGCGAGCGCTTGCTGGAAATCCCCTCTTCGAGTCTTCCTGTGGGCGAAGGAGACCCTATCCGATAGACGGGCAGATGGAATTGGCTGGGGGTATGGGTGATCTTGCCGGAGCGGACCAGTGCTGCGACAACAACAAACAGCAAGGGCGAAGTTGTGACGGACTCCGCCCTTGCTGGTCTTCAGGCCTTCCGAGCGATTACGCCATGAAGCGATGCTTCACCGATGCGCCAAGGCCGAGGAGCCCGGTGCCGAGGAGGAGGAAGGAAGCTGGTTCCGGAGTTGGCGTGGGCGAATCCGTTGGCGTGAGCGAGCCCGAATGGGACCACGCGTATGCGTCGCCGTTGAAGGTCATGTAGCCGAATCCCGGGCAAGGCCCGATATCCCCGCATATCGGACCACCGGTGTACCCGACGAGACTGGATGCCGACAAGTCAAAGTTGAGGATGTTGGCACCAGCGAAAAAGTCTGTATAGACCTGATTGCTGGCAGTTCTGGTGAAGAGAGTCGAGTTGTTGAAGTGGATGGTTGTTGCACTGTCGATGTAGGTGAGATCGCCGGATACGAACTGGCCTGATGTCGTATCGATAACGATCGTGCCGGTTAGCGAGCCCGCCGGACTGCCGGACGGTATGAAGTCGAAGGAGTTTTGTACCTGGAAGGTCTGCAGTGTGTCGGCGTGAGCACAAAGAGCAGTCATGGCGAGCGAGAGAATTGCAGCAAAGACAGTGAATGGACGTACGGTCATTAAGCTTCCTTTAATCAGAGATATAGGGCTATAACAGATCGAGTGCAATTGGGCGACCACTTAGAGAAAGAGCGAATCTATGGGGATTCGGTTCTGATCGAGAGAAAAAATGGAGCGGGAATATGCACCGGTCTGCATGGCAATTGAGTAATTGATTTCTACTGTGCGCGCGGGGAAGAAACTCCGGACTGTGCGACTTTTGCGTGGGAGAATGAAGCGTGATGCTTGACGCGCATTCGATGAGCCTGGCGGTGCTGGAGCGGTCGGCATACGTGCGTTTTTCCGTGCTGGCGCTCAGCTCCATTTTCTTTCTGGTGGACCCGTTTGCCGCTCTGCCGACGTTTCTGGCGGTGACCGAGGGCAATGACGCGGGCCAGCGGCGGAAGACGGCGTGGAAGGCATCGCTGACTGCGCTGGTGGTGCTAAGCGCGTTTGCTATCGCCGGACAGTACATCTTCCGCATGTTCGGGATCACGCTGCCGGCCTTTGAGATTGCGGGCGGCATCATTCTGTTGCTGATCGGGTTGGATATGCTGGCGGCCAAGCGGTCGCCGACGCAGGAGTCTACCGAGGAAGCGACCGAGGCGCGGGTGAAGGAGGATGCGGGCATCGTTCCTCTGGGCATCCCTATGCTGGCCGGGCCGGGCGCGATTACCAGCGTGATGGTGCTGGTGGGGCAGGCGCAGACGCGGTGGCAGATGGCGGCGATCCTGATCGCGATTCTGATTACGGCGGCGATCTGCTACCTGGTGCTGGGCAACTCGGACCGGGTGGCGCGGGTGCTGGGGGAGACGGGTGTGCGCATCCTGGTGCGCATCATGGGCCTGCTACTGGTGGCGTTGGCGGTTCAGTACTTTGTCAATGGCATGGTGGATCTGGGACTGATTGCGAAGCCTTGAAGGCACGAACCGTTGATCAAGGCTTGAGGGGAGGCTGCGGAGGAGACGATCGGCATGGATAGCAACCGGTGGGACGACTTGACCAGCAAAAATGGGATGCTCGGCTATCTCGATATGAATCTCCGCGGCGCGGGCCAGGTCTTCTTCCAGAACAATCCATGGACGGGGCTCATCATTCTCGCCGCTATCTTCTGGGGCGCTCATGCTGCGGGGGATCTGAACGTCGCCTTTGGCGCGGTCGTCGGCCTCTTTCTCAGTACCACCACAGCCATCCTGTTGAACGTGGATCGCGCTTCTCTGCGACAGGGACTCTTTGGTTTGAATGGAGTGCTGGTGGGCGTCGCCGTTCCCATCTTTTTGCATCCCCACCCCATGATGTGGGCCTATCTCCTGCTGGGGGCGGCGGTCTCGACCGTGGCCACATTGGCGGTCGCCAATGTCGTCAAGAGCTGGGGCATCCCGGGGTCGACAGCGCCGTTTGTGTTCACGACCTGGGTGCTGCTGCTTGGCGCTTACTCCTTTACGCATCTTCCCCTTGCGGCGATGGGGCCGCCCGCGCTGCCGGCTGCGGCGAGCGCAGGCGGCATGACGTTGTCTCTCCACACGGTGCTCAGCAGCCTCGGCAAGAGCATCTCGCAGGTCTACCTGATTGAAAATTTCTGGCCCGGGTTCTCTTTGTCGTCGCCATCGCCATCAGCTCCATACGAAGCGCTGGATTCGCCGTCATCGGCTCGGTGATAGGTCTGGGCGCGGCGCTCGTCTTGGGCGCGGGAGCCGGCCCAACGGCCAGCGGCCTTTACGGGTTCAGTGCGGTGCTGACGGCGATGGCAGTAGGCTCCGCCTTCGAGAAGCTGTCGTTCCGCGCGGTTCTCTATGCAGTCGTAGCCACGGTGTTCACGGTGGTCGTGCAGGCTGCGTTCAACACGGCGCTCTCTCCCCTCGGCGTTCCTCCTCTCACCTTCCCCTACGTGCTCACCATGTGGCTCTTCCTTCTCCCAGGGATAGATTTGACGCCGCGTCCGAAGCCGTCGCCGGTTGTCAGCAGTCATTGAGTGAAGTGGATGTTTATCTGGTGCCTGGTCCCGTTTCGGTCATCCAAAGGTTATTGACAGTTGAAAGGAGAAGTAATGGAACAGCGTTTTAACTATTTCAAGGCAGCGCCCGATGCGTACAAGGCGCTGAGCGGCGTGGAGGCGTATCTGCATTCATGCGGGCTGGAAGAGGGATTGCTGCATTTGATCAAGCTGCGGACTTCACAGATCAACGGCTGCGCGTTTTGTCTGGACATGCACTCGAAAGACCTGCGCGCGATTGGAGAGACCGAGCAGCGCTTGTACACGCTCGACGCGTGGCGCGAGTGTCCCTGGTTTACCGAGCGCGAGCGCGCCGCGCTGGCGTGGACCGAGGCGCTGACGCTGATCACGCAGGGTCATGTGCCCGACGCCGTGTATGAAGAGGCACGCAAGCAGTTCAATGAGAAGGAGCTGAGCGACCTGAGCATTGCGATCACAACGATCAATACGTGGAACCGGCTCAGCATCGCTTCACGGACACCTCCGGGAACGTACAAGGTAGGAGCATACAAGGCTCATACACAGTAGGTCGAAGCGGATATCGATGTAACGGCGGGGCATCTACTGGATGCCCCGTCGCGCGTTTCAGGACGCATTGTGCCCGATCCGGCGCCGATTCTGGTATGTTGGCGAGGCTGGAGATTTGGCTGCCGGAAGGCTGGCGAACACCTGCTCCTGCGAAGGGGGAGAGAATGCTACGAAGAGATTTTCTGGGTTTGGCGGCTGCGGCTGCGCTGGCCGGGCCGACGGGCGTAGCCGAAGCGCTGGCGCCTGCGGGAGCGGCGATGGGCACGCCGGTGCAGGTGGGCAAGCCGATGTCGCTGGGGTTGCTGATTAAGCCCATCAGCGGGCCGGAGGCGACGATCCGGCGGGTGCACGATATGGGCTTCAGCTCCTGCTTTCTCTCGCTGGACGGCTATCTTGGCAAATTTACGCCGGAGCTGGCGAAGCAGATGCGCGGACTGCTCGATCGCTACCAGGTGCAGGCCACGACCGTCGAGGTGGTGGGCCCTCCGCCGCTGGTTTGGGACTTCCTGCAAGGGCCGTCGACGATTGGGCTGGTACCGCGAAAGACGAGGGCGGCCAGGATCGATGCGCTGCGGCAGGTCTCGGACTTCGCGAAGTTGCTGGGGGTAGGTCAGGTGCAGACGCACTGCGGATTCATTCCCGAAGATCCCGCCGATCCGCTCTACCCGGAGACGGTGGTTGCGATTCGCACGGTGGCGAAGCATTGCGCGGGCAATGGCCAGGACTTTCTGATGGAGACCGGGCAGGAGACGCCGACGACCATGTCGCGGATGCTGCACGACGCGGCCATGCCGAATCTCGGCGTAGGGCTCGATACGGCCAACCTGATTCTGTACGGCAAGGCGAATCCGGTGGATGCGGTCGATATTCTGGGGCCGCACGTGAAGAGCATCCATGCCAAGGATGGCCGCTGGCCAACGAACCCCGACAAGCTGGGCGAAGAGGTACTGATCGGTAAGGGACTGGTCGATTTTCACAAGGTCTTCGCCAAGCTGCACAAGCTGGGATACTCGGGCGCGGTGACCATCGAGCGCGAGACCTCCGGCCCGCAGCAAATTGCGGATGTTCGCGACGAGAAGATCTATCTGGAGAAGATTCTCAGCCAGGTAATCGGCTGACGGCGGGGCATAAAGGGAGAGTTCATGAAGGGCATAAAGAGTATGAATAGACGGGAGTTTGTGAAGGCGGGCGCCGCGGCAGCATCGGGGCTGTTGCTGCTGCGCTCGAAGACAGCGTTCGGGTACGAGGCGAACTCGGCAGTGCGGCTGGGCCTGCTGGGCTGCGGCAACCGGGGAACGTCGGTGGCGACCTCGTTTGCCAAGAACACCAGCGCGCGCGTGGTGGCGCTGGCCGATATCTTCCCCGACAAGCTGGCGAAGGGTAAGGCGCACTTCGACGAGGTCAACGCCGGGCTCAGCCATGCGGCGATTGAGGACCGGCTGACGTTTCACGGGCACGATGCGTTCAAGAGACTGGTCGACTCGAAGGACATCGACATGGTGCAGATCTCGACGCCGCCATGGTTCCATGTGCAGCACCTGGAGGCAGCCGTGGATGCAGGCAAGCACGTCTACTGCGAGAAGCCGGTGGGCGTGGACGTGGCCCAGTCGAAGAAGGCGCTGGAGATAGCGGAGCGAGTCAAGGGCAGGCAGAGCGTGGATGTCGGCTTCCAGGTACGCAGCGCGCCGCCGATCGCGGCCGTGATCGGCCGGGTCAAGGAGGGAGCGCTGGGCAAGATCGCCTCGATCACAGCCAACTACTACGCACCAGCCTCGAAGGAAAAGGAGAGCGTTGGCACGTCGAAGGACGAGTGGCGACTACGCAACTGGCTTTGGGACCGGGTGCTGTCGGGCGACATTCTGGTTGAGCAGAATATCCACATCATCGACCTCTGCAACTGGGTGCTGGGTGCGCATCCGCTGAAGGCGACCGCGACCGGGGGAAGGAACATCCTGGCCCATCCCGGCGACTGCTGGGACAACTACCAGGTGAACTACACCTATCCCGGCGACGTGCATGTGAGCTTCACCTCGACGCAGTTTGGCGACTATGGATTCGAGGCCGGGCTGCGGATCTTTGGAGCCAAGGGAGGTGCGGATGCACCCTACTCCGGGCCGGTGCGGATTACGGGCGAGTCGGCTTGGGCCTGGCAGGACGGAACCGATGCGGGAGCGGCAACCGGCGCGGGCAAGTTCGCCGCGAACGGAGAGTTTCAGGACAATCTGGCCCTGGCCGATCGCGAGAAGGATCGCAGCTTTATCGAGAGCATCACCTCGGGCCGGTTCCACAACCAGATCGCCGCCGGTGTCGAGACCGCGTATAGCTGCATGCTGGGCCGCATGGCCGGGTATCAGCGACGTGAGGTGACCTGGGAGGATCTGCTGGCCCATGGGGAGAAATTCTCACTGGGGATGGACGTGAATCAGTTCAGCTAGTCGTCAATTCAACTCGGAAGCGGATTTGGGCATCATAGGCTCTATGGGGAAGGGAATTGGTCGGCTGAAGAGATGGGCTTGTCTTGGGCTGCTGGGCGCGATGTTGGGCGCGGGCTCTCCGGTGGCGTGGGCGCGATTCCAGCCCGTCTCCTGCAAGAATGCCTTCACCGAGCAGCAGGAGGTCACCGAGGGGCAGAAGGTGGTGGCGCAGGTCTACCAGCAGATGCCGGTGCTGCCGGACAGCGATCCGGTGGCGCGCTATGTGCGCCAGATTGGAGCCAGGCTGGTGGCTCATGCGACCGGATACAAGTGGCCGTATAACTTCCACGTCGTCGCTAGCGAAGACATCAATGCGTTCGCCCTGCCGGGTGGCACGATCTTCGTCAACCTCGGGACCGTGCAAGCGGCCGAAACCGAGGCGCAACTGGCCGGGGTGATGGCGCACGAGATCTCGCACGTGGTGATGCGGCACTCGACCTGCAATCTGACGGCGCAGCAGTCCAAGAGCCTGTGGTACGGGCTAGGGAGCATCGCGTCGTCGATTCTGCTGGGCAACGGCACCGCAGGGCAGCTTGGACAGGCAGTGATCGGAGGAGCGCAAGGGCTCGATTTTCTGCATATGTCACGCGATGCCGAGAAGCAGGCGGACCTGCTAGGCGTGGATATCCTGTACGACTCGGGGTACGACCCGCGCGGCATGCCGCAGTTCTTCGAGACGATTGAGGCGAAGTATGGCGCGGGGGGCGCACAGTTTTTGAGCGATCACCCGAACCCGGGAAATCGCCTGCAATATGTGAATGCGGAGATCGCGACCCTGCCGCGGCGGGAGCAGCCAGTGGTGACGACGCCGGAGTTCAAGCGGATCCATGCGATCGCGCTCAAGGAGAAGGCGCTCGCAGCCAAGGAAGTGCAGACTGGGGCATGGCGGAAGAGCGGACTGTATGCGTCGGGGCCGGGTGCCGGCGCAGGCCAGATAGCGCAGCCAGCGGGCCAGACAGCGACGTCAGGCGGAGCGGCAACAGGCTCGATGACGAGATTAAGCCGGAGCGCGCTGGGAGTCGGCAGCCGGATGGTGAAGTATCAGGGAACGCGTTTTGCCATCGATCGTCCCTCGAACTGGAAGGAAAGTGCTGCTTCGTCCGGTGCGGTGACGCTGGCCCCGGTGGGCGGCGCGACCGAGGCAGGGCTTGCCTATGGAGTGATCGTCGACCTGGCGAAGCTGCCCGGCAATGGGGTGACGGACCGGGCATCACTCGACGCCGCGACTGCAGCCTTGGTACGTCAGTTGATCCAGCAGAACGCAGGGCTCGAGCAGGCTGGAGAGGTCAGAGCGACGACCGTCGGCGGCAGACTGGCAAATGTGGTGGAGTTGCGCGGGAAATCGCCGGTGGCCGATAACGGCAACCAGTTGACGGAGCGAGACCGTCTCCTGACGGTGGCGCGGCCGGATGGCGATCTAAGCTACGTCGTCTTTGTCTGTCCGGAGCCGGATTTGAAACTGCTCAAGCCGGTGTTTGATGCGATGAGCACGAGCTTCCGCGCGCAGTAAAAGGCTGTCCTGAGCAAGACGCGCCTGGTGTCTCAGTCGCTCTCGCGAAAAATCGAGAGGCATCTTGCCTCGGTGATTGCTGCGTCTTTACTGGGGATAGGCGAGTTTTCTACAGGATGGCCAGGTTTTCAACAGGGCTTTGGACTTGTGATGATGCGATCTCGCTGTTACTCTCAGGAAGTCGCAGAGATGCAGTGCTTGCAAGGAATTGAAAAGCACGGTACTCTGAATAGGCAAGAGAAGTAAAGCTTCGCACCTTGGCTCTGGCAGTAAGTGAGCAGATTATAAAGGGATGCCGGAGCGCAGTCCAAGCGTTTGATCGGTATGAGCCTCTGGCCTGCCGGCACCCAAACCCAAGCCACTGCAATTGAATTTGAAGATAAGGAGCCTAGAGCTCCGCGGTCAGATCGTGTGATCGTTGCGATGTTTTGAGATATCTGTGCTGTGTGAGCGATACCGCTTATTGCTTCAGGGGCAAAGTTGAAAAACTTTGAGAGATCTGAAGAAATGGGTTGACATGAGGCTGAAACTTGGATAACCTCAGAAAGTTCGCTAAAACGTCACGCGTTGCCGAACGGTACTTGAAGAGACTGAAGCTGAGTCAATGGGAAGCAGAACAAGATACCGAAACGGGCAGCGAATATAGACGAAAACAGCGCATCAAGTTCGAGGACACAAATCTGGCTTTGCCGATTTCGTCCTTGATCCAAAGCTGCCCGCTTAGGCGGATGCAGTCAGGATCTTTGACAACATAGTTGAACGTGCCAGTCGTGAGATGATACGAAATTTGGTTTAGTCATTCTCACTAGTTATATCCTTCGGATCTTTCGAGCATCCGAAGGCGCTTGATCCGTCCCGACCCCTGTCGATGGACGGCAAGCAAACCAAGATTAAACGAGAGTTTGATCCTGGCTCAGAATCAACGCTGGCGGCGTGCCTAACACATGCAAGTCGCACGAGAAAGGGTAGCAATACCTGAGTAAAGTGGCGCACGGGTGAGTAACACGTGAATTATCTACCTCCGAGTGGGGAATAACTGAGAGAAATCTTAGCTAATACCGCATAACACTTACGAGTCAAAGCAGTAATGCGCTTGGAGAGGAGTTCGCGGCAGATTAGTTAGTTGGCGGGGTAATGGCCCACCAAGACGATGATCTGTATCCGGCCTGAGAGGGCGCACGGACACACTGGAACTGAAACACGGTCCAGACTCCTACGGGAGGCAGCAGTGGGGAATTTTGCGCAATGGG
>Ga0207674_10001331_pt1 | contig 32038 bp, 28 predicted proteins | sample KBSCornC72_FD_184303 | JGI IMG/M metagenome (GOLD analysis project Ga0207674, IMG submission 184303) | Corn rhizosphere microbial communities from Kellogg Biological Station, Michigan, USA - KBS Corn C7-2 (SPAdes) (version 2) | ecosystem: Host-associated > Plants > Roots > Rhizosphere > Soil ...
GCTGCGCAAGCAGGCTTCGTCTGTCGTTCGACCGGAGGCGGCCGAACGGGCTGCAGGGGAAGACGCACTCCCGTCGCCGCCGCGCTCTCGATCGCCGCGATGATCCGATGGAGCGCGACGCCATCATCGAAGCTCGGCGCCGTGCGGGTGCCATGGCGGAGGTCGTGAGCCATGCTCGCGTAGACCCGGCGACGTTTCCGGCTTTGACGTCCTCCGGCCAGCCCGACCGCCAGGAGCCCGGGACCTCGATTTCCCGCTCGAATAAACAAGCAACCATGTCCCCGGCCGCACTCGCCGAGTCCCTCCTTCGGCACCCATCGCCTGGACTCGTGGAGGCCGATTTACGCAGCGGAGTTGTGCGGGCCCTCCACATGCCATTCGAGATCGAAATTCCCGGAGACGGGAATGCGGAAGCCGTGACGTCTCTGCCAGGAAAGGAGTGATAGACTGAAGGCTGCATGTCCAATTCAGGTCCGCTCAGTCCGAAGAGCCGCGCGAAAGGATCGCAAGGCGGCTTGCGCCGTCCGCGCTCCTGCGCGATCTGCCGGCGTCCGCATCCGGTGAGCACGAACAGACCTTCGGAAGATCGAAAGCCGCTCGGCGGCCTCGAGCTGGTCTATTGGGAGCGGCGCGGCGAATTGCTTCGCTTCCTTCGGGCCAGAGCGTCGCCCGATACTGCCGAAGATGTGCTTCAAGACCTCTGGGTCAAGATCCAGTCGGTCCGCGGACCTGTCGAGGATCCGGTCGGATATCTGTATCGGGCAGCCGACAATCTCGCAATCAGTCAGCATCGATCGGCACTTCGGTCGAGACGGCGCGACGACCAGTGGGAAGCGGTGCGCCCGAGGATCGATCCTGGCAGGCTCGACGAGGCGATCGCTGCCCGCGAACAGATTGCCGAGGCGGACCGGCGGCTGCGCCAATTGGGCTTCCGGACCCTGCAGACCTTCATCATGTTTCGCGTTCATGGAATGCCCCAGCGCGCAATCGCCAAGGCGCTCAAGGTCAGCCTGAGCACGGTCGAGAAGGACCTCCAGCGTTCCTATCGGGCGATCGCCGGTCTCAGGAGCGACCTGTACGGCTCGGACGAAGTCACGGCGTCTCCTGAAGGCGACAATGACGAATAGCAGCCCCCCTCTCGAGCAAGCCGTCGAGTGGCTCATCCGCCGGAACAGCCGCGGCTTCGCCGACTGGGCGGAGCTTACCGAGTGGCTGGAGGCGGAGCCCGGCAATGCGGAGGCATTCGCCCGCTTGTCGGTGATGGACGCGGAGATCGCCGAGCGGATGACCGGAATGCTCCCCGGCGAGCTTCAACCGGATGGCGCGGCCGAAGCTCCGCTTCGGCCGGCGATCGCCCGCTGGGGCCGGCGCATCGCCATCGCCGCCGCCCTCGTCGCAGCCGCCTTCGCGCTCGTCTTCGTCCGGCCGGGCGCGTTCCTGGCGCCAAGTTACGAAACCATCGCCACCGCGCCCGGAACCCGGCAGGCGATCGTCATCGACAAAGGTGCACGCGTGACGCTCAACGGACAGACCCGATTCGCGATGGAGCGCGGCAACCGGAGAATCGCACAGCTCCTCTACGGAGAGGCGAGCTTCGAGGTCAGGCACGAGCCCTCGAACCCCTTCGAGGTCGGCGTCGGCGATGCCCGAATTGTCGATGTCGGAACGCGATTCAACGTCCGTTTCGATGGGCGAGAGACGCAAATCAGCGTCGCTGAAGGCGAAGTTCAGTATCGGGCCAAGGGGATGACCGTGCGCCTCGGTGCGGGCCGCATGCTGAAGGCCGGTCCGAACGAAGTGCAGACCTCGCCGGTCGACCGTTCGGCCGTCGGGAGCTGGGCCCAAGGGCGCCTGATCTATCGCGGCGACCCGATGGCGACGGTCGCCGCCGACCTTCAGCGCAATATCGGTGCTCCGATCGCCGTCGATCCGGCGATCGCCGCAACGCCCGTGACCGCGGTCATCCAGCTTTCGCCCAGGCCCGGCGAGATGCCGCCCCATCTTGAAAGCTTGCTCGGCGTGAAGCTATTGCGGCAGGGGAAGGGCTGGCTGCTTAAGTCTACCAAGTGAATCGTGGTTTCATGACCGTCGCATCGTGCGCGGTCGCATTCAGTGCCGCGCCGGCATCGGCGAGACCGGTCCAATTCTCGGTCCCGCCGGGCACCCTGGGCGACGCCGCGATCGCCATCGGGCGCGAGGCCGGAATCAGCATATCGATTTCCGATCCCGCATTGTCCCGCCGCCCGGTCTCGGGTTTCCGGGGCAAGATGACGGCAGAGCGAGCGCTGAAGAAGCTCGTCCACGGGAATTCCGCGCAGGTCGTAAAACTTGGCCCGGGCGCCTTCCGCATCGATCAAGTGGCCGGGCCGCGAAGCCGGCCCCAACGGGTCCAGGCAGAACGCAAATCCTCCGCCGGTCCAGAGGAAAAGGAGCCGATCCTGGTCGTCGCGACCAAGCGGCGGATGCTTCCGCGCGACGTACCCGGTTCGCTCACGGTCATCGACCTTGGCCAGGCCGGCGAAGCCGCCCGCTCGGGAGGCTCCGAGATCCTCGTCAGGCTCGACAGCGAGCTCGGATCGACCCATTTCGGCCCCGGTCGCAACAAGCTCTTCATTCGGGGGATCGCGGATTCGAGCTTCAACGGTCAGACCCAGGGCACGGTCGGCGAGTATCTCGGCGAAGCGAGGCTCAACTATAACGCCGTCGATCCGGACCTTCGGCTCTACGATATCCGTTCGGCCGAAATCCTGCCCGGCCCGCAAGGGACGCTCTACGGAGCAGGGACGATCGGCGGAGTTGTGCGCCTCGATCCGATCGAGCCCCAGTTCGACTGCTCGTGCGGTTCGATCGAGGCCGCGGCCGCAGCGACGGCTCACGGAGCTCCGAGCGGTGAGATCGCGGGGGTCCTCAACATTCCCGTCGCCCAGGAGACCGCCGCGGTGCGCGCGCTCGCCTATGCGATCGATGACGGCGGCTATATCGACAATGTCCTTCTCGACCGACGCGACGTGAACCGCGTCCGGACGATCGGCGGCCGAGTCACGGGCAAGGTCGCGATTTCCCCCGGGGCGACGCTGAGCGTGATGCTCGCAGGCCAGAGGATCAACGCCGCCGACAGCCAATATGCGGATCGTGACGTTGGCTCGCTCAAGCGGAGCACTCCCGTCGCCGAGCCGTTCACGAGCCGCTTCCTGCTCGGCAACACCGTCCTCGAGGCATCGTCCGGCCCGTATCGGATCGTGGCGACCGCATCGGCCGTGGAGCAAAAGCTGGTCGAAAAATTCGACGCCACGCGCGACGAGCGGCGCCTGATCATGAGCCAGCGCAACGACACCGCCCTGCAGTCGGCCGAGTTCAGGGTCTCGCGCAACTGGCAGGCGGGCGGAGGCTGGCTCGCGGGAATCAGCCTGGTTCGCAACCAGCGCCGCAGAGGCGATCTTGAAATCGAGCCCAAGCCGCTCGCGAGCCATCCCGATCTTCATAACCGCCTCAGCGAGGCGACCGCCTTCGCGGAACTGACCTACACGCTCCTTCCGGGGCTCGACGCGACGATCGGGGGCCGCGCGACGAGGGTCAAAAGCCAGGGAAACCTCGAAGGACAAGCTCTCGTCAAATCATCGGAACTGCATTTCCTGCCCTCGGCGCTGCTTTCGCTTCGAGTGGCGCCCAATGCCCGGTTGTTCGCGCGCGTCGAGGAAAGCTTCAGGCCGGGCGGCTATGTGCTGCGTTCGGGAAGGCAGCTTCACCTGGACAGCGACAGGGTGCGATCGTGGGAAGCCGGACTGCGCTTCGACCAGGTACCAGGGCACCTGATCAGCGGCGCCATTTCGGCCAGCTTCAGCCAATGGTCGAGCGTGCAGGTCGACCTCATCGACAGTGACGGATTCCCGACGACCACCAATTTCGGCGACGGCCGGGTCCTGACGCTCGACGCCCATCTCGAAGCGTCATTGTCGCCGGGACTCACCCTGGCGCTCGGCGCCACCGGCAATCGGAGCCGAATGACGAGCCCCCGAAGGACCGTCGTTCCAACCGATCCCGCCCCGCTCTTCGTTCCGTCCTATCCCGTCCCCCTCCCCAACGTCCCCGAGTTCAGCGCTCAGGCCAGCCTGCGCTCGGCAAGGCCGTTGGGCCACGGCCGCCAACTCAATCTCGCCGGCTGGCTTCGCTATGTCGGAAAATCGACGCTCGGGATCGGCCCGAAGCTCGAACGCAAGCAGGGCAATTATCTCGATACCGGGGTCGAGGCGGATCTCGTCATCTCCAGAACCACGATGTTCGCGAGCCTCACCAATCTCCTCGACAGCAAGGGCAACCGCTTCGCGCTCGGTTCCCTGCTCGCCGTCGGCCGGATGGACCAGGTGACTCCGATGCGGCCGAGGACGCTCCGGCTGGGGGCATCGATCGCCTTCTAGCGAAAATCCCGGCTTCGATCGGCGGATACGGGTTTGCAATGCCGGCGGCGTCTCATCGATTGTCACCACAACCGGGGGAAGCTGCGATTCCCATGACAGCCGCACGTCCTCGACCCGCTTTGCCTGCCGGCGTTCCCCTTTCGGGCCCCGGCTCCGCGGCTCATGCGGCGGAGGTCTCAGGTCCGGGAATCCACGCTTTGAGCGCGACCAGTCCAGTCGTCGATCCGCTGACGATCTGTGCGCGGGGCGCGCAATGCGGAGAGACAAGGATTGGCTGGCTCCCCACCATTCGGCCAGCCGGTTTCAGGAACGCGTTTCCTGGCGTGACGGCCCGCTCTCATCCCCCGGGAGCGGGCCGCCATGAACGGACCGCGCCTGCGAATGGCGATCTCCCACCGAGCCCCGGCGCCCCGGCGGTTTCCAAGCAGGCAGTCGCAGCGTCTCAGCCTGCCCTCGCGAGGCACGCCGACCCGGGCCGGACATAAAGGGGATGCCGAAGACAATGGACGGCGCCCCGGCATTCGAACCCGTCGCTTGCGATTCCACTCTCTCCGGGCCGGCCGCAAGCCGGCGAGACAGGCGAGTCGAGCGGACTCGGCGCGCGCTTCGGTCCGCGCTCGCCAATCTCCTTCGGACCCGCGATTATGACGATTTGACCGTCAAAGAGATCCTCGCCGAGGCGGACGTCGGCCGTTCCACTTTCTATGCGCACTTCAGCGGCAAGGACGACCTGCTGAGATCCGGGCTCGAGCAGCTCGGAGCCCGGCTCGAGGCTTCACAGTCCATGAGTCGGACAGGCGGCCAGGGGTTCGGCTTCGTGCGCCCGCTGCTCGAGCATATCGGCCGGCAGCGCGAGATGGTCCGCCGCCTCAAGGGCCGGGGCGCAGCCGTTCATCGCCGCGCGCTGGACCAGCTCCTGACCGAGCTGACGAGGCGGGCGATCGCTGGAGAGTCCGCGATGTTCGACCCGGTCCGCGAGCTCGAGGTCCAGTTCGCCAAGGGCGCGCTTGGCGGAATGATCCTGTGGTGGCTCGAACGGAACAGCCGGCTTCCTCCCCATGAGGTCGAAGCCCAGTTCCTGCGCCTGATGCGCAACGGCGCCCACCTCGCCCGCCCCCTCCAAGACCCGGCGCGCGCAGGAAACGGCGAAGCCGTGGCCGCCTGAGCGGACCGGCGGCCGCGCGGGGAAGCGAGACAGAAGGTCCATTCATCGAGCGCCGGCGAAGCACGCCGGCCGCTGGATTTAGCGCAACGCCAGTTCGGGACCGCTCGGCGAAAGCCCGGTCCACTGGCCGCTCCTGAGGGTGGGGGCTCCGGTTCGACGATGCAGGCCAGGGCCCGTCCTCGTTCGAGAACGGGCCCGTTCGCCAGAAGGTCTGCCGGCCTTCTGAAGGTTGCCGACCCGCGGGGCTGGCCGGTGAACCGGCGTGGGGAGGGATCGTCTGGTCCCACTCCAGCGCGGTGTTCGCTACAATCGGCCCCGGACCGGCGCCGGAGGCGGCGGAGCTACGAGTGCCGGAGGAGGCGGCGGAGCCGCGTGTCCGCCGAGCGGCAGCACGATCTTGAAGTTGCCGCTGTGGCTGGTCACGTCGCCGTTGAACTCGCCCTCGTAGCCGACACGGAGGTCGACCGGTCCGAGCTTGCCGCCGACGCTGAGCCCGGCGAGGAACGTGCCCTTTTTCTGCGCCGACGAGACGATGTCGAAATCGCTCTCGGGATCCGGCGTGAACCAGCCGTGGAACGAAGAGCGCTCGTCGCCGAAGCGGTACCGGTAGCCGAGCTTCACTTGCGGAACCACGCCGCCCATCTGCATCGCCCACTTGACGCCGCCGGTGACATAGCTGTGGTTCGACCTGCCGCCTTCGACCGTCAGCCCGGCTCCGTTGCCGTCGCGCTCGTCGAAGCTTTTTAGCCTGGCGTTCACATAGTCATAATCGAGGTAGGGCGTCAGGACCGAGTTGGCGCCGAGGTTGAACCTGGCCCCGCCATGCAGGCCGAAGGTCCACATCCTGACGTCGGGGCTTCCGGTCGGGTTCGCGGCGAACGCGGCCGCGTTCGGCGGCAGGAAGCCCCTGAAGTTGATGTGGCGCGCCGAGTTCCCGTTCAACGCGCTGTAGGTCGTGACGCCCTTGAGGAAGAAGGGGCCCGGGTCATAGACCGCGTAAGCGCCCAGCTGCCAGCCGTCCCCCTTGACGCTGTCGCCGAACTGGCTGTCGCGGAGTCGGTTCGAGCCATAGCCGCCGTCGATGCCGACGATCGCAAAGCTGCCGACGTTGGTGTCGATTCCGACCAGGCCGGTGAAGCGCTTGGAGCGGCTGTCGCCGGCCTCGGCGTCGCCGTCCGCATTCCGGCTCTGATAGTCGAGCTGACCCCAGACATGGACCGGACCGTCCGCGCGGCATTCGAGCACCGAGCCGGCAAGTGCCGGAAGCTCGCAATCGGTCGCACGGTCGGCGAGGTCGTTGTAGTGAACCCCAAGGCTCGGGAAGGAGTTGAGATAGTCGGCGTAGGCCGAGCCCGACAGCTCGTTCAGCGCAATCGTGTAGAAGGCCGGATCGGTGATCATGAACAGGTTGGCGAACATGGTCTGAGCGCCGCCCGTCAGCCCCACATCATAATAGCCGTCGAGGCCGGTTGCGACCGCAACTCCGTTGCCGTTCAGTCCTGCGACCTGGTCGAACTGGGTCCTGGTCAGCTTGAGGTCCAGGTTGGCATTGGAGTCATAAGAGCAGGTGAGGCTCAGGAGCAGCGCATGGGCATAAGGCCCGGCCAGCGTGCAGCTGTCGAACTTGCCCGTCAGCACATTGGCGTCGATGAGATTGTCCCAGCTGTAGCTGTCCGCGAACAGGCCGTTGGCGGTGGTCACGTCGGCGACGAGCGTCCCGCCGAGGTTCGCGGTGCCGGCGAACAGCTGGGAATAGCCGCCCACCGCCTGCGCTCCGCCCGCCGCCGGCTGAAGCTCGTAGATGAGCGTCCCGCCCTTCGCGACGTTCAGCGTGCCGACAAAGGCATAGGAAGGCCCGTCGTACATGTCGGCGAAATCGGCATCGAGCCTTCGGTCGCGAAGGAACAGGGATCCGCCCTTGAGGATGTTGAGAGTCCCGACACCGGCAAGGCCGCTGTCCAAGTCCGCTTCGGTCAGGCCCGAGCCCGGCAGGAAGACCGGGTTGATGATGCCGTCGAACGCGGTTTCGCCGTCCGAGACATTGATCACGTCGTCGCCTTGGGCGCGAAGCGCGATGTCTCCATAAATCTTGCCGCCGCCGAGCAGGTTGACAACCGACCGGTTGGCTGCGGAAAGGACGCCGCGCTCGGGATTGCCGGCGACGTTGATCGCCAGTCCGCGATGCCAGGTTTCGCCGCCATCGGTCGACTGGCGGACGATGATGTCGCCTGAATTGTTGATGGTCAGCACCGCGTCCCCGGAATCGTCGACATAGCCGTTGGCAAGCGCGGCAATGCCCATGGCGATGGCGGTCCGGCCGTCTTTGGCCACGGCGTCGACGTTGATCGCTCCGCTGTTGCTGATCGTCAGGCTGTTGGCGCCGCTGAACACCAGGATGCCCGTGGCGAACGCCGAGCTCCCACCGAAGGTGAACGTCGACGGGCCGGCGTCCGGATCGATGGGTTCGCCGTCGGCGAGCGCAACGACATTGATCGTGCCCCTGTTGTCGATCGTTCCGGCGATGGGCTCCGCCTGCGACGAGGTCGCGGTCGCCGCATTGCCGATATAGATGCCCCTTGCGAGCGCATAAGCTTTCGCAAGCGACGTCGCGGTTGCCGCGACATTGATCGCGCCTTCGTTGTCGATTGCGACCTGCTGGGTCGTAAGGCCGTAATCTTCCGCGAAATAGCCGCGGGCCACCGCGACCGCCGAGCCCCCCGCCGCCGAGCCCTTTGCGCCGGCATGCACGTCGATCGTGCCGCCATTGTCGAAGGCGGCAACCGCGGTCATGGTCGCATCATTGGTCTGGTGGGCGCCCATCGCCAGCGCGAACGCCGAGGCATAGCCGCCCGACGTGGGTTCGGCCGGATCGCTGCGCGGCGGAGCGATTGCCGTGGCCTCGGCGTCGACCTTGATGATCCCGCTGTTCGTCAGAGACTGGGACGCCTTGGCGCCTTCCGCCGCCTGGCCCATCCCAAGTGCGACCGCGCTGGCGACCGCGGCGCCGTCGGCGCCCGCCGAGCCCTCGGCCGAGGCCTTCGCCTGCGCCGAGACGGCCACGGTTCCGGAGTTCGTCATCTGCTGGACGATGCTGGACGCGAAAGCCTGTTGGTACATTGCGGTGAGCGCAAGGGCGCTCGCGACTGCGACCCCGCCGGCATGAGCGCTGGCCTGCGCGGCCATCAACACGCTCCCTTCGTTGCTCATCAGCTGGGCTGCGCTGCCCGCCTTCGCATATTGGGCGATGCCGTCGAAGGCGGTCGCGGCGGCAGCGCCGAAAGCCGTCGCCGTGACGGCGGCCCCGGCGGCGATGGAGATCGTGCCGCTGTTGGTCGCAGCCTCATCGACCGTTCCCGCGATCGCCGACTGGAGCATGCCGTCGCCCGCGCTGGCATGGGCGAAATTGTCCGCGTGCGCCTTCGCCTCGACCGTGATCGATCCGGAATTGGTGAGGCTGCCCGAAATGTCGCTCGCCAACGCGGCCGAAAGCCCGCTCGCCTCGCTGCTGCTGCCGCCGCCGCTGGTGGTTCCGGCCGATCCCGTCGTCCCCGCCATGATCCCGCGCGCGCTCGCCCGAGCAACATTTGGCGCAAGCGCCGTCGCCGCCACCGATAGCGTCCCCGAGTTCGATCCATCGACTCCGGCGGCCGTGCCGGAGAAACGGTAAGCGGCCGCGCTTGCCGTCGCGGTACCCGCGCTTCCGGAAGCGAGCGCCCTGGCGCCGACGTCCAGCAGCCCCCCATTCGAGAAAACGGCGTTCTCGACGCCCGTCGCGAAGCCGGTCGACTGGAGCACACCGATTGCGTTCGCGCGCGCGGCGGCATTGGCTCCCGAGGCAAGCGCCGCCGCTTCCACCGAGAATGTGCCGCTGTTCGCGAACCGGACCGCGGATGCGCTCTGCACCCCGCCGATCGCGCTGGCGATCGCGGACCCCGAGGCGGCGTGCGCGCTCGAACCGGTCCCGGCCATCCCGTCCCCGGCCACGGCCTGCGCGAGCGCGGTGACTGCAAAGTCGCCGCTGTTGCCGAAATCCGCTTCGGCCGAAGCCCGGCTTCCGCCCCGTACATCCTGCGATGCGCCGCGAGCGACCGCGACCGCAAGCGAGTCGCCGCTCCCCGATGCCTTGCCCTGGGCAATCACGTCGAAGGCGCCGCTGTTGCTGATCGACGCAAGCGCGTCGCCCGACGCGCGCACGTCCTGGTCGATGGCATAGCCGACCGTGGCAACCGCGTTGGCGTCTCCAGCGGTCGCCTGGGCGACCGCGCCCGCGGCGAAGCTCATGGTTGCGCTGTTGGCGGCAACGGCGGTCGCATCGCCGCCGAGCCCATGGATGTTCTGCCGGATGCCGTCGACGAGATTGCCGGCCGCGATCGCGCTCGTCCCCGACGCGCTCGCGAATGCCACCGCCGAGAGGATTCCGCTATTGACGAGGCTGGCGGCTGCATTCTCGCCGGAGAGGTCCTGGCTGAGCACTCCGTGAATGCCGACGAAGGTGACTGCGCCGAGACGCGCCGTCGCTACGGCCGGCCCGGCCGGGTCGCCGTCCGCCGTGGCCGCGACCGCATGCGCCGCAGCCTGGAAGGCCATGGTTCCGCTGTTGTCGAGCGCGGCGACGGCGCCGCCCGAGGCGAAGACCTGCTGACCGATCCCAACCTCGATGCCGGCGCCCGCCGCGGCCGGGCCGCCTACGGCGGACCCCACAGCGGATGCGGCGATGGCGATCGAGCCATGGTTCGACAGCGCCGCGCTCGCCGAGCCCTGCGCTCCGAGGAACTGGGCGATACCCGTCGCTATATCGGCATGGGCGCCGGCGGCGAGGCCGGACGCATCGGCGATTGCGCCGATGGCCAAAGTACCGGAATTGTCCATCGTCGCCTCTGCGTCCCCGGACGCGGCATTGGCGCCCTGCTGGACCACCCGGGTCTCGACCGCGACCGCGCTGGCGGAACCGACGGGATTGGCTGCGTTCGCCATTTCCGCGATCGTCAGCGAGCCGCTGTTTTCGAGCGCCGCCGAGGCGCCGAGCGCGCCCGTCGCGAGGTCGACGATCCCGCCGAACAGGTCGGCCGAGGCGCGGGCAAGGCTTGCCGACGCCGCGCTCGTCACCGCGGCATTGGCAACATTCTCGAGCAGCAAGGTTCCACTGTTGGTGAGGGTGATTGCGGCCTCACCGGCGCTGGCCTCGGCCAGTTGCAGGTCCGCCGAAAGGAGGACGGCAAGAGCTTCTGCCGGCCCGGCGCCGGTCGAGGTCGCATGGGCGCTTGCGAGGACCGCGATGCTTCCACTGTTGGCGAGAGCCGCCGCGGCGTCGCCTCGGGCGCTGGAGACGTCCTGGTTGACCGCGCCCTCGACGACCGCCGTGGCTGCCGGGCCCGAGGCGGCGGCGACAGGCGCCGAGGCGGTCCCGACGACCGTTGCGATCCCGGCTCCGGCGGCATTGGCAACCGCGGCGATCGAGAGCGACCCGCTGTTGTCGAGGCGGGCTGCCGCGCCCTCCCCCCCGTCGACCACCTGCACGACTGCTCCGCTGACATTGGCGAACGCATCGGCTCCGCCGAGGACCGAGCTCACGCCGGTGAAAGTCACGACCGCGCCAGCGCCGGATGCGCTGGCGGCCGCGATGATCGCAATCTCTCCGGCGTTCCCGAGCGAGGCCGCGGCGCTGCCGCTGGCCGCGATCGCGAACTGGTCGAGCGCGCCGGCGACAAGGCCGACAGCGGCTGCAGGGCCGGTCGCCTCCGCGCGGCCGACGCCTGAAATGGCGATGCTGCCGCTATTGCTGATGGACGCCAGCGCGTCCTGCTGCCCGGACCCGGCAAGCGCCACCCGCGGCTTGCCGACGGAGGTCGTCGCCTGGACGAACTGCATGAGGCCGCCGGCAACCGCACCGTCGCCGGTCGCCGAATCGCCGCTCGCGAATCCGGCGCCGGTGATGCTCATCGTCCCGTCATTGGCGAGGGAGGCCATCGCCGCCGCGCCGAAGGCATTCTGGGCGACCGCGTTGTTGACATGGCCGACCGCCTGCGCCCAGCCCGATTGCGCCGTGGCCCTGGCGGTTGCGAGCAGGCTGATCGTGCCACTGTTCGTCAGGAGATCGTCCGCTGCCCCGCCCGCCGCCATTGCCGTCTGCCAGATCGCCGCGGACCGCGGACCTCCCACTCCGGCGTCGGCAATCGCCCGGGTCGCGCCTTCGACACTCGCCGCGGCGGCGATGCTCATGGTGCCCCTGTTGGCGATGGAGTCGGCGGCATCGCCGAAGCTCGCCTGCGCGACCTGGAAGACCGCCTGCCTGACCGACGCCAGACCGGTCGCGGTCGCACCCACCGCCCGAGCGACCGCTGTTACGTCCAGCTCACCGCCGTTGGTCAGCAGATCGCCCGCGAGCGCATCCGCGCCCTTGCTCGAATCATTCGCGACCTGGATCAGCGCCGGGCGGATATAGGCCGAGGCAAAAGCGGTCCCGCTCGCGGTTGCGCTTGCGAGCGCGCCGATGGCGAGCGTGCCGTCATTGTCGAGCGTCACCGTGGCGTCGCCAATCGCGGCAACGGCATTCTGGACGATGCCGTCGGTCACCGTCGCAGTGGCGGAGGCAAGGACTGCGCCATGGGCGCCGGCGATCGCGGCAATGTCGATGGATCCGCTGTTGTCGAGGCTGACCCCGGCGCCTCCGATTGGGCCCGGCGCGGCCGCGGCGGCCGAGGTCCTGCCCCGGCCTCCGCCGGCCGATGCGACGGCCTGCTGCATGATCCCGCCATTCACGGCCGCATAGGCGCCAGGAACGGCAAACTGGGACGATAGGGTTGCTCCGGACCAGGTGTGGAAGAAGGCGGTCCCAGTGCCCGCGACCGCCGAGCCGGTCGCCTGCGCGCTGGCGACGATTGCAATGTCGCCGCCGTTCACGAGCGCCGCATTCGCGCTTCCGTCCTTTGCAAAGACGCCCTGGCCGACTCCGCCGATGATGTCGGCGACGGCGAGCGCCATGTGGTCGGCCTCGGCGTCGGCAACCGCCGAGATGGTGAGGCTCCCGCTGTTGTCGAGGGTCACCGAAGCACCGACCGGCGCTCGCGCGGCCGCGGTCCCCGCCGAAGCCTGCGCCTGCTGGACGATGCCGTTGAAGATATAGGCGTCCGCTCCGGGAAGCGGCAGCACGAACGTCGTCGAGGTGGTCGAGATGATGATGTCGTTTCCCGCGACTGTGCCCGACGCGCTTGCGACGGCGGCGATGCTGATCGTTCCGTCATTGACGATCGAGGCATGGGCGGCGACGCCCTCAAGGGCCTGGACGAGGCCGCCCGCAACCGACGCGTTGGCATAGCCCTCCCCGCTTTGCGCCTCGCCGTTCGCCGCCGCGATAATCGAGATCGTCGGAAGCTGCGCGGCCGACCCGCCCGCATTGACGAGGGTTGCCTCCGCCGCCCCGCTCGCGGCCTGCGCAATCTGCTGGATGGCGCCGGAAATGCCGGCATTGGCGATCGCCCGGCCGCCGACCGACGCGCTGGTCCCCGCCGCCTCGGCCGAGGCCTCTGCCCGGATGCTGATCGAGCCTGCATTGGCGAGGGTTGCGTTCGCGGCGGACGAACCGATCGCGACCTGGAAAATGCCCCGCGCGCCCGAGCTCGTCCCGGTCAGGCGAACAAAGGCGAGTGCATTGCCCTCGGTCGCGCTCGCGACCCCCGCGACCGAAATGTCGATCATGCCCGACGAATCGTTCGTGAGCCCTGCCTCGGCGGAGCCGCCGAAGGCGATCTGGACGATTCCGCCGGCCTCGTAGGCATAAGCGGTCGCGCTCGCACCGGCCGCTCTGGCAAGCGCCCTGATCGTTATGTCGCCATCATTCCCGATCGCGACCGAAGCTCCGTCGCCGGCCCCTGCGATCTGGAACAATCCCCGCTCGAGCACGGCCTCCGCGCCGCCGAAGCTCGATCCCTGCGCGCTTGCGGCGACACCGAGCGAGAGGCTGCCCGAGTTGGTGAGTGTGGCCGCGGCGTGGTCGCTGCCTCCCGACGCGCCGGCGGTCTGCTCGATGGCGCTGTGGAGGAAGGCAAGGGCGACCGCGGAGGTGGCCGCTTCCGCGCGCGCCCCGACCGAGACCGCGATCGTCCCCGAATTGCTGATCAGGTCCTGCGCCGTTCGCCCGGACGCGGCCTGCATGATCGCCTCGGAACCCGACGCGCTGGCGAGAGCGTTCGCGCCCTCGGCGCTCGCCGAGAGGTCGATTGTGATCGCACCGTCATTGGCGAGCGCGTTCGAGGCCCCCGCGGAGCCGATCCCGTCCGCCTGCTGGATGATCCCGCCCCCCATGACCGCCGAGGCCGTGGCGCCGGCTGCAGCCGAAGCCTGCGCGCCGACCGCGATCGAGAGGGATCCACTGTTCGAGAGATGATTGGCGGCGATGGCCGAGACGCCCGCGGCAATCGCGGTCTGGGTCACTCCGCCGAACGGCAGCGACGCGAAAGCCGAGCCGCTTCCGGCCGTTGCGACCGCGTCGGCCAGCGCGGAAATCTCGAGAGCGCCGGAATTCGTGAGCTGGTTCGACGCTTCGAGTCCCGAGGCATGCTGCCAGACAGCGGTCTGGACGAACGCCGCCGCCGCCGCGGTGCCGCCCACGGCGCGGGCGAGGCCGCCAACCTCGATTCGGCCCGCGTTGGTCAGCGCATTGGCTGCGCCGGACGCGAGGTCCGTTGCGCGCTGGACGATCGGTTCCGGACTTCCGCACAGTCCGGACACCGAGCATGACAGCTGGACGCTCGCGCTCGCGCTCGCACCGATCTCGGTATCGGCGATCGAGGTGAAGGCGATCAGCACGTCGGAGACGCCGATCGCCAGCACATTCTCCGGCTGCTGCTGGAAGATATCGGGTTGCACGAGGGCAGCGCCGGGGTCGGCATTGGCCCCCTCCCCCGTCCCAATGGCACGGGGCCCTGCGATCGGGCCGATCTCGATCAGGTCCGGCGCCAGCGGAAGCGACGCGCGGCTCTCGGTCGGCGCGGCCTCCGCGGGAGCTGCAAGTCCGAGGGCGACCAGCGAAACCCCGGCGAAGAGGCTGGCCCGGGCGAAGGCGGTGTGCATCGAAATCCCCTTGTTGCCTGTCCCCCGACCAGGTCGTGCGACGGCCGCTCGAAGGAGAGGCCGAAAAATGTCAGGATGGCGCGATCGGAATCGGCCGACGCGCGCGTTCGGCAGAGGCTCTGGACGGCGGATCCTCGCCGGCGCTTCCCCACGAAGCTGCGAGCGAGGCGTTCCGGTCCGGGCTGCCGATCAGGTCATGCGGAATCTTGGACGCAAGTCATTCTCCCGAGCAATTTGCGAGGCCAGCCGAGCCGGCCAATCGCCTATGGAAGGCGGCCCGCGCCAGAACCAACACACAATCGGGCCCGAACGTACGTTTCGGGATGACTGCGCCCCTGATGTTCAGAAACGATGCCGCCCGCCGCCCCGGACGGCGCGGAGGGGCGTTACGACGCACGCTTTCGGTCGAGGTGCCGCGACGGGTCGGCCACGCGGCGAAGGATCATGCCTCGTCGCGCTCGCGGCCGAGCGCCATCGCCAGGTCCCTCTCCAAGGGTCAGCCCCGGCCGCTAGCGATCAGCCCCGGCGGGGCCGCTCGCTCCACCCCGACCCTTATGCTAGCGAGTGTCGGCAATAGCCTGGAAGGTCTCGTCAAAGAGTTCGAGCACCGCCTGCCATGCGCGCGCCGCGTGCTTCGGGTGATAGCCGACGCCGGGCACGGTGGCCATGGTGTGACTGGTCCCTTGAGCAGGCGATCCATCCGGATTTCTCGGTCGCGCCCAGAAAGCGTGCTTGGCGCCGCCGTAGATGTTCACGCGCCAGTCGATCCCGGCCTCCTCGAGCGCGCGCCCGAACGTCAGAACTTGCTCAGGGGTGCAAAGGGGGTCCTCGGAGCCCGTGCACAGAAGGACAGTGGTGACAAGATCGGTCCAGTCTTCGGCCCTCGCCTCTGGCAAGCTCGGATGGACGACCGCAATGGACTTGAACGGGACTCCGAGCCTTGCGAGCTCGAGCACGATGTGGCCACCGGCGCCATAGCCGAGGGCGGCGATGCGATCGGGATCGACACCGGGTTGCGCGAGAAGGACATCGAGCGCGGCCCGGCCGATGACCCGCATGCGTTCGGCATCGGCCAACAGGGGCATGACCCGGGCCAGCATCGCAGCCGGCCGATTGAAGAACAGCTCGCCACCGTAATAGTCCATCGCCAGGGCGAGGTAGCCATGCGCGGCCAGATCCTCGGCGCGCTGCCGTTGATATTCGTCGAGACCGACCCCATCATGTCCGATCAGCACCGCCGGCCAGGGTCCCTCGCCGTCGGGCCGCGCCAGATGGGCGATCATGGTCAGACCGTCCACGTCATAGGTGACTTCCCGCGTTGCAATCATCGCTGCACCTTCTGTCGAGCGTGTGAGTTCAAACTTGCCATGCCGGACGGCGGCCATGAGGCTTCGGCCTCAGTCGTTCGCCGCCTCCGCCAAATGCCGCGCGCAATGTGAACCCGGGCCAAATTATGGCGCCGTGGGCTCGGTCCCGTCGGTGATGAGATTGATGCCATATAGCCGCGCACCGATTTCGGTTCGCGGACGATGGCTGCTATGCGCTTCGAAGTGCATGTAGGTCCCGGGCCCGAGACGCCTGTCGCCCTCGATGAGCTCGCCGCTGAGAATGAGGACGTCCTCCCCGCCCGGCCCGTGGTGATCAACCTGAGGCCACTCCGCTCCGGGATCCATTTCGACGACCCAAAGCCGCAGACCGTCGCGACCTTGAAGAGCGCGCCGTCGACAACCCGGGCCAACCATGGTCAGCGGGATGTCATCAATGTCGAAAAGGATCAGGCCCAAGGGCTCAAACATGATTGCCTCCACGAGATGGACGTCTGCCTCAAATGAGCTTTCGTCGCTCGCTCCTCGACCGAACGGCAGCGCTCACGCTGCCCGCCTTCTCGCGGCCGGCTCCGACTGGTGCAGGTAAGTGGTGAAGCCGTCCGCCGCCGTCGGCAGGCCGTTGAGCAGCAGGAGCGCGCTGACCTGTCCGCGGTGCCCGGCGCCGTGCGTAATGACGTGCAGGAGCATCTCCTCGCGCGACATCCGTCCCGGCGCGCCGTCCGTGAACATGAAGTCGACCTTTTCGGCCAATTGCCTCGCTCCTAGCTTGGCGACGTAAGCGACATATTCCTGGTCGCTTGCCCGTATGTCGCGAGACAATTGTTCAAGCGTCGGCATGTCCTCGAGGTTCGCAGACCGATAGCCATGTGGCTCGTCCCGCAAATGCGCCGCGAAAATGCGATCGACGACATAAGTGTGGCTCAATGCCTCGATCGCCAGATCGCGAACGCCGGCATCGTCCCCGATGTTCGCCAACGAGGAAAGCAGGGCGTCATCCGCCCAGGCTTTGAACTGGAATAGACGTGTCAGGCTGTTTGCCATCTGCAGCACCTTCACTTTTGCTGAAGCCGGGCACATAATATGAGCAATCCTTCGCGTTCTCATACTCGCATCCGGGGATCGTTCCCTTGGCCCTGAAGGCGGCTGCAAAACCGCGGAAACAAGCGTCTCAGGCGAGGTCGCGTGCGACGGTCGATGCCCTTGTCGAGGCGACTGCTCGCATTTTGATCGGCGAGGGATATGACAAAGCCAGCACCAATCGGATCGCCGAGGTCGCCGGCGTAAGCGTCGGATCACTCTATCAATATTTTCCGGGTAAAGAGGCGCTCGTCGTTGCCGTTGCTGAACGCCACAACCGGGCCATCATGGACATCGTCGGGAGCGTCTTCGACGACATCCAATCGCTGGCTATCCAAGACGCGGTACGCAGGCTCGCCGCGGTTGCCGTCCAGGCGCACCGAATCGATCCCGATCTGCACCGTGTCCTGGCGGAGCAGATTCCTCGGGTAGGCGCGTTGAAGGACATCGACATGGCCATCTCAGACGCTCATGCCATCTTCCGCAACTATCTCGAGAACCGTCGCGAGGAATTGTGCGTGAGTGACGTCCCCCGGGCTGCCTTTGTGTGCGCTACGGCGATTGAAGCATTGGCGCACAACGCGGTGCTATATCGCCCCGACATCCTGTCCGACGATCTGGCGGAAGCATTGATCGATGACATCGCGCGGCTCGTGACCAGATTCTTGGGAGTGGGTTGACGACCGCTCGTTCGTCGGGACCTGAAATCACCGGATAGCTGGATGATCGCGAACAAATCCAGCTTGTGCAGCCGCACTGAAGGTTCGCCCCGGCCGTCCAAAGCCGGTGCGCTGACAGCAGTTTTCGACCCATTCCTGCTTCGCTGGGTTCGGCGTGCGCCACCGCGCTCGTGAATCCAACATGTCGCCGCGTTTATTGCGGCTCCGCACGCGATTGCACCACCTGATGAAAGTAACGGCGCAAGGTTGAGCTGCCCTTTCGCGAAAGGCAGATAAAGTCGTCATTCGGGCGCATGGGGTCAGCCGATCGAACGACCAACGTCTGACGCTCTAGTGCGTTGAGCCATCGATCGGCGGTGCTCGCGGGAACTGCAGACACTTTGCGGATTCTGGATAATGAGGTCGTGCGATCCTGAATTTCGGCTTCCAACAACTCGAGAAGCATGCCCCATGCGGGTCCCGACAGCAGCTCCTGGGATAGATATGATGCGCGCGCCTGCCACTCCTCAAGCGCTCTAGTCACAACCTCATCTGCCACAAAGGCAAGTTCACCGGATTCTCGCGGCTCCGGGTCTGCGTCCACGAACAATGATGTGGCCAACGACTGGACCATATGGGTGACTTTGGCCGGCAACGGTAGCGGGCGGCCTCTTTTCACCGGCCAGCGTTTAGTCACGTTGAGAAACGCTCAAGCCGAAATTCGCGTGGCAAAGCGTACAGGCCCTCTCGTGCTTCATAAGCCGCACTCCCCTGGAAAATCTGCCGTCCAAACGGTCAAGCGCGATCTTCGCTTGAATTTGGAGGGGAGGCTCCCTTCTAAGGGCACGATATGTGCACATATGGCGCCAGCCGATCCGGCGGGCGCCGCAAGGCTTGGTGGGGGAAGGCCTTTTGGATCTTTCAGTTCAACGACAGGTGACCGAATCCCGGAGCCGGCTAGCGCACCTGTCGCTGCTCAACCTCAATCTCCGGCTAATGGAGAATTGGCGCTCGCTGCAGATAAGGGCTTGGGGTGCCGTGCTTGATTACGAATCCACGATGATCGTCATGGCGATCATCGTGATCAGTGCTGAAAAATTGCTTCGGACAGAACTCGAACCGGAGCTGGAAACACTTGCGCGGCCACTACCCCAGGACCGCCTCAGCCGGGTCAACTTCAGCTCCATCGCAGCCGCTACCGCGATTAATAGAGAAACCGTTCGCCGTAAGGTCAGTGACCTCCTGGCAGCTGGAATCGTTGTGCGGGACGACGACGGAGTCCGATTGGCAACTGGTCGGATCCAATTCGCAGTTCTCAAGGGCATTATCGACGCCCAGCTCGACGCGCTAACGCGGACAGCAAATCAGCTTTCGAGGCTGGGTGTTCTCGTGCCGAGCGACTCTTGCCTCGGCTGATCCGCGAGCCGCTTACCAGGAACAAGAAAGCAGCAAAGTGTCGGACGAGCATTCACGTCGGCTTGAGTGAGACGATCCGGCGCCGTTTCGGACGGAGCGGCCTCGCTCGTGTGCGGTGTTCGGGCGGTCAGCTAAGACTCATGTCCGCTTTTGGTGGAAAGCCGCCATCAGCAAGGTCCCATCAGACGGGAGTTCGTTTCCCTCAGACCAGAGATCGCGACGCTCTCAGTGGCTTCGTCGAATGAGCGATGCGGACCGCGAGCTGCTGGAGGCGTTCGGCTCAGAAGCCGCACGAGCGGCCCTTTTCGGAGTGCTCGCAGTCCTCGATGGAGCCCGCAAAATCGAAGAACAATGTGAAGAACACCTGGAACTTCGCCACGTCCACGCCGGCGAGGCGCGACTTCTTGCATCCAGCGCACCTGATATGCCGGTCCTGCCCCTCCACGAACTGCTGACTTAATGGCAGGAATGGGTGGAAAGCGGACACTAGGCGATCGCTCGGAATCCAAGTTCTAGCGACATCCAATTCCTTCGAGGAGTTGTCCGAGAAGCTTGCCGACGAGTTCTCGATTGACCGGCGAGTGGCCGATCAGCAGCCGGTAAAGGATCGGCCCGTAGAGCTGGTCGAGGGCGAGTTCGACATTCGCGTCCCGACGAATTGCTCCAGCCTGTTTCGATTCCAAAAGCAGCTTACGGCTTTGCTCGCGGCGTTGCTCGATGAAATGGCTGCGAAAGGCCTTCGACATTTCGGTCTCGCCGTGACCCGAGGCGAGCACGCTTGTAACGAACCGCCCGGTCGGGCTTTCGAACAGCGCTGCCATCGCAAGCAACTGCCGCTTCAGTTCCTGCAAGGGAGCGCCAGGCTGCGTCATCCCGCCTTCTGGGGTCGCCATTTGCATGAGCGCGGCCATCGCCAACTCGTGGCGGTCAGCGAAATGACGATAGACGGTCGGCTTGCCCACCCCGGCGAGCGCGGCCGCGCCCTCCATCGTCACGCCCGTAGGACCGCGCTCCTCGATCAACTTGCGCGCGGCGAGAACGATCGCGCGTCGAGCTTTCTGGCTGGGCGGCCTGCCGGGCCGCCGGGAGGAGCTGTTGACGTGGCGATCCATTTATGAAACGCTACGTAACGTAATAGAATTGAGTCGGCAAGGAGAAAAGGCGATGATGAAACTGTCGCCGTACCTGATCGTCACAAACGCCGCGGAAGCTATTGGCTTCTACGAACGAGCCTTTGGAGCGGAAGAGCTTTTCCGGCTCAATGATCCCCGCGGTCGAATCGGGCATGCTGAGCTCCGCTTTGGCGACACGATCGTCATGCTCGCGGACGAATATCCCGACTTTGGCGCGCTCGCACCGGCCCGCTTTGGGGGTTCGCCGGTGAGGCTCCATCTTGGCGTTGATGACGCGGACGCCGTGCTGGGCAAAGCGGTGGAAGAGGGCGCTACCGTGGTTCGACCCTTAAGTGACGAGTTTCATGGCGAGCGGATTGGTATGGTTGTCGATCCGTTCGGCCATAGCTGGTTCGTGTCCGCCAAGATCGCCGACGTTCCGGTTGATGAGATGCAACGGCGGTTCACCGCCCTGATGGGTGGCGATCAATGATCGGTCTCATTGCCGCAGCGGCATTGCTTGCCGGATTCGATCGGGCAGCGCTGCTCGACGCGGCTTCGGCTGAGTTCGAGCGGGCTTTGCAGCACAACGATGCAACGGCGCTCGAACGGGTGCTCGGCTCCGACTGGATGATCATCGATTCCGACGGGCACCCAATCGGCCGTGAGCGCTTTCTCGGCGCACTTCGGTCCGGCGCGCTGTCGCACAGCGAGATGCATTCCAGCGAAGCGAAGGTGCGGATTTACGGGGATGCGGCGATCCAGATTGTCCGAGCCGAGGGCGAAGGCACTTATCGCGGCCAGCGTTTCGAGTTCACAGAGCGCTCGACAGACGTTTGGATTTGGACGAATGGCCATTGGGTTTGCGCGCTGACGCAGCTGACCAGAATTGCGGAGACAGCCCAGTAATGTCCGCAATGGGTCGAACTCGGTCGCGGCAAGTTTGGGTGGAAAGCAGACATTAGCGAATGATCGCTAAGGCTTTGCCGCTATATGTCTCACAAAGGATATTCCGACGAGCTACAGCGGGCACTGGCTCGATCAGATGCTGACAAGATGATCCGGCAGCTCGATGCTTACGGCCGATATTTCGATCAGGGAGCAGGTGACTGGCCGGATGATGATGCGAATGATTTCACTGACATCGTAACATGTCACCACGATGATCCGGAAAAGGCGCTGGCATACGTCGTGATCGCCGCATCACGATCTGATGATCCGCGCTTTTTGGGCTATCTTGCGTGCGGACCACTCGAAGACGTGCTTCGCGATCCGTCTCCGGAGTTGCTTGAGCGTATCGTAGCGGAGGCTCGCAAGTCCGCACGTTTTCGTTGGTTGCTAAGCCATCCATTTCAGGTTGCGGTTGCCGACAGGGCTTGGGATGCAATCGAGAAGTTTCGCATCACGGGGCCCCGCGAAGAGCCTTCGGACGCTACCTTTCCTCCGAGGCGGGTAAACTGACCTAGCCGCCAGATCTGATGGCAGGAATGGGCGGTTGCGACCGGTTTGGGTGGGAAGCTGCCATTTAGAAGACGAGCTTCCAACTGCTCCGAACGTGTTCGTCGGCAACGGTAACTTGGATGATCCTCCACTGTCCGTCTTCCAGGGCCCATGTATATCGACCGCGTCGCTCCAAAGACCATGTCCTCCGCACAAAACGGAACGCAGAAGCCTCAACGACAGCGTGCTGAATCAATGTCTCCGACACGTTGCCGTCGTCGACAACCAAATCATGTCGGACGAAGCTTGAATCGGCCCGATTAACTCTTCGAAATTGCGCTTGTACGTCGCGCATCAGTTGCGACTTATCGATGACCTTTCCATCGGTTCGCTCATACCTAAGGTCCTCAGAGAATAAGTCGCGGTAAGCTTCGATGTTTCGAGCGTTGAAAGCTGCTCTGGCGTCTGCATGTCGTGAATCCACAGCGGCGGCGAGCTCAACTTCGTCCCGATCCATACCGATCTATGATCAGAAGCTATTGGCTCTGGCAACTATCGTGCGAATGTCTGCAATGGGTCGAACGCTGTCACGTCAGCTTCGGGTGGAAAGCGGACGTTACCCGAAGCGGAGTGTTGCAGCCTTCATGTTTGTTGGCCGAAATTGAAACCGTCCGTAACCGGAGGGAAAGTGGTCAACCGCCAGCGAATGCGCGACGCCAGCTGAGAAAACTCCATGCCGCCGCGAACATGACAGCGAATGGCATGATCATCCCAATTCCCGCCCAAAAATTGTTCTTGTTGGGTGCCACGAGGTACAAAGCTGGAAGAACTAAGGCCATTGCGACGATCGCCGCCGGCCAGCCGATAAGTCGTTCAAGTAATCGGGACAGAACGCCGGCGATCAACCCGAATGGCAGCCCGACGAATCCGTAGATCAAGGCAATCGTGGCTGTTCCCGGTCCGCCGCGAGTGAGCGCGATGCTCGCGATCAAGAGGGCCGCCCCGTAAGAAATTACGAACTGGAGCAGGAACTGCATTGCCCCCGTGCCTCGCTTCCCTGCGCTGTGCCGCGAACCAACATCTATCGCCAAGCGGTTTACATAATCTTGCGTCGTTTAACTGACGCCTAACTCGCCTGCGATACAGTCCGCTTATGGCAGCACTCGGCCCTCTCAGAGACGTCCGCAACTTCGAATCCCAGTTCGAGGAAGATGGGAATGGCGGATATGTCTATCGGCTCAGGGGCACGGGACGACCGATCCCTGTCGGAGCCGGTGAGCGCAGGCGCTTCATCGACCAATATGCCTCGCGAATGTTCGTCATCTGGACAGCGATGTTCGCTGCGTTCAATCTTTTCTTTCTGACCTTCTACTGGAAAGTCGTGACCACTCCCGCGAAGGTCCTCCCGAGCAGCGTCATATTCTCGGACCCGTTTTTTTATGAGGGCCTCATCCTCATCGTGCTGCCGGCATCGACATTGATGTTCTGGCTCGGCGAAGCGCCCGCGCGCGCGCTCAAGAACCGGGCTTCGATCGGTCCCGAGCCGACCCGCGAAGAAAAGCGGGCACTCGTCTTTCGCAAGATCAGCTACGGGAGATTGACGCTCATTGCCGGGCTGGCGCTCTACTGGCCGATAGCAAGTCCGCAGCATAACTACCTACGACATCGGGAGGACCCGTGGAACTTGATTTCCGCGCTAGCCTTGCTGGTCGTAGTCGCACACGCCTTCCGAAAGTGGCGCTTCGAACGGCGGCATCCAGAATTCCGCTAAGCTGCGCGGCCTCGAGCCGACCGCGAAGCTAATGGCAGGAATGGGTCGAAAGCAGACATTACGACTTGCGGCAGTTCATTGCAGCGTCAGCGCGGCTCCATCGTCCCAAAGATCGGGTAGCCGACGAAGAATTTGGGGTTCCGCATGATCACGTGCGAACAGGCGGCATACCCCCGCAATTGAAAGGAAGGAACGTCGCCCAGCTGTCGGCCGAGATCGACGCGCAGTTGAGCAGCCCGACAGCCCAAACTCATCGTACAGGTCCGCAACGCGTCGAGGGAGGCGGTCCTTTGCCAGCAGTTCACTGGAAACGCATGACGCAGCTCATTCAGGAAATCGACCCTTGGTCAGCGATGTTCGCAGCTAATATCTGTAAAGGGTCGAGGACAGGCGTCCGGCGAAAGTCCGCAAGGGGTGGAACCCGGCTGCGCCGAGGATGCCGCTCTCGGCTGTGGAGTATCAGGTCTAAGAACCAGTCGAAGCAGGGGAACGCCATCATGCACATTTTGAAGGTAACGATGGTTGCGGCGGCAATGGCTACGCCTACCCACGCCGGGTCGATGAGCCCACTTGCCCGTGAAACTGCGGTGTGGAATGCGGTCAAGGCAAAACGGATCGACGTCTTTGCCGCGTCGATGACGCCCGACTTCGTTGGTGTTTACGCGTGGGGGACGCACACTCGAGATCAGGAACTTAGCGTCGTGCGTCACCAAAGGTTGCGCAGCTTCGTCATCCGGAATTTCAAGTCGCACATGGTCGATGTTGATACGATGTTGGTGACCTACACGGCCGATGTGCGGGGCACAGATGAAGGCCAGAGTTTTTCAGGGCGCTATTGGAACACCTCTTTATGGCATCGCGCAGGAGGAAAGTGGCTGACCGTTTATCATGGTGAAGCAAAGACCAAATGACTTTGACTCGCCGCAGGGCAGCCATCCAATCTCCGCAATCCGGTGAAAAACGGAGGCTCCACTGCGTCTCCATCGCGGCTCTGTGCGTCAGCGCTTGTTGTCCGCTTTAACCTCGGCATCGGAAAGCCTTAGGAAACGCGCCGCATTGTTGTAGAGGATGTCCCGCTTCTGCGACTTGCTGAGGAAGGGCGCATCTTCGATTGACCGGATCGATTCTCCTATCGCTTGCGGCCACCACATCTGGTCGGAGCCGAACATGATCCGCTTTTCGAAGCCGGCATCTACCATCTGCTTCAGCTGGGCATAGAATTGCGCTCTCGGCATCAACCAGTCGTTGCAGGCAACATCCACGTAAAGGTTCGGGTAGGTGAACATCATCGCGATCGTCTGCTCGACCATTGGAGATCCATAATGCATCGCATAGATCCGAAGCGTGGGATGCCGGATCAGCACGTCTTCGAGCAGCAGCGGGCTGGTGAACCGGACCCGGTAGCTATCGTAACCTGGAAAGCGGGCTCCGTTGACGGGGCCTTCGCCCATGTGAATTCCGATTGGGATGTCCAACTCTTCGGCCATTGCAAAGTAAGGCTCCCAACGCGGGTCGTTCGGCGCAATCCCTAGATATTCGTTCGACACTTCGGCGAAGACGGAGAATGAGCCCGCGCGGTAGAGGCGCCTGAATTCGTCCACGGAGAATCTATTAACATCGTCGGCGAACGCAATCGCCGGAATGATTCGGTCGCGCGCCGCTCCGCGCCATCTCGTCACGTCCCGCAAATCGCCGGAGGTGACGGCGCGGCGAACATTGTATTTGCGAAGCATCGCCAAGCTGTCCCGCATCAGGGCTTCGTCAGTTACCGGTGCATGGAAGGGGTTTGCGCAGGCTCGGAGCTTTGAAGGCTCGAACGGCGCTTTCGGATCGAGCGGCGTGTAAAATCTCCGGCGGCTGCCTGGACATGAGGCGGCGCCCGCCGTTTCCCCGATTGGATATGCGTGGAGGTGCATATCGATCACCGGTGGCGGAAGAGGTTTGCCGATTATAGGTACGGCGCTGAAGACCAGGGCCAACCCCAATAGCGGTCGCATGGTGTTGAGAAAGTGACGCGGAGCGACCGTGCGGTTAGTGGCCATTTCGCCTAGCCGCTGACTCGTCCAGATTGTCGCGGGGCATGGCACAGACTTCCGCCTTGAGCTGCCGCTCGTCCTCGGCACCGAGGACGATGCCAGCTGCCCGCATCTGTCTTGAGAGTTCTTCGCTCGCGAGAGCAACGACCGTGTTGTACCCCCGGATCCGTGCGACATCGGCACGAAGACGATCCTCGGACGCCTGACTGAGCGGCCCTCCACGCTCGATAAGATGAAGCTCGCTGACAGATGTGAACTCACTGCCGAGGATCGAATTAATTCCAGCCACCAGAGAGTAGAGTTGCGCGTAGCGAGCCCTGTCGTCGCTGCGCATATGCGCGACTGCTCCGGTTGCCAGTGCGCTGTCCCATTCGGCGCTCGACCAAACGCGAATTGGAACGAGAATGTGACCGGGCATCAATGTCCAGTGATGGGTGGGAGGCTTGTCGATCAGATCATCCATCTGATCCATTCTGCGGGCGACGCACGGAGCAAACTGAATGCGCTCCTGCGCCGCCGCAAGATCTTCCTCGAGTTCCGTTCGAAGATCGCGACGAGCTTCCGACACATGGCTGCGCCAAGTGATTGCCTCGACGAACTGCTCGGCGCTCAGCGCGATCAGCACGCCGACGACGATAATTGCTATCTCGCCCGCAAGCGCGCGCCAGCCATGCAGAGGCTTAGGCAAGTGGACGTGAATGAAGTTGCTCCCTTCACGAAACCTACGCCAGTTCGGCGGAATTAGCTAACGTCAGCATTGGGTCGAACGCTGTCACGTCAGCTTTGGGTGGAAAGCAGACATGCCGCAGCTGCTGCTAGCGGCTATAGAGTCCTCGGTTTAAGAGCCGCTCCTAGGCAGTGGGGAGAAGCCGTCAGACTCAGACGCCACGGAAAATGACAGATCCTGCAATCGCAAGACGGTGAAGTAGAATTCTCAAACTAGACAATCGCGGATGTTCGCAATCGATCGAAAGCGTGCGTTTAGCCGTTAGCGATCCCAGGAATGTGACCCAGTTGCAGCGCACCTGCTCGATCTCGACACGAGGGCGCTTATCGCGAAGCGAAGCGCCAATAGGTAAAGCCGACCCGATGTGCCCGTGGATTCTGAATGGGTGTAGCGACACCGATGCCGCCCTGCCGGAGAAATGTCACAGGAAGATACTCGCCCGCGGGTTCCGCTTGGCTCCCGCTCGGGTGCGTGGCGTCACCCCAGTTGAACGTCTCCAGCTTCATTGATGGTGATTTAAGGACGCGCGGCGCGGACGCGCCGTGACCCACTTCGATGATGGCCGCCTGCCAGCGCAGGTCTTCGCCCTTCTGAATTGCTCCCGTCGGGTCAATCGGCATGCCCAAATGCCAGGTTGCCGCCAACTCGCCGTCGCCGCGCGCGATCAGATAAGGGAAAAAGCAGGAGACGCCGCTCTTTACAATTTGCCACTTCGTCCACGTCGCTCCGCCGCTCATCGAGCGGGCCAACCACACGCCCGTGCGATCAGTCCAAAGCGAATAGAGTCGCCCCTCGCCATCCCACGCGACCGGCTCGATCCAGCGAGGGATGTCATAAGCCGAGCAACAGCGGTAAACGGCTCTGTTCCTGCCGGCGAACTCCTCAACGCCGTCGCTGCGAATGGTATGAACTGCATTAGCGGCCCAGGTGCCCCATTGCCGCTCACCCGGGGCGCGCGACGTCTTCCAGTGCGCTCCTGCGTCGGTGCTGACGGCGATGAGGTCCGCGCCCGGCTTGAGGAAGTTATGGCTTGCCGACCATGGGATGAGGCGCACCGCCAGTTCGCCGTGCGGCCCAACTGCGACATGGCTTGAGCCGGCGTGGTCGTAGATCCGCCCCGGCGGGCTCCAGGTCTTGCCTCCATCACGACTGACGACATGTTGCACCTCCTCGCCGTCGTTCCAGATCACGTGCGCCGTACCGTCGGGCGCGACGACGGTCCACGGCCGGTCAGCGAAGCGGCGCGTCGACAGCTTTGCCCATCTCCAGGTCGCTCCGACGTCATGGCTGACGCCTACCGCCATGCCGAGGCCTTCGTGTACGCTTTCGCTCCACTTCATGGATGCAAGATAAAGCGTTCCGTCCGGCGCGGCTGCGAGATCGACGTCAGAATTGCCGATGTCACCATCATCCGGTCCGAGTATCGCCTGCTTCCAAGTTGCGCCATGATCCCGGCTCGTCCACAGCCGAGCTCGCCATTGCGAATTCCAATAAGCCGGATTCGCAGCATATTCGCCATCGCTGCTCCACGGCCCTCCCTGGGCGGCGATAACGAGGGTTCCTCCCGGGGCTTCCACGATCATCGACTCGTCAGCCTCAAATCCGAGGTGGGTGACACGAGTTGCTACCCTAAGGGATGGAGCCGAACCCGTAATATGTGACACGGGCGATCTCCACGCGCCCTGTGATCGTGCGCTAGGGTTTGGCACTAGTGCCAAAGTCAGGAGAGTGGCGATCAGCTTACGCATTCAATCTCACACCGGCATGCTTGTCGTGCGACGATCTGAACAATGATCTAGACCTCGGAGGATAGCCTCGGCGGGACAGTACGCCTGTTCGGCAACAATCGCTAACGTCCGCAATGGGTCGAGAGCAGACATATGGAACGGCGACTGAATTAGCCTTCGTTAGTGTTGCGGGCCCACCACAGCTCCGCGAATCTGCGCTTGTATTGGATCTTTCGCGCACGCCGGGGCGTATTGCCCGTCTGGCGCCGGTAGTTTTCGGAGTCCCTGTAATGCGTATCGACTTTCAAGAGGAAGCTGAGAACTGTCGGCGTCAGGCACTGGAATTTTCCGGTAAGCCTGAGGAGGCGTTTCTACTGCGCGTTGCGAGCGCCTTTGACGACCTCATCTCGACAGGGACTGCGCGTTCCGCGAGGCGAACGACCCAACGCCGAACGCAATCCGCCTTAGAGCGGCAGTAGGACAGCGAGCTTCAGTCCTCGCCTTGCCACGCACGCGCTAATGCGAGCTTTGGGTGGAAAGCTGACATTAGCAACGGGGATCTAGGCACGTCGCAATTCCTGGAGCTCGTTGACCACCGCCACCAGCAATTCAGTGATCGCGTCGTACGCGGCCACTGCTGCTAAATGCGGATGCTCGTTTGCCTCCTCAAGCAGCTTCGAGCGATTGTAGGCGATAGTTTGCTCCAGCTCCCGAAGGTTTGCCATTCATGCCTCCATGCTTCGTTCGCACCATAGCACATCGAGAGTCACTAAGGGCGCCGGACATGCTATGCTTGGCTCGGAGCATGGAGCCGGCATGAACAAGATGGAGGCGCTCGCGGAGCGCGCCAGACTGCAGAAATTGCTAGATTCCTACGAAGGCAGCCGCCTTGCACAGCGAGAGGAAGATGAGCGAACTGAGCGAGCACGTGATGGGACACCTGATCGAGCTGGCAACGTCCGCGCCAGAATTGCGCGGCTCGACGAACTCATCAGCGATATCGAAAATGACGAAAGCTCTTAAGGCGGGAGGCGCAAATAAACGATCCCCCGCAGTACCCTGACGAGGGCGGTCACATGAGCTCCCGATTCGGCAGGATCGTGCGAACGTCGGAGGCTCGCCTGCCTACGAGGCCATTCTGACGCATGATCAGTGCGCGGAGATGGAATGCTCGTTTGCAACGATGCGGGAGGCCGAAGCATTCATTCGCCGAAACACCGCTCGCCCGAAGGCAAGCGGCACCTTTTGGGATCGAGACGCACCGGAAGAATGATAGCGTGACCACTGAAAACTGGGCGGAGGAGCGCGAGAGGCTTGTGAGATTGCTCGCGGGCATCGAATCAGGGAGTATCACGCACGTTGACGAGGGTGATTTTCGCCAGCTTCAGGCGACAAGCCCGCAGAATATTGCCGCACTCAAAGAACGGCTCGCAGAGTTGAACAGTCGGCTCGGCCTCGATCGCGAGGACTGAAGACCAAATTGCGGGAAATTTAAATACAGGCCCCCGCCCGGTTCCACGGGATTTCGTCATTGTATATTGAGCCTCAGCCTCTATGTAGGGGTTGCTAATAGTCGCAATCAGACGGTTTTCGGTGCTTTGCGGCTCCTTTTCCTTCTCTCGCCTCTCGTAGCAATCGGGGGCCGATTGGCGGTCCGCCACAAGAAGGAACATCAAAATGATCACTGGAACCGTGAAGTTCTTCAACAACGACAAAGGCTACGGCTTCATTGAGCCGGAGGACGGCAGCAACGATGCGTTCGTTCACATCAGCGCCGTTGAGGCTGCTGGAATGCGCACGCTCGATCGCGAGCAGCGCGTCACATACGACCTCGAGAATGACAAACGGGGGCGCGCCAGCGCGGTGAACCTGCAGAGCGCCTAAAAGGTCGGTATTCCGCTCCCCGGTTACCGGGGGGCGGTCACCACTGGTAAAGGACGCTCACCAATGTCGACATTAGAATTTTACAATGCTCGCGCGGCCCAGTGCCGTGCCGAAGCCGAGGGCACGAAACTCGTCAACGTCCGGGAGCGCTGCCTAAGCGCGGCCTCCGCATGGGATAGCATGGCGGACCGGGTGCACAGAACCCAAACCTATCGCGTCGAGGATGCTGCACGAAAGTTGGCCGAAGGACGAACTAGCTAATGACTAGGGCAATGCAGCTCGCACTGAGCGAACGAGAAGCTCTCGCCCTGTGCGATGCGCAGGGGGTCTCGGTCTCCGCGATTGAAACTCTGCCGGGAGGAGGCGTCCGCTTGGTTTGTAACAGTTCCAGCGGTGCTGAGTTAATCAGGCAAAAGGCCAAAGGGAAGATCATGAGCGTCGAACAGACGCGAGAGAAGCATCGTCCAGTCTCACCGATCTGGTGAGCGGGCGAGCGGAGGTTAGACGGCGGACGAAGGAACGCGGTTTACGCGCGACGAGCAGCCTTCAGGTGCAGGCGCGCGACTTAGATCACAACGTGGCGCAACACGCATTTGACGATGAGGCCGCGCTTGACGCCAGGGTCAGGAAGAGCATCAAAGAACACGGAGCGTAATGCCGCATCCTACCGATTGAGCGCTCTGCGTCCTCCCGGACTCTTCCGCCTCGATCTTCCGCACCTCCAGCTCGAGTGAGTGTCTGTAATGGATCGCAAGACAGTCGGGCGCTGGCAGGAATGGGTCGAAAGCTGTCGCGGCAACTTTGGGTGGAAAGCAGACATTGCGGGTGGCAGAGGGTGTCCATGCCCTCACTTTACGAAACTGCAGCCAGCTTGAGGTTCTTCGGTGACGATCTCGACCCAGAAGAGATCACTCGCCTCCTCGGAAAGCCTCCCACTGTCGGGTCAAAGAAGGGTGGTACGTGGCTCACGTCTATGGGTCTGGAGAAGGTAGCTTATCGAGGTTCATGGCGCCTTGAGACAGAGCGCCGTAGTCCCGGCGATTTGGACGTTCAGATCGCGGAACTGTTCGCTCAACTCACGGATGATCTAGAGGTTTGGAACGACCTCAGCCGCCGCTTTCAAGCTGATATCTTCTGCGGCCTCTTCCTGAAGGAGTTCAATGAAGGCATCAGCCTCTCTCCCGAAACGCTTGCTGCTGCAGGATCGCGAGGGCTCAGCCTCGACATGGACATTTACGTGGCTGAAGATGAGGACCGAATGTCCACCTAGGATCCAAAGCGCACATTTGGGACTGATGGCAGGAAAGGGTCGAAAGCTGTCGCGGCAGGTTTGGGTGGAAAGCTGACGCTTCTGCTCTAGAGTGCAGCCGTGACCTTCAAATCCGTCTTCATCCTCGTCGCATCGTTGGCCTTTTGGATGCTATTTTGGGGTCTTCGCTGCGGGGTTTTGCCAATCTACGTCTCGGCTCCGGTCACCCGAAAGCATGAGGCTCGGACATTTGTCGTCACTGCGGTCATCTATTTGGTGTTGGCGCTAACAGCTCTGGTCGTTGCCGTCGTAATCTGAGCCCCAATGTCTGCAATGGGTCGAAAACGGACTCTAGCTCCGGCCGAACAGCCGTCCGCTATCGGGGACCGCCGAGCCCTTTCCGAATAACTAGGAAGAGCGCAAAGCGGATGTGATTGTGGGTGTGACGGAGGGATTATGACCTCCAGCATAGGACATTGATGTTCCTACGGTTTATTCCGCCTCCCGGCCGCTTCCCCACATTCTTCCCCACGTCAGGAGCTGGAAGTCACCGGACGGGAATGGGTTATCGCGAACTGAGATCGGTTGTCCAGCCGCAGCGGCCATTCGGATTTGGCCGTTAGCGGACCGTCGGCTAGCGGTAGCTTTCAACCTCCAGTGGACGTTAGCAACACGGTCGCTTGAAACTGTCTCTTTCCGCGAGGTAGTCAAAATCGAAGACTGTCGAGTTGCGGACGAACTGGCGAATCACGGCCGCGAACCTACCTCCGCGCCGCATAGGATCGATAATGAGCAAAAGCGGGCGTAGTTCGGCGTGAGTGAACGGCATCTGCAAGCGACGCGGAGCGGGACCTGCTGTGTTTGTCAAAGTCCTTGTTAGCGAGCCGCGTAAGAAGAGCATAAATTGCCAGCAGCGCGGTCAATCCCAGCCAGCCGCTGACATAGAACAGCGGAATCGCAGCG
>Ga0207674_10001332_pt1 | contig 32032 bp, 25 predicted proteins | sample KBSCornC72_FD_184303 | JGI IMG/M metagenome (GOLD analysis project Ga0207674, IMG submission 184303) | Corn rhizosphere microbial communities from Kellogg Biological Station, Michigan, USA - KBS Corn C7-2 (SPAdes) (version 2) | ecosystem: Host-associated > Plants > Roots > Rhizosphere > Soil ...
ATGAAAGGCGTAACTACGACCGTCACCGCGATGCGCAGTGGCTGCGTGAGCTTCGTCGCGATGTACGCCGCCGCGAACGTCCCGACACTGCCCGCTGCGCTCGTCGGCTGCCACCCGAGCCGAATGGCGAGCCAGAACCCGCCCAGCACGGTGAAAAAGATGACGAAGTACACGATGACGGCGACGGTGCCGTACTCGGCCAACAGCTTCTGAACCGTCTTCTTCACGGGCAATCGGGGATGGAGGCGCGTAAGATACTCAAAAGAGGGATGAGGGATGAGGGAAACCCTCGGGACGCTGAGCTCGTGCAGAGCGGCATCCTGAGGGTTCCTCCTTTCTCCCTCTCATCCCTCATCCCTCATCCCTCATTCCATTCGCAACGCCGAGATGGGATCTGCCTTTGTCGCCCGCCTCGCGGGCACGATACAAGCGGCGAGACCGGCCACAGCCAGTGTGATCGCCACGGACCCGAACACCATCGGATCGGTCGCTCTCACCGTGAATAGCTGCGCCGCCAGCAGCCGTGTTGCAGCGAAAGCACCGGCCACGCCTAACACAATCCCCACAACGACCAGCGCCATCCCCTGCCGGATGACCATGCGGAACACGGCCGTCGGTCGCGCGCCGAGCGCCAGGCGAATCCCCATCTCGCGAGAGCGCTGCGTCACCGAGTAGGCGAGCATCCCGTACAGGCCAACCACGGCCAGGATGAGTGCGACGGCGGCAAAGCCGACCAGCAGTTGCGTCCGGAAGCGCGGAGCGGCGACCGAATCATAGAGAATCGACTCCACCGACTGGATCGCCGAGAGTGGAACATCAGGGTCCAGCGCGCGTACGGCGGCTCGCAACTGCGACGCGACTGCTTCCGGATCCCCACGCACGCGAGTCGCCAGATTCCCAAACCCCATGCCCCAGCCCGCGTTAGGCTGCCGGCTGGCGAAGTACATCACCTCTGGCGCATCGTTCGCCTGGCCGTAGATGCGAACGTCCCCGACCACGCCGACGATCTCGCCAACGAACGGCTTCCCGAAATCCACGACGAGCCGCTTGCCGAGGGCGCTTGCTCCCGGAAAGAGCCGTCTCGCGAGCGCGTCGCTCACGATCATCACCCCCGCGCCAGCCCGATCGGACGCGTTGAACACCCGGCCGGAAATGAGCGGGATGCGCATCGTCGTGAAGTAGTCTTCCGTCACACTCGATACCGTCGCGTTCATCTTGTCTGCGTCGGTCGCCGGCGGCCGGCCGTCGATATAGAAGTACGTGTCACCGCCGCCGCGGAGCGGAAACAGCGTTGTCGCGGCGACTGACTCGACCCCTGGAATCGCGCGCACGCGCTCGAAGAGCTGATCCCAGAACCGCACCTCCGCATCGCGATTCGTGTACTTCGTCGGCGGGAGCGATACGGAGCCGGCGACCAGGCCGGACGGGTCGAAGCCCGTCTTGACGTCCTGTAGTCGCCAGAGGCTGCGCACGAGGAGCCCGGCGCCAACGAGCAGCACGACCGACAACGCCACCTGCGCCACCACGAGCACGTCGCGCGTCGATACGCCCGTCCGAGTTGCCGACGACTTGCCCAGCGACTTCATCATCGCGGCGAGGTCCGTTCGCGCCGCGTGGAGTGCGGGCGCGGCCCCGAATACGAGACTCGTGAGCAGCGAGACGCCAAACGTGAACGCCAGCACAGTGCCATCGATCTCCACCTCGGCCAGACGCGGCAGCATGCCGTCGCCAACAGCACGCACCGCAACCAGCAGGTAGTGCCCGAGCACGAGCCCGGCGACACCGGCAGCCACGCCGAGCAGGAGGCTCTCGGTGAGCAGCTGCCTGACGAGTCTCGAGCGGCCCGCTCCGAGCGCGGTACGCACGGCCATCTCGCCACTCCGCGCGGATGCGCGTGCGAGCAGGAGGCTCGCGACGTTGCCGCACGCGATGAGCAAGACGACCCCGACGGCGCCTAACAGCACGAGGAGCACCGGACCCACACCGCCGATCACCACATCGCGGTACGGCACGAGACTGAGGCGCCAGCTCTCGTTCTCGGGATACTGCGCAGCCAGGTCGCGCGCGATGCCGTCCATGTGTCGCTGCGCCTGCGCGATGGTCACGCCAGGTTTGAGCCGTCCCACGAGCCTGAGAAAGTGAAAGCGCCGCACCGACATCTCGTTCGTCCTGAACGGAATCGGACGCCAGATCTGCACGTCCATGGTCCGGTCGAGCACCGGCGGCATGATGCCGATGACGGTGTGCGGCCGCCCGTCGATCGGAATCGTCTTGCCGATGATGCGGACGTCGCCGGCATACCGGCGCTGCCAGAGCCCGAACGAGAGAATCGCCACGGCGTGGTCAGCCTGCTCTTCCTCGGGAAGGAAGACGCGGCCGCGGTACGGCTTGACGCCTAACGTCGTAAAGAAATTCGCCGAGGCGATCGAGGACGCCACGCGTTCCGGCTCGGTCGACCCGGTGATGACGGCCGTGCCGAACACCGTTCTCGCGGCCAGGGACGAGAACACGGAGTTCCGGTCCCGGTAGTCGAGGTAGTCGGGCGGCGACACCATTGCCTGGCTCCCCTGCCGGAAGGCCCCGTACATGTACACGAGCTCGGCCGGGCGCTCGTAGGGGAGTGGCCGGAACAACACCGAATTGACGATGCTGAACATCGCGGTATTGGCTCCGATGCCTAACGCCAGCGTCGCGACGATGAGGGCGGCGAACGCCGGGCGCTTCACGAGGCCGCGCATCGCGTACTTCAGATCCTGAAGCATGGGGTCGATCCTCATCTCGTCGGTGAGCGTCCAGAGCGCGTGCGGGATGGCGCCGAAGGTGCGGACTACCAGACGACGTTCGCCGTGGTGATCACTCGCGCGCGCCCGGTCGAGCAGTAGTGCCCGATACCACAGTTCTCCGCTCCACTCGCGCGTCCATTCGTCGCGTCGCCGGTCCGGCACGAGCACACTCGCGGCGTGCACAATGCGCATACATCGGTCATAGGCGGCGCGCGCGTCGCGCGAGGGCTCATCGTGCATCATTTGGCCGGTGTTCGTCGCGCCGGAATGCCGAGGCGCGCGCCGAGCGTGCGGTAGTGCTCCGCGGATTCGGCGAGCGCGCGTGCGCCACTGGCAGTGATCTCGTAGTACCGTCGTGGCGGGCGCTTCTCGCGCTGCGCCAGCACTTGCGACTCCCACCTCGACCGAACGTAGCCGTCACGCTCGAGGCGCCCGAGCACCGGATAGACGGTTCCGCTGGGCAGGCCGGTGGCATCCATGATGTCGAAGCCGTAGCGAACGGCGCGGCTGACGGCGCCGAGGACGGCGAGGGCAGATACCGAGAGTGTCTTCACGGGGCGAACCGGGTCGCGTGTAGTGTAGCTACATAGGTAGTGCCATTACACTATACGACAGCCGCATGACCGGAAAGGTTCGCCGACCGAAAGAAAACGGGCCGGTCGGCGTTTCGCCGACCGGCCCGGGTACTCGAGAACTCCGGCGGTTTACTTCTTTCCCTGCACGTTGAATAGCGCGGAGTTTGCGGTCGTCGTCGAGCCGCCCGAGATCGAGCCACTCGCCGTTATGATGTACCCGCCCGCCTTCGTGACCTGGAAATGCGGGAATGTGGCGATCCCGCCTGCCGTCGTGGTAGCAGTATCGCCAGACACGGCGACCGGCGTTCCCTGGTTGTTGTAGACAGTCAGCTTGATCAGGACACCGTCGAGTGCCGTGCCGCTCGGGGCGGTGCCCGTGAGCGCGGACACCTGGATCGACGGCTTGATGTCCTTGTTGATGATGCCGTCGCTCGGCTGAATGACGAACGCAAGCTTGACCGTCGAGACGTCGAAGTCCACGGAGCCGATTGGGCTGAGCCCACCGATGCCGCCACCCGTCACGCCTTTGAACGCCGCTACCGCGAATAGCGGTCGCGGTGCGAACCAATCGGTCACGTGATGCATGAAGGCGAGCACACCACGGCCCTGATCGCGATTAGTCAATCCGAGCCCCAGGCAATAGTTCACCTGTTCGTTTTGCAGAATCTCGTTCTCGTGCTGGAGCTTCGGGTTGGTACCATCGGCCTCGCAGAAGAACGCGCGGATCTGCGGATTGAACGTCAACCCTGCCGGAATCGTCGCCAGCTCCGCGGCGGTAGTCTGGGCGGGAGTTTCCGACGTGAACTGGAAATCACGCGGATAGCCGTACAGCAGAAACTGAATACCACCCGCGACGCTGCCGGCCCACGTCGTGGACGTGGTCCTTGGCTCGGCCCCGTAAACGGGCAACCCGCGTGAGACCACTGCGGCACTCCCGCTTGGCACACCAAAGAGACCGTTTGGCCCGAGGGACGCTGTAAACGTGCCAGCCGTTGTCGTGAAGCCGATACACGTGAGAACATCGCGCACGAAAGTGTCACCCGCCGCCGGAGACGGTAGCGCCGCGCTCGTTCCGGCGACCGTTGCAACCCGCGACAGGATCTCGAACGCCTTCGCCTTGAAGTTTGCAGCCGTCCCCTTCGTGTTCAGCGAGGAGAGTTGCTGCATGAGATCGTACACCGGGTCCTGGTTGGACGCGAAGTACGCGCGAGCGTCCTGCTTCATCGCGGTAAAGTCGCAACCGGCCGCTGCAAACGCGAGCGACGGGCGACTGGGCATGGTAACGGTCGCCGGCTGATCGTCGGCGCATGCGGCCGTGAGGGCGAGGCCTCCGACAGCGACGAGATACTTCAATGTGCGGGCTTGCATTGGCGTCCCCTCGATACCGGTCGTCGCCGGCAGGGATGAGTGTTTGGTATTCACGTCTCGCGACCTGCGTGACGCCGGCGTGATGTCACGAGATCCATCACACCGGCGGGGGCACCTAACGAATCAATTCTGCAACCCGAGAAGGGTTTTGTAGCGCGGCTCGTTGCGTAACGGCTCCATCCACCACGACTTGTCGTCCGACGTGGTTTCGCGCTGTTGAGGAAATGCGGCGAGATACTTCCCGAGCAAGGCGAGAGCGCGGTCCTTCTGCCCGAGCTGGGCACGCGCGGCGACCTCAAGATACATCAAATCACCGCCCGGGTCGATTGATTCGTTGCCTCGAGAGCGATCGACGACCCTTGCGGCGCTATCGGCAAGCCCGGCCCGGAATAGCGCGACGCCGGCGATCATTCCGCCGCGCTTCTCCACGAAGGCAGGCTTGTCCTGCTTGTTTGCCTGAACATAGTCACGGTACGTCTTCCAAATCTCGTCGGCGGTCGGCTTCGGGTCCTGGTCGGGAAGCGCGAGTAGCCAGAGTCGGCACTCGGCGAACCTGAAGTCGTCCGGGAAGCGTGCTGCGCCCTCTGCGCACCAATTTTTCGCTTGCTTGGCGTTGCCAAGGTCCATGGACGTGCTGAAGAGGCGCCAGAGCGTCTTGTTTGCGTCCGTGAGGAATGGGTCCGTCGTGTACGCCGTCTGCGCCGCGAGATTGGCCTCGGTGAGTCTCGACGTCGAGATGTAGAGGTGGCTCAACGTGTTTTGCGCGGAGGCCTGTGCGGGGTTCGCCTTCGTCGATGCGGTCAAATCCGCCTCGGCGCTCGCCAGCAATCGGCTCAACTCCGTGGGGTTACCCTCGCCGAGGAGCCATTGCAGATAGTGCAGTGACCCGCGGGCCTCGAGCGCGTCCGCATCGTTCGGGTCGAGAGCGAGCGCGGCGTCGGCGGCCACGAGCCCGTTATCGATATACCCTTTCACCGCCCCCATCTGCCTCGCGGACACCGCATACCGCGACGCCCGGTGCGCCATATACGCGCGCTCTGAAATCGGCGCCACCCATTTCGGGTCGAGGCTCTGCACCGCGATGAGCGCGGTGTCGGCCCGCGCGAATACCGGAACCGCCGCGGTGAAGTTGCCAATGATGGCCAGCGAGTCGCCCTGCTCCACGATCTGTCGTGCACGCTGGTATTGGTCCCAGGCCTGCGCGTTGCTCGTGCCGGATTTGCCCTGGAGCTCCTGCACATTGTTGCCAACCTGCTTGCGCAGGAACACCGACACCTGCCGAACGAGCGAGTCCTGCAGGGCGAACGCGTCCTGTTTCGTCTTCTCGATCTCGATGGAGGTGTTGTTTCCGCTCCTCGCGTCTGTCAGGTCAACGTTCACCCGCAGCTTATCGCCGGCGCCGGTGACCGTTCCGCTCACGATCGTGCCGACCTGGAGTGCCGATGCGATGCTGTCGCTCCCGGGGTTGCCGTTCTTGAATCGAACGACACCGTTGCGGGAGATGACGTGGAGCCCTTTGACCTGACCGATCTCGCGGATCAGCGCCTCGGTCAATCCGTCCGAGAGATACTGCAGGGACTTATTTGGCGAGCGGTCGTCGAAGTAGAGCACCGCGATGTCGGACGGCTTGAGCGCCGCGAGGCGCGCGTCGCGCGGGGACACTTTCCCCTTGAGCCCGAACCACGCGCCGCCGGCAATGAGCAGCGGCACGACGACCGCCGCGGCAATCAGGCCCGTCTTGTTCCGCTTCTTGCCTAACGCGGCAACTTCCACCGTCTCGGCGGCGAGCGCCTTGGCCTTCAGGCTGTCGCGTCGACGACGTGCGGCGCCTTCATCGTCCGTCAGCGCGTTCGCGAAATCGGTGGCCGAGTGGAACCGGTCCGCCGGGACTTTCGCCATCGCGCGAAGAATCGCGTCCTCGACGGCGTCCGGAATCGTGTTGCGAACGATCTTCAAGCTCGGCACGTTGTCGAGCGAGTGACGCGCGAGCAGCGCCATCGCGGTCGGCCCCGTGAACGGCGGCTGTCCCGCGAGCAGCTCGTACACCACGCACGCGAGACTATAGATGTCGCTCTCGGGCGTGACGTCCTTGCTACCCATCGCCTGCTCGGGCGACATGTACGTCGGCGTACCCACTGCCATGCCTGTCCGAGTCAGCGTCTCGCCACCAGCGACCGACACGGCGCGCGCGATACCGAAATCGGCGACCATCGCACCGGTATCATCGAGCAGGATGTTCTCCGGCTTGATGTCGCGATGGATGACGCCCTTCGAGTGCGCGTAAGCAAGCGCGTCGGCAACCTGCTGCGCGATCTTGATCGTGTCGTCGACCGGAAGCTGCTTCTCCCGATTGAGGCGATCGCGAAGGGATGCGCCGTCGACGAACGGCATGACGTAATACAGCAAACCGTCGGCCTGGCCAGAATCCAGCACGCCGACGATCCGCGGGTGTTGCAGCACCGTGCCAACTTCGATCTCGCGCAGAAACCGCTCCTGTCCGAGCGTGACCGCCAGCTCGGGCAGCAGGACTTTCACGGCAACGTACCTGTCCCGCGTTAGGTCACGCGCGAGAAATACGCTCGCCATCCCGCCGCGACCAAGCTCACGCTCGAACGCGTACCGTCCCGCAAGGGCCGTTTGGAGGGTCGACAACGAGATTTGATGCGTCGTCGCTTCCACTGCTTCTTCCTCGAACAGGTCGGGCTGTCACCGGATACCGCACGAACGTCCGTGTTGCCGGTCACAAATCGCCCGGTACCATACTATACAGTCCGGCGAGAGAATCGGCACCTGAAGTTAACCCGAGTCAATAAACATACGTGCACGCCGCACGGGAAGCGCGCATCTATGGTTTCGATTCGAGAGGCGGTTGCCGTCTCCAATTTGTAGCCTGCTCATACGAATACGCCAATCGGATCAAGGTTTCCTCGCTCCACGGTCTGCCGAAGAACTGCAGCCCAGCTGGCAGGACTCCTCGGGTGTAACCCATCGGAACCGTAATCGCCGGATACCCTGTGCTTGGCGAGAAGAGTTGATTGTTGTCGCCAGCCGGCGTATTCAGATCGCCGATCAGGCGAGGAGGGTTGCTCCACGTGGGATAGACGAGCGCATCGAGCCTCTTTCCGTCCATCTCACGCACGACCGCCGTCCGCAGTCCCTCACGAAACCGGTCCCGCGATGCACATCCCGGATTCCGCTCGGGTGGCAGCGACTCGGCCTGCGCCGTCGTGAGCCGCACCTCTATCGATGGATGAAAGCGCCGTGAACGGATGAGATCGGCCACCGTCTTCACCGGCAGCGTCGTCTCGTTTCGGGAGGCGAGAAACCGCTCGAAGTCGTACTTGAACGGATTGCATCCGCCCACCTGCGAGCGCCGGAGGGAATCGAGCTCCGAAATCATCACGGAGTCGACCACGGTCGCACCCTGCTTCCGAAGGTCAGCCAACGCTCGATTGAAGACGCGCACGACCTCCGTATCCGTCGTCTGCGTGAGATACGCCTGGGTCAACACACCGATGCGCGCGCCCTTCAATCCGTCACGACGCAACGACTTGGAGTAGTCCGGGATCGTGCGGTCGCGGCTCGCCACCGTCACCGAGTCGAGCGGATCGTAGCCGACCACCTGCTGGAACACTGCCACCGCGTCAGTCACCGTCCGGGCCATCGGTCCCGCGATGTCGGCCGACAGAAACAGCGGAACGACGCCAGCGCGACTCGTTAGGCCCATGGTCGACCGGATGCCCACCAGGTCGTTGTGAGCCGAGGGGCCGCGAATCGAGTTGCCCGTGTCCGTTCCGAGCCCGACTACCCCGAAACTTGCCGCCACTGCGGCGCCAGTACCGCCACTCGATCCCGCCGTCACGCGGTTCAGCGCGTACGGATTCCTGGTATAGCCCGGGAGGATCGAGCTCACCGTCTCATAGGGCGAGAACGCCAGCTCCGCCATGTTCGACTTGGCCAGCACGATCGCACCGGCGTCCTCGAGACGCCGGACCATCGTCGCGTCCTCGCGTGGCGTCCAACCCTTAAGCGCGAGCGATCCGGCTGTCGTTTGCAAGCCAGCCGTCTGGAAGTTGTCCTTGACGATGAGCGGGACGCAGAAGAGCGGACCGCTAAGAGTGCGCGAGGCGGCAAACTGGCGGTCCAGTGAGTCGGCGATCGCCAGTGCCTTCGGGTTCGTCACGATGATCGCGTTGATTGCCGGGCCGCGCTTGTCATACGCATCGATCCGCGCAAGGTATCCCGCCACGATTGCGTGACAGGACATCGTCCGCTGTCGAAGCGCGGTGTGCACCTGAGCGATGGTCGCTTCCGCAAAGCGGAACGCGGAGCGTCCCTGGGCGGCGGCATCGGGAGCGATCGCTGTGACGGTTGCGAGTGCGAGGAGGGTGTGACGCATCTGGCCGGGAGACGGGAGACGAGAGCCGGGAGACGACAAAAGACCTCGGGATGCCTTCATCGCGCTAGAGGCATCCCGAGGTCTGTTGTCGTCTCCCAGCTCCCGCTTTCCGTCTCCCGGCTCTACCCCCGTCCCAAACTGCCACCGAACGTATTGCACGAATTCGGATCGCCGCTCTCCAGCCCGCGCCGGAACCACTGCGACCGCTGCGCGGATGTACCATGCGTGAACGTGTCAGGGCGGACCCTGCCGGTCGTCTGCGCCTGAATACGGTCATCGCCCACCGCGGACGCGGCGCCGAGACCCTCTTCGATGTCACCCTGCTCGAGCAGTTTGCGCTGCGAGGTGCTGTTCCCCCACACGCCGGCGAAGCAGTCAGCCTGCAGCTCGAGCGCCACCGACAGCTGATTCGCCGCAGCCGGCCGCGACTCCTGCATCTGCCTCACACGCTGATCGATGCCAAGGAGGTGCTGGACGTGATGTCCGAGCTCGTGTGCGATCACGTAGGCCTGGGCGAAGTCTCCGGGCGCGCCGAAGCGCTGCGCGAGCTCGTCGAAGAAGCTGAGGTCGAGATAGACCTTCTGGTCGACCGGGCAATAGAACGGTCCGACTTCCGCTGGGGCCTCGCCGCACCCCGTGTTCACCGCGTCCCGGAAAACGGCGAGATGGGCATTGTGATATTGCTGGCCGTCGACCTTCGGGAGCAGCTGCGCCCAGGTTTGCTGGACATCGTCGAGCACGAAGGAGACGAACTGGATGCGCTCGTCCTCCTTCGGCGAGCTGTTTACGGGCTGCTGCGCGGCACCCGGCGCGGTCTGCTGCGGCACGGGGCTCCCGCCGCCATTGTCGAAGATGTTCACCCCGAAAACGAGGCTCAGAATCAAGGCGATCACGGCGCCGCCGATTCCCATGCCGCGCCCCAACATCATCCCTCCACCCCCGCCGCCAGTCTGGCCGCGGAGGTCCTCGAGATCCTTGCTGCGTCCGCCCGGTGTCCAACGCATCGTTGCCTCGGTTCGATCAGTGAGAGCGCTTCAACAATGCACGACACGAGCCGCGACGCAACTCCTCGGCTCGGAAGAGGCCGCTCTTCCGTACCGGCCGGCTCAAATGAACAGGTCGTTGCGGATCTTCTGTCTCAAATTCCACCAGATCGCCATGAGCATGGTCGAGCGGCGGAGCTCGACACTCGCCTCGCCCGTCGCGCCGGCGCGCCAGCCGATCGACAGCCCAACGGGCACACGGATCTCGATCGTCCCGCGATCGCGATCGCCTGCCGGCGCGACACCGCGGACCACGGCGTCCACCGGATTCGCGGCATCGCCATAGGCGATCAGATGCACCACCTGACCAGTGCGCACACTCGCCGCTCCCGCGCGAGCGAGCGCGACCCGCGCTTCCAGCGTGTCGAGCGTGGCCAGCCGCATGATGGGATCGCCCGCCTGCACTCGACGCCCTTCGATCTCGTGGACCCGCGGCGTCGTGACCGTGCCCGTCCATCTCGCGCGCAACGTCAGCGCGTCAATCCGCGCCTGCAGCGCCGTGAATCGCGCGACCGCGGCACTCCGCTCGGCTTCCAGCCGCTCCAGTGTTCCGGAGGACTGCGCCGCCCGAGCTCGCGACGTCGCCACGCTCAGCGAGTCCACCGCGCGCGCGGCCGAGAGCATCTCACGCTCGAGATCGCGATCGACCAGCCGGGCGAGCGCCGCACCCGTCGGGACCTCCACGCCTTCGCGAACGAACACCGCCGCGATCACACCGCTGTCCGGCGCCGTCACCTCCATCGTGCTCACCGGCGTGATCACGAACCGGCCCGAGGTCGTCAGCGTCCATGGCAGCACGGCGAGCAAGGCAATCGCGCCTAACGCCACGCCCACCCGGACAGGCCCGCTCCAGCGTCGCCGCCGCCCCGCTCGCCAGGCGCGAAACGCCACCGCGATCGAGCGACCCCACTCGGCGAGCCCTCGGCGAAGGAGCATGAACGTCGCCCCCAGCACGATCAGCACACCAATGGCGCCGAAGGCCGCTTCCGCGCGTCCGACCAGCCAGAAGCCAATGATCGAGAACAGGGCAGTGATGTAACTGAGCGCGAGCGCGCCGTAGATGAGCAGCACGCGCTTCTCGCGGTCGCTCGCCGCGGGTTCGGGCACGTCGACACGAAGCACGTGGCGTCGCACCCACCACGTGAAGTACTCGCGCGCGCGGATTCGCAGGTTCGGTATCTCGAGCCAGTCGGTGAGCGCGAAGTAGCCATCCAGTGGGAGCAGCGGATTCGCGTTGGTGACGAGCGTCGTCGCCCCGCCCACGATCATTGCCGCGACGGCGGCCTCGGACGCGAGTGTCCCCGGCGTGGCCACATACCATACGATCGCCGCAATGCTCGCCACCACGAGTTGGATCCAACCGCCCGCGGCAGTGACCCACAGCCGGGCGCGGAGCGCCGGAAAGCTCCACGCGTCGTTCACGTTGCAGTAGAACGCCGGCTGAAAGTAGATGAGCATGAAGCCCATCTCGTGCACTTCTCCGCCGAAATACTTGCACGTGAAGCCGTGGCCAAGCTCGTGGATGAGGATCACGACCAGGCCGGTGAGCCACAGCAGCACGATGCTGCCGAACGTGATGGTGTGCAGCGAATACAGCTGGCCGACTGTGCTCGAGAACTCACTCCAGGTTGCGCCGAGGATGAGGAAATACGCGGCGATCAGGGCCACTGATCCCCAGATGAACGCCCGCGTGAACATCCATCGGATGGCCGGCAGGACTCGTGTGAACATTCCGTCGGGGTCGCCTAACGACCATCGCATCCGCAGCAGCTCGCCGCGAAAGAGCGCCGGCCGGCGGCGCTTGCGCCGCTCTGCCCGGATGCGCTCGAGCTCGAGCGTCGTCCGCTCCACCAGCGTGCGCTCCAGCAGTCCGATCGACGCGAGCTTGCGCGCAAAGCCCTCCACCGTGCGAGCGGTCAGGCGAATGCCCTGCTCGGTGAGCGCCGCCGCAATCTCGTCAGGCGTGCGCGCACCGTCGAAGTAGCGCATGACCCCCATCTCCACCGGACGAAACCGGAAATACTTCTGCGTCGCCGGGTCCTTCACGACGAAGCTCGCCTCGCCACGAAAGACCTGCTCGACGATCGTGAGGTCCGCGCGGAGGCGCGGGCCGCTGTTCGTGGCGCTGGACAGCGCGACGGAGCTCATTGCGTTCGCGTTCCGAGGCGGCCTTATCGGGTTGTGACGGCCGTTCGCATAACGCGCTCGCCAGGCGAGAGTCCGCTCACCACTTCCACGCGCCCGGCGCCTACGTCAGCGCCCACCGTGACCGAGCGCAACGCCGTGCGACCATTCTGCATAACGAGTACGTACCCGTCGGGTGAGACGGCCTCCCGCGGCACCGTCAGCGCCTGACGCTGTTCGTCACCGAGGCGGACCATGACGTTGGCGCCGGGCAGAAGGCTGCCGCCGCCTGCCAGCCGCAGCACGACCTCCCGCGTCCCACTGGCCGCATCGAACGCCGGTGCGGCATGTACCACCGTCGCTCTCGCGGTGGTTCCGGAGATGCCCGCAACGGTCGCCTGGTCTCCCACGCGCACGGTCGCCGCGCTGCCCTCCGGTACACGGACGCGCGCCAGCAACGGGCCCGACTCGGTCACACGGAACAGCGTGTCCCCTACTGCCACGAAGCGACCCGGCCGAGCATACCGATCCGTCACCACGCCCGGGAACGGCGCGACGATGCGCGTGAGCTCGAGGTCGCGACGCGCCTTGCGTCGCGCGATGTCGGCCTGGCGGTACTGGAACTCTGTCTGCTCCGAATCGGCAACCGTGACGCCCCCGGCTTTGGTCATCACACGCGCCCTGTTCACGAGGCGGCCGACGTTCTCGTACGTGGCCTCGGCCTGTGCTACGGCCAGCTCCTGGTCGACGTTCTCGAGTGTCGCGAGGGGCATCCCGTCGGCGACGCGGCTCCCGAGCTCCGCCATCACGGAGTCGACGACACCTGACGAGCGCGCAACGACGGCGGCGTCGTGTTCCACGTAGAGCTGCGCTGGGAGTTGAAGGGGGGCGCGGACGGTCGTGGTCGCGACGAGGAGCCCGGCGGTGTCAGGCGCAGCCGACGCGGCGCGCGGGTCTGCGGTCGGTCTCGGGTTGCACGCAGCGACGATCGTGGTTGCAGCGGCGCACAGGAGCGCGCGGGTCATGACCACATTCTCCACCAGAGGAGGCGAAGGCGACGCGCCGGCTCGCGCACCGCACGACCGAGGACGGACGACGGCGCGGTCAGCACGCGGGCATATGCGACCATGCCGGGCCGCAGCGCGCCATCGACGTTAGGCACGGCCGCCCGAACCGGAAAGCTGACGGTCCCGGCGCTATCGACGCCGACGTCCGCCAGGCCAAAGACGCGTCCCGTGAACGTCCGCTGCGGGAAGGCGTCGACCCGGAGCCGCACTTCTTCACCGACGCGCACGCGTCCGACATCGCGCTGATCGACGCCAAACTCCAGCTCCAGCGTGTCGGTCCGGCCGATCACGAGCACGGCACTGCCGGCGTCCGCCCACGACCCCACGCGTTCCTCGGGCCGTGGCGTCAGGACGACGCCCGACACCGGTGCGCGAACGGTCGCCGCGCGAAGCTGCTCTTCCCGCACGGTGGCTTCGCGCCGAAGCACGTCCGCACGCATGCGCTGCAGTCGTTCTTCCGCCGCGTCGCCACGACTCGCCGCGGTCGCCGCGGCGCGGTCGGCCACGACCGCGGCTGCAACTGCCGCCTCGTAGTCCGCGCGCACCTCCGCATCGCGGAGCTGGAAGATCGGCGCGCCGCGTTCGACGGTCGTTCCCTCGCGCACGAGCACGCGCTCGATGATCCCGTCGATGAGCGGGCGGACATCCGTGCGAGCAGTCGGGCGAAACTGCGGTGTCGTGGCGTCCACGCGCAGTGGCCAGCGAACGAGCGTGAGCGCACCGACCGTGACCAGCGCCGCGACCGCCATCGCGATACGGCGCTGCTTCGGAAGGGCGAAGAACGCTTCCTTGCGCGCGTGCAGGGCGCCTAACGCGTCCGCGAGCGGGACCTGGTTGTAGAGCTGCGCGTTGCGGAGCGCCACCGTCGCCTGATTCGCGAGGATCGTCGCCAGTTCCTGCTGTCTCGCGCTCGCGAAGTCAGGCTTCGCCGACTCGAGGACGAGAATGCCGACCACCCCCTCGTCGTCCTTGAGCGGGATGTAAAGTCCGCTCGCCACACCGTCAGCGGCGAGGTCGTCGCTGAAGATCTGCAGGAACGTGCGCTCCGCGTCCGACGCAGGCTCGGTGCGATCGGACAGATAAAAGCTTTCGCCGATGCCCGCCGCCCAGGCGGCGCGCGCGGCGAGGTCCTGCAGCTCCGGGTCGTCCGGATCCACGGTCTCGGCACCGGCCACCGCGCGGATGTCGCAGGCAGCACGCTCGTACAACGCAATCGCGCCGCGGTCGAACGGCAGCGCCTTCATCGCCAGGTTGACGACCGACTGCATGACGCGATCGAGGTCGAGCGTCGACGCGATCTCGCGACTCATCTCCATCACGAGCGCGAGGTCGCGAGCCCGGTCGTTCGACGCTATCTGCTGGGCGTTCCTCCACGCGACTTCGGCAGCGCGGGCGATCCGCGCGAGGGTGTCCCGTTCGGCGGTGGTGTACGGGCCTCCTGCCGTGGAGTCGCGTGTCACGCGGATTGCGCCGGCGGCCCGGAACGTAAGGGGCACGCTGAGAACCGAAACGGACTCCTCGCCTTCCTGAAGCGCCTCGACCTCGTCCTCCGCGGCGCGGCGCCCGACGAGGCGTTCGGCTCCGTGGCCGATGGCAATCGGGCAGATCAGCGAACCGTCATGGACCTGCCACAGTGAAGCGCCGTCCGCGGTCAGGAGGTCCCCGGCCGTATGCAGCAGCTTCGACTCGACGTCAGCGGCGTCGAGCGTCGACGCGAGGTCCAACGTGGCTGAAAACCAGGCGTCGACCGTCGGCCCCGGCGTGAGTGGAACGCCGGCAGCCGGGGTCGCGAGGACCGCCGGGTTTATGGCTGCCATGTGGGGCCCCAAACAAGTGACGAGAGGGGCTAAGGTGCGGCTCGGCGTGACACGCCGCAATCCCGGCAGGATCTGCCGAGAAAATCAAACGGGCGGAGGATATCCTCCGCCCGCTCACCAGATCGTGGCTCGAGCTCTATTGGAACATCATCGGAGCGATTCGCTCCTCGAGCTCCTTGACCGACAGCTCGACGGCCTCGGCGTCCTTTCCCGTCTCCTTCTTGATGAGCTGCTTCTGCTCAGGCGTCAGCTGGATCCGGACGATCTCTTTATCGCTCTTCATGGCAAGCTCCGGTAAGGGGTTAAGGGGTTGAGACTCTATCGATTCAATCCGACCGATGGTGCGTGGGTAGAGTAATTACAGGATCGCGCGTGGGGCGATTCGCTCTTCGAGCTCCTTCACCGTCAACTCGACCGAATCGCCTTCCTTTCCGATTTCCTTCTTCACCAGCTGCTTCTGTTCCGGGGTCAGCTCGATGCGGACGATCTCTTTGTCGTTCTTCATGGTCAGGTCCCCGGTCGAAGTGTGTGTGGCGAAGCGTCGTATTGACGGGCGAGAGGATACGAACCTGCCGTGAACCGATCGTGAATTCTCTGGTGCCGATCGTGAAAATGGCGTAGGTTAGCGCCCTTCCTCTCGTATGGGCTTGCCATGCCGTTGTCACTTACGCTCTGTGGAGGGGTGAGAGTGGCAGGCAACGGCATCGCAGCCGACGCAATCGGCGCGAAGTCGTTGGCCTTGTTGGCGTTCGTCGCGCTCGAGCCAGGCGCCCATACCCGCGACGAGCTCACCGCGCTGCTCTGGGGCGAGTACCCGGAGGAGAAAGCGAAGGCCTCACTGCGACAAGCGCTGACACACCTGCGCGAGCAGGTCCCGGGTGCGCTCCGGGTCGAGAGGACGACGGTCTCGGTCGCCAGCAGCGAGGTCGAGTGCGACGTCACCTCGTTCCTTCGGCTGGCTAAGGAATCGCCTCGGGCCGCGGCCGACATCCCGGTCACTCGCTTTCTCGAAGGCCTGCATCTCCGGCGGTGCTCGGCCTTCGAGGATTGGGCAGACGGCATGCGGGCTTCGCTCATGAAGCGCGTGACGGAGGTCCTGTCGGTCGTCACGCGCGAGGCGCTTGCCACGCGGCAGTGGCGTGAAGCCGTCCGTCTTGCCGAACGCTGGGTGGAGGTTGCGCCGCTGTCGGCCGCCTCGAACGCCGCGAGGATCGAGGCGCTGTTCATGGCCGGCGGTCGCGAGCTCGCCCTCGACGCCTTCGGCGATTACAAGACACGACTGGCCGCGGAGACCGGCCAGCCTCCCGAGCGCGAGCTGATCGAGCTCGCCGAGCGGATTCGGGCGTCGAAGTCGAGCGCGCCGAAGCGGCAGGCGACCGAGGCGTGGTACGCGAATGCCCCGTCGTTCGAGGGCAGCCTCGTGGGCCGTGACCGGGAATGGAACGCGCTGACGCACGCGTGGAGAACGGCAGCCGAGGGGAAGGGACGTGTGGCGGTCATCGAAGGGGATGCCGGCGTCGGCAAGAGTCGGCTCGCGGATGACCTGATCCGATGGGTGAGCGCGAACGGAGGGACCGTGCTTCGCGGGCGCGCGTACGACGTGCGGGGCGGCGCCCCATTCGGCACGATCATCGAGGCGCTTCGATCCGGCATCGACGCGCCGGGACTCGCCGGCACCGACCCGCAGTGGCTCGCCGAAGTCGCGCGCGTGGTTCCCGAGCTTCGCACGCGGTTCCCGGCACTCGCGAGCGTTAGCGCGCCTACAAGCGCGGACGGCTGGCGGCTCTTCGAGGGAATCGCGCAGCTGCTCGTCGCGCTGACTGAGGAAGCACCGGTCGCGGTGCTGGTCGATGACCTGCAGTGGTGCGACGCCGACGGCTGCGCGCTGCTGCACTCGCTCATCAGACGCCTCGACGGGGCACCGATCTTCTGGTGCCTGACGTTTTCCGCCGGGGCCGTGGAGCGGGATACACCGGCCGCTCGCCTGGTGCGAGCCCTTCGGGCCGTGCCGCACGCGCTCGCGATCGCGCTTCGCCCACTCGGCGAGGAGGACGTGTGGCACCTCGTGCGCGGGCTTGGGCGAGTGAGCACGCCGACCGGTGCTCGCCGACTCGCCGCACGCATCCACGAAGTAACGACCGGGTACCCGTTCTACATCGTCGAGCTGCTGAAGACGCTGTTCGCGCAGGGGTGGCTGACGGTCGACCCGAACACCGGCGAATGGATCGTCCGCCAGCACGAATCCGCGGATAGGGCGGTATTGACGCTGGCGCCGAGCGTCCACGACGCGATTGCGGAGCGCATCCACTGCCTGCCTGACGAGTTGAGCGCGGTGCTGATGTCGATCGCGGTGTCCGCTCGGGGATGTCGCACGGATGTCCTTTCGCACGTGCACGGCATCTCGCGGTTGCGCGCCGCGGCGGCTGGCGATGCGCTCGTTGAGCGACACCTCGCGGTCGAAGCCGACGGCGTGTATCGGTGCGCGCATCCCGTGATCGCGCGGGTGGTGAGTGATGCGCTCGGCACAGCGCGGCGGCGCGAAGTGCATCGGGGCCTGGCGCTGGCCCTCGAGGTCTCGGCCGACGGCGCGGTGAGTGATCCCGGCGAGGTCGCGCGACACGCCGAGCAAGGCGGCGAGCGCGCGATGACGTACCGCTACGCGATGCTCGCTGGCGCCGAGTGCGAGGCGAGGTTCGCGTACGAGGAGGCGCTTGGGTGGCTGGACATGGCGGCGTCGTCGTCGGGCAGCCCGGCGGATACCGACGCGGTGAACGTCATAACGGCGCGACTACTCGACGCCGCCGGTTGGCACGACGCGCCGCGCCTGCACCGTCAGCCGATCCAGACAGGCGGGCTTGCCGTGTCGGACTTCGATCTTCCTGCGCGCGTGTAGGCTGCCTTTCGAGCGTCCGAACGACTCGTGGTCGTAGCTGCCGGATTCGCCGGACCTGAGAGCGCCGACCTCACAGACCACGGGGAAAACGGATGCAACGGAACCAGCGGATCAGCCGGATCGCTCCTCAGCGCCGAGAGCTCCGCTCGCCGCGAGCCGGGATCGAGAATGAACTGACCTCGGGACGCATGTGCCTCGCGAGTCGTTGAACAAAGGAAAGGATGAGAGCCCGGACGCGCCGTCGGAGCCATCGCTACGCACGGAGCCAATCTGCGAACATCGGCGTCATCGATGTTCGAAATCTGCGTTAGGTCTTGCCGTTCCCGCTCTCTCCCGATGTCGACGCCAGGCTCGGACGCGATACCGGGCGCTCGATGGTCTCTTGGTCGTTAGGCGACATTCACCTGCCGGACATTCAGTTGCGCGGCGCCGACGGCGGCGCCGTCGATGTGCAGCAGGAAGGTGTAGCGACCTGTCGACGTCAGCTCGAAGAGATCGAACTGCAGTGGCAGGTCGACGGCGATCGAGTCGACGCCGGTTGGTGCGACCGGGAGCGAGATCTCGCCGCCGGGACGGCCGATCTCCTTGCCGGATGGGTCGGTGATGGCGACCTCCACGCGGTGCGGTTTGCCGGTTTCGTCCATGGTGAAGAGCATGCGTGCCGCAAAGGCGAGCCGCGGGACATTGACCGGGACCGAGTTCGCCTGAATCTCGTTCAGGATACCGATGAGCGATGGTTTGCCATCGTTGCCAATGATGATCTGATCGCAGAGGACGACGTACTGGAGATGCATTGAAATCCGGGAAGCGGGGACGGGACCGACGTGCCTAACGCGCACTCGCTGCGATCGCGCGAGCGGGCACGTAACAGCGACTGGCTGGCCATGAATGTAGCGTACCTGGGTGATGCTTCGCCGTCCGCGACGAGCTCGGCCGCGCTATCGGGACTCTTCTCACCCCGGCGCACGTCCGGGGATCACCGCAACGACCAACCGGGTGCCGCCGACTCTTGCCCACAGCGACACCCGGCGGCTCGTCACCGTGCGATTCGCGTCACTCCCTGGGCGATCATCAGCACGACGGCGGCGAGGAACAACAGGTGGTAGTGCCAATCGTGGAGATTGAAAAAGATCCAACCGATCGCCCATCCCACAAACACGATGATGCCGAGAAAGCCGAGGACGCCGATGCGACCAAGCATGTTCACCTCCCTGCTGCACGCGGGGTGAGTCCCCGCTGGCGAGCGGAAACGCCGCGTCGCGAGTGTTTACGGTGAGACCATCGCACGGCTCCCGCAAGTGTCCGGGCTCTCTGGCTCGTTCCGCGTGCTGGTTGTAATGCGATCCATCTGCCGTATTCGTGCCCGACTGTGCGAGGAGATCGAATCGATGAAGCTGTTGCTCGCGGTGGTCCGACCTGCATCGCTCGCCGCGCTGCTCGCGACGGTCGCCGCGTCGATGTCGGCCGCCCAGCAGTCGACGCCGCCTCGACCCGCGCCGTCAGCCAACGGAACGGCGCGACGCCCGGCGAAGATCGATCAGGCGCGAGCGGAATCGCTCTGTCACGGCGGCTTTATCATGGCGCATCTCGTTATGCGCGAGGAGACGCCGTTCAAGGCGGGTGCGGCGATCGTTCGGGTGACGAACCTGGTGTTCCGCCTGAATTACAGGGCCCGGGCTACCAGCGGAGCTACGCGACGCACCCGTCGATCGGCCGTCTGCCGTTCGAGAAGCTGGACGAGTACATCAAGCGATCACCGCTGTACCACGTGGAGCAGCCGCATGTGCCGATTCTCGTGCACGTCGCGACGAACGATCTGGAACAGATCGACTCGTGGAATCGCACGTGGGTGTTCTTCGAGCGGTGGCTGCATAGTCGGAACCGGGAACCGGGACGCCGCGTGGAGCCCCGGTTACCGGTTCCCGGTTCCCTCTAATCCCGATTCCCTATTCCCGACTCTGCCACATGACGCTCGAGATCATCCACCTCCCGTCGTACTTGCCTAACAACAGGTAGTCGGTGCCCCAGAACGCCGTGAGCTTCGCGCTCGCCGTCTGGTTCTGCACGTCGTACACCTCCACGGTCTTGGGCGCCGTCGGCGGTGCGGGGTGGTTTTTCTCCTTCACCCGGCGTGCGTAGTCGAAGAACTCCGGGTACTTCATCTGCTCGCCCGCATAGCGCGTCGAGTCGCGCGCTTTCCAGAACCCGTACTTGAAGATCTCCGGGCGGACGCTGCGGGCGAGCTTCGCCGAGTCGCCCTCGTAAAAGCCTTCCACGTAGTCGAGCACCGCGCGACGTACCCCTTCGCGGTCGTCGGTCTGCGCGCGCAGTGGTCCGGCGAGCGCGCTGAGCACGACCAACGCGATCGGAGACATGCGCGGAAGGCGCTGCGATCGATGACGCATTCTGGCCCAAGCCCCAAGTCGGCGCAGCCTCGCGCGGTGCGACCGTCGCGCCGCCACTCGGCTGCAGATTGGTACCGACGATACGGGCACGGGTGTTCGCCAACTACGTCGAGTCGGCCTCCGGCGAACGTCGCGCGACGAGTGGGCACTCGCGCGCGACGAGCGGGCAAAGCTCCAGAGGAGCTTAGAGGAACGCCCCGAAATGGTTGCGCAGGCGCTCGCGGTACCGGCGACTCAGTCGCAACCGCGTTCCGTCGCGAAGAATCACGGCGTACTCACGGCTCGAATAGGGCCGGAGCTCCCGGATGCGCGACGTGTTCACGATCGTGGAGCGGTGGATGCGCACGAACGCGCCGCGGTCGAGCCGGTTCTCCATCGCGGCCATCGTGTCGCGAATGAGGTGGCTCCGCCCACTCGCGTGAATCCGCACGTAGTCGCCGTCCGCCCCGATCCAGTCGATGTCGCCGACATCGATGAGCAGCACGCGATCGCGCTCGCGAACGATGATTCGGTTCACCGGCGTCGCCAGCGCATCGGCAACGTCGGGCTGCCGAGCGAGTCCCTGCTCCGTACCCAGCGCCGGGCGGATGTCGTTCATGAGGGCGGCGAGGCGACGCGCGACGCCGCTCTCTTCCCGTTCCACCACACGGTGCCGTGCACGCTCGATCGTCGTCGCGAACCGCACGTCGTCGATCGGCTTGAGCAGGTAGTCGAACGCGTGGGCCTCGAAGGCCTTGAGCGCATGATTGTCGAACGCGGTCACGAAGATCACGACCGGCATCCGCTCGGCGCCGATCTCGTCGATCACGCCGAAGCCGTCGACCCCAGGCATCTGTACATCGAGGAATACGACTCCCGGCTGATGCTCCCGGATCGCAGCGACCGCTTCGCGCCCACTCGCGCACTCGGCCACCACCTGATATCCGCCGGCGCGTTCAAGGCGCGCGCGGATGCCGCGACGGGCGAGCTGCTCGTCGTCGACGATGATGGCGCGAATCACGACGCCAGGGTCGGATCTCGGCGGCTGAAGAGACGTCGCATCCGGAACTGTTAGCCGGCGACGCTCGAGCTGTCCTTGATGCTCCACGATGTCACCACCTGCAGTCGTCAGGGTTCGGTGCGCTCGCCCCCGTCGGGGCGGCGCGTCTAGCGGGGGTGTTGGGAAAACAGCGGGCGACGCGGTTCTCGCGTGCGGAACCGCTGCTCCTGTTCGGCCAACAGGGCGTGGTAGCGTTCGCGCTGCGCCGGCGTGAGGAGACTGTCGAGCTTTTGTCGGGTGTCGTCCATCACGGCAGCCATTCGCGGCCACGTCTCCTCACGAATGGCGTTCGCCGCCTCGAACTCGTGCCGGAGGATCGAGTCCGCTATCGCACGCTGCTCGGGCGAGAGCGCCAGGTCGCGAGCGAAGGCGTCGACGGCGCGTTCGGAGCCGGGGCCCATTGCGTTAGGCGACGGCGGTCGTCCCGCGCCGGGAATCGCCGGCGGCACCATGAACGGCAGTCGTGCACGGTCCTGTTCCCCGGCGAACGCCACGCGCGGCGGACGACGATGCAGCACGCGGTGATCGAGCGCGATGCCGAACGCGATGCCCACGGCAAACATCGCGGCCATGGCGATACCGGCGATGAAGCTCGAGCCTCGATCCGTCATCGTGATCCGTCTCGCTTGCCTAACGGGATAAGCAGCTCGGAAATGCTTGGCAGCAGGGCTGAGTCCATCGTCCAGTTCGACCCACGGCCGAGCGCGGCGGACTCGAAGACGGCGCGCGTGCCGTCGACCTGGTAGGGAACCTCGGCGGCGCTCGCGACGACCGTCTCGCTCATGTCCTTCGGTGAGCTACGAACAACCATAATGAGTGCGATCCCGGCCGCGATGGATGCGCTGACGACCAGTCGCGACCAACGTGCCGCGTACTGCCACCAGGCGAGGACCGGCGCGTCGTTCGCGAGCGCCACGACCAGGCGACTCGGCGAATGCTCGGCGAGGTGCGGGTGGCGCAGGCGTGCGAGCGATAGTTCCGCGCGCGCAGCCAGCGTCGCGTGAAACTCGGTCCAGTCGACCCGCTCGTACGGGACAGGGCCGCTCGCCTCGATCAAGGCACGCGAGTACCTCGTCGTGCCCTCGTGCTTCGGGCTGCGGGACGGACGATCCGGCGTGTTCACAGGGTGCCCTCGAGGAGACCTGCCAGCGCAATGCGCAGGGACTTTCGTGCCTGGTGCAGATGCCATCGGACCGTGCCGCGTGGCAGGTCCAGCATCTCGCCGATCTCGGTGCTGGATCGGCCATCGATATCCGACATCTCGACGATGATTCGTTGCTGTTGCGGGAGGGCGCTCAGCGCTTCCTGAAAGCGCTGTCTAATCTCCGAACGCTCGGCCGGATCGAACTCGACCGCCGCGGCTTCGCTGCTCCAGAGAGGTGTAACGGTCACATGCCGCTCCCGTGTGGATCTCGCGCTCACGGCGTTGAGAGCGCGGTTGACGACGATCTTGAAGAACCAGGGTGCGAACGGCCGAGTCGGGTCGAAGGTGTCGATTCCATCCAGCGCGGCGATGAACGCATCCTGCACGAGATCTTCGGCGTCCTGCGTGTGCCGGAGAATTCGGTACGCGATCGCGAAGGCTCGCCGTGCGTGACGGCGGGCGAGCTCGTCGAAGGCCTCGCGGTCGCCGTGTTGTACCCGGATCACCAGCTCGCGTTCGTCGCCGCGCGGCTCGTCCGGAACAGCCGCCGCTCCCACGAAGCCACCCACCATTCGTGTCCTTGTTCCGTATGGGATACCGCGCACCCCCGCCGTCTGTTGGCGCGATGCGGGCCTCTCATATGAACACGGGGGGCTAGACAGACCCTTACGGCGGCCGCGAACCGCTGGCCGTTAATGCTGGGGCGAGCGTCGCCAACACATTCTTGGCCCACGCTGTACTAGGTGGCAGGACCGACCGGGAGCGTCACCGTCCAGAGCCGGTAGACGTGAAAAGTTCCTGCCAGCACCGTCGATGCCGTCCCCCGGCTCCGGCTGGCAGTCCCGGCGGTCGCTACTTCTCTGTGCTCGTATAGATAGGCGTTAGGCAGCCGTCGACTACTTCCCCGCCAGGCAGCGACCCGTGATCAACCCCGTTGTGCGTACGCTTCCCGTCCTGCTTCTCGTCATCACCGGAACGGCAGCGTCGGCGCAATACCAGGGCGGCGGCGGCGGCATGGGTGGTCACCGAGGCGGGGGCGGAGGGATGGGTGGGGGTCGCGGCGCGGGCGGGATGGGCCGCTCGTCCGAGGCCTCGCCCAACCCCTCCGCCAAAGACGTCGAAAAGCAGGACCCGGTGGCGCTGCTGCTCGACAAGCACAAGAAGCTCAAGCTCGACAAGGACCAGATCACTGCGCTCAACACACTCGACGCGACACTCCGCGCGCAGAACGGGCCGTATTACCGGCGCGTCGACTCCTTGCACAATGCGTTCAAGCCGTCGCAGAACGGCTTCCAGCGCAGCACGGGATCGGAAGGCGGCCGCGGCAGCATGATGGCAAACAGGCAGGAGTTGTACGAGACGCTCATGCAGCTTCGCACGAACGACAAGACGGCCCGGGAAAGCGCCCTCGCGCTACTCAAGGACCCGCAGAAGCAGAAGGCGTCAGACATGCTCGAGAAGCAGCTCGAAGAGAGCGACAAGATGCTCCGCGAGCCGGGCCAGGGAGGCGGCATGGGTGGCGGCCGACGCGGCCAGCCACCTCCCGCCTAACGTCGTCGAAACGGGATCTCGACTGTCGCGCGCGTTCCGCCGCCGGGAACGTTGACGAGCGCCAACCGACCGCGATCCCCATAGAGCACTCGTAGGCGGTCGCGCGTGTTGGTGAGGCCAATCCGCCCGTTGCCGTTGCTCCGCGACCCGTCGGTCACCCCGGGCCCATCGTCGACGACCGACACGCACAGCATGTCGCCGGACCGGCCGCCCTCGATCGTGATCGCGCCGCCGAACTCTCGCGGTGCGATCGCGTGACGCACCGCGTTCTCGATGAGCGGCTGCAGCACGAACGGCGGGACGGCGGCCTCCCACACGTCGCTGGCGATATCGATCTCGACGCGCAGCCGATCCCCGAACCGCACGCGCTCGATCTCGAGGTATTGCGTGACGTAGTCGATCTCGTCCGCGAGGGCGACTTCATCCCGCACCGGCGCGGACAGCGTTAGGCGCAGGAAGTCGCTCACGCGCGATAGCATGCGCGCCGCCTCGTCGTTCCGCCGTTCGGTCACTAGCGTGGACACGGCGTTGAGCGAATTGAAGAGGAAGTGCGGGTTGATCTGGTAGCGCAGCGCCTCGAGCTGCGCGCGTTGCGCCGCAGCCTCCGCGCTGAGGGACCGTTCGCGCTCGGCCTGAAGCGCCGCGTAGTACCGGATGCCGATGTACAAGACGCTCCACGCGAGCATCGTGAAGGCGTTGTAGACGGTGCCGCTGAACACCTGCATCACATTCCGGAACACGGGCTGCCTGAGGCCGAACGCGGCATAGAGCGGAACGGCAACCAGGTTGTCGAACGCTGTCCAGGCTGTGGACACGACATACGACGCCACCACCGCGATCGCGACCAGCGTCACCAGCGGTGTCCCTCGACGAATGAGCGGACGATACGCAGAACGAAGCCCGAGGCTCAGTACGAAGCCACTGACCATCAGGATGCCCTTCGCCACGATCATGAACGGCAGCGGGAACACGCCGATGCGCGAAACCGCCATGGCGATGCCGTACGCCAGCCAGCCGGCGGTGTGCAGCAGCCAGAATGACGGCAGGGGTTGAGCTACGAGCGCTGTGTCCGGGGTTCGCTCGTGCGGCATGCTGCTCATGACGTCAGTCCGCCGGATCTCCCGCCAGCAGTGGTTCGAGCGTCGGCGCCTCGGCACCCTTCTCCGTGCATAACGCGAATGTCGTCTCACCCGAGCCGTACATGGCGACGCCCGCGTGCTGTCCCTGCTTGTCGAGGATGAAGAACCGGATGTTGAAGTTCGGGAGCCCGCGCGCGTTCAGCAGCCTGGACTCGACGGTGTTAGCGCGGATGCGCTTCAGCGCTTCCATCCCGGCATCCTTGGGATGCATGCCACGTCGCATGCTCTCGACGATGAGGTATGAGGAGAGGTTGTACAGATTCGCTTCGCCGCGTCCCGTCGACCCTGCGGCGCCAACGTCGTTGTCGACGTAGAGACCGGCGCCGAGGATCGGGGAGTCACCGACGCGTCCGGGGATCTTCCACGCGAGACCGCTCGTCGTCGTGACGCCGCAGATATCGCCCTTCGCGTTGATGCCGTTGCAGTTGATGGTGCCCCAGAACGTGCCTTCGGGAATGAGGCCGTCCTTCACCATCGACCAGCCCGCGTCGATTGCCTTTCGCCCGAAGCCTCGACGCGTCAGCGCGGTAAACTCTGACTCATCAGGATCTTTCTCGTGCTTGTCCTTCTCGCGAGTGCCGCGTTTGGTGGGATCGAGCCAGTGATCGGGGTCCATGCGCCGGCGCCACTCGAGCCAGAGCTTGCGTGAGCGCTCGGTGTTGAGATCCGCCTCGACAGTGAAGCCCAGCGCGCGCGCGAAATCCTGGGCGCCTTTGCCGGCGAGGAGGTGATGGTCGGTCTGGTCCATCACGGCCTGCGCCACGAGCGACGGCGTGCGCACGCCTTCGATCGCCGCCACACCGCCGGCGCGACGCCTGGGACCATGCATGCATGACGCATCGAGCTGCACCACGCCGTCTGCGTTAGGCAGCGCGCCGTACCCGATGCCTGTCTCCTCGGGATCGAGCTCGGGGATGTTCACCCCCGCAATGAGGGCGTCGAGGACGTCCTTGCCCTCGGTGATGAGACGATAGGCGCGCTCCACCGCGCACTCCGGGCCGCCGTTCTTGAAGTCGATGCCGCTCGCGTCGGCGATGACGAGCGGCCGAACGGCACTGCGCCGGACTGCCGGGGCGGCGATCGGGAGGGTGGCGGCGCATCCGGCACCTGCGGCCACGCGGACGAAATCGCGGCGATTCATCGCGTCACTGGCCATGAGGCTTCTACCTGGCTGGTGTCATTCGATGACAATATATGACGTCCCGAACTCGGGAACCCATCATCGGTGGGCCCTATATGAGGAAGTGCGGCGAATGATGTGTCTCTTCCGGGCAGTTTCTGTCGCTCTCGTCGTCGCAGCAGGCGCGCGTGCGACCGCGGCTCAAGCCGATACGCTCGCGTCCAGCCTCCGACCCGCTCGTCTCTTCAGCGATGGGGTCGTGCTGCAGCGCGGCGAACCGATCCCGGTGTGGGGCTGGGCCCCGCCGAAGACATCGGTGTCCGTCCTGTTACGCGGCCAGTCGCGAATGGCGACCGCCGATGCGGGCGGGAATTGGCGCGTGAGCTTCGCCGCCATGAACGCCGGTGGGCCATACGAGATGACCATCACGGGCGATGGGAAGCGCGTCGTCGTCCGCGACGTCCTCGTGGGCGACGTGTGGGTGGCGTCCGGCCAGTCGAACATGGAGTGGCCGGTCGAGTCATCGGTCAACGCTGCGGCCGAGATCGCGAGTGCGAACGACGCGAAGATTCGTGAGTTCGCGGTACCGCACTCCTACTCGGAAAACCCGGAGTCCGAGGTAGTGGGCGGAGCCTGGGAGCATGCCGACTCACAGCACGTTGGCCACTTCTCGGCTGTCGCCTACTTCTTTACCCGCGATCTCCGAAAGTCGGTCGACGTGCCAGTGGGCATTATCCACACGTCATGGGGTGGTGCCAACATCGAGACGTGGATGAGCCGCGCGGCTCTCGGGCTGACAGACAGCGCATGGCGCGCAGCGATGGCGAGCGACCGCGCGCGTAACGATTCGGTGCGCGCTGCGCTGCAGGCGAGAATCGGCGACCTTCCCACGGCAGATGCCGGTCTCGTGGGCGGGCGGGCAGTGTGGGCCGACCCTATGCTCAGCGACGCGTCGTGGGCGACGATCACCACGCCGGCGCTGTGGGAAACCGTCGGGTACGACGGCATGGATGGCGTTGCCTGGTACCGTACGTCGTTCACACTGACCGACGACGAGGCACGCCAGGCCGTCCGTCTCTCGCTCGGGCCGATCGACGACTCCGACATCACGTGGGTGAACGGGGTCGAGGTGGGTCGCACCACACAGCGGTACGCAGACCCCCGGCTCTACACGGTGCCCGTCGCCGCGCTCCATACCGGGACGAACGTGATCGCCGTGCGCGTCGACGATACCGGCGGCGGCGGCGGGATTTACGGCAGTCCGGCGTTGCTGTACGTCGAGGTCGGCGGCGTTAGGCGCCCGCTTGCCGGCGCCTGGCGGTTCAAAGTCGGCATGGTTTCCTTCCAGCCTGACGGGCAGCGCATCAACAAGATCCCGACGATCCTCTACAACCGAATGATTCACCCGCTGCTCGGGTTTCCGATCAAAGGCGTGATCTGGTACCAGGGCGAGTCCAACGCGAACAGCGTGGAGCAGGCAGCGGAGTATCGTCGGCTGTTCCGCGACATGATCTCGAGCTGGCGTCGAGAGTGGCGCGGGTCGGACCCCGCGTTCCCGTTCCTGTGGGTGCAGCTGCCTAACTACGGACCGGTGGATTCGCTGCCGCCCGCCAGCAGCGACTGGGCCACGCTACGGGAGTCGCAAGCGGCCGCACTCGCGCTCCCCAATACGGGAGAGGTCATTGCCATCGATCTTGGCCAGGCCGAGGAGCTTCATCCGCGCAACAAGCAGGATGTCGCTCGGCGGCTGGTCCTCGTGGCGCGTGCCGTCGCATACGGGGAACACGTGGTCTCGTCGGGTCCGACGTATCGTCGGCACACCGTGCAGGGCAACCGCGTCACCATCGAGCTCGGGAATCCTGGTGGCGGTCTCGTATCACACGCTGCCAACGGCGTGATCCCGGGCTTCGCCATCGCCGGTGACGATCGACGGTTCGTGTGGGCGAACGCGAAGCTCGAAGGAAACCGTGTGGTCGTGTGGAGCGACCGTGTGGCGAAGCCCATCGCGGTACGCTATCTCTGGACGAACAGCCCTGCGGCGCCGGCGCTGTATAACCGCGAGGGCTTGCCGGTTGCTCCGTTCCGAACGGATACCTGGTAGCCCGGACCTTCCTCGACCGTTACCCATGACTCGCTGGTCCAGCGTTGGCGCTCGCGCACTGGTGTCGGTGCTCCTGGCAATGTCCTGCCGCCCAGGGCGGCCGCCCGAGCCGGTGTCGATACGCGTACACGGGTTCTCGATAAGGCTGGGTTTGGGATTGTGAACCGCGGAGGTCGCAGAGGTCACGGAGGGCGCCAGTCCAGCGCTCTAACTTGAAGCGATCAGGAAATGATGTAGTGGGCCTAACGTTGAATAGCTCCCTGCGTTCTCTGCGTCCTCTGCGGTTCAAAAGGGGGTTCCAACACTCGATATGCGTTTTCGAATCGCCGCACTCTGCGCGAGCCTGGCTACGCCGGTGCTCGCCCAGCAGCCTGCTTACCTGAACACGTCGCTCCCGTTCGCGCAGCGCGCCGCCGATCTCGTGTCGCGGCTGACGCTCGAGGAGAAAGTGCAGCAGATGAAGGACGTTGCGCCGGCGATCGAGCGGCTCGGCATCCCGGCGTACAACTGGTGGAACGAGGCGCTGCACGGCGTCGCGCGCTCCGGGCTTGCGACCGTGTTCCCGCAGGCGATCGGATTCGCCGCGACCTGGGACGATAGCCTCGTGTTCCGCATGGCCACGGTGATCTCCGACGAGGCGCGAGCCAAGCATCACGAGTACGTGCGGAACGGCAGCGTCGGCCGGTATCAGGGCCTCACGTTCTGGTCGCCGAACATAAACCTCTTCCGCGATCCCCGCTGGGGGCGCGGGCAGGAGACGTACGGCGAAGACCCGTTTCTGACGGGGAAGCTGGCGGTCCAGTTCATCCGTGGGCTGCAGGGCGACGACCCGAAGTACTTCAAGACCATCGCGACCGTCAAACACTTCGCCGTGCACAGCGGGCCCGAGCCCGAGCGCCACACGTTCGACGCGGTCGTGAGCGAGCGCGACCTCCGCGAGAGCTATCTGCCGCACTTCGCGATGGGCATTCGCGAAGGCGGTGCGTACTCACTCATGTGCGCCTACAACCGCATCGACGGGAAGCCCGCGTGCGGCAGCGACATGCTGCTCGCGGACATCCTGCGCGGTGAGTGGAAGTTTCCCGGCTATGTCGTGTCGGATTGCGGCGCGATCGACGACATCTATCTTCGCCACAAGGTCGTGCAGACCGCGCCCGAGGCAGCGGCGCTGGCCGTGAAGACCGGCACCGATCTGGAATGTGGGCGTGTCTACACGAATCTCGCCGACGCCGTGAAGCAGGGGTTCATCTCCGAGGCGCAGATCGACACGTCGCTCACACGACTCTTCCTCGCGCAGTTCCGGCTCGGGATGTTCGATCCACCAGAGATGGTTCGCTGGGCGCGGACGCCGTTCTCGGTGCTCGATCAGCCGGCGCACCACGAGCTCGCGCGACGGGTCGCGCGCGAGTCGATCGTGCTGCTCAGGAACGACCGGGGAACGCTGCCGCTGCGCAAGGACCTCGGCACCATTGCGGTCATTGGACCGAATGCGAACCAGTGGCGCATGCTGCTCGGGAATTACAACGGCATCCCGTCGGCTCCGGTCACGCCGCTTCGTGGAATTCGCGACGCCGTGTCTCGGCACACGCGCGTGTTGTACGCGAAGGGCTCGGACCTCGCGGACGGATTTCCGCTGCTCGAGGCTATTCCGTCGTCCGCGCTGCGTACGCCCGCAGGTCGCCGCGGGCTCGCGGGGGCGTACTTCGGCAGCCGCACACTCGAGGGAACGCCGGTCTTCACGAAGACCGACACCACGGTCGAGGTGGACTGGCACGAGGGCGCGCCTCGTCAGGCGATGGACCCTAACGATTTCGGCGTCCGGTGGACCGGCACCGTGCGGCCGCCGACGACCGGGATGTATCGCCTCGGCGTCACGACCACGATGCGGGCGGAAATCTCGCTCGATGACAGCCTCATTGTCCGCACCGTCTATCCGGACCGCGACGACGAGTTCCCCGATCCTCGCCTCGCGCAGAGTGCGCCCATTCGACTCGAGGGAGGCCACGCGTACCGCATCCGCGTCGACGCGCACGAGTCGTATGGCGAGGCAGAGCTGGAGCTCGTGTGGGCGACGCCGACGGCGAGTCTCGAGGCGGATGCCGTCGCGGCCGCGAAGCAGGCGGACGCCGTCGTCATGGTGCTGGGACTGACGGCTCGTCTCGAGGGCGAAGAGATGTCGGTCGCGATCGATGGCTTCCGTGGCGGTGACCGCACATCGATCGACCTGCCGACGGCACAGCAGCGTTTGCTGGAACGCGTCGTGGCGGTTGGGAAGCCAACGGTCCTCGTCCTGCTCAATGGCAGCGCGCTCGCCGTGAACTGGGCCCAGGCGAACGTCCCGGCAATCGTCGAGGCATGGTATCCCGGGCAGGCGGGCAACGCGATCGCCGATGTCCTCTTCGGCGACTACAATCCCGCGGGGCGATTGCCGGTGACGTTCTACCGGAGCGTGAACGACATTCCGGCGTTCGACGATTATCGCATGGCCGGGCGGACGTACCGGTTCTTCACGGGTCAGCCCTTGTATCCCTTCGGTCATGGGCTCAGCTACACGACCTTCACCTACGCCAACCTCCGGACCAGCGCCGACTCGGCGGGCGCGAACGACACGGTGATGGTGAGCGTCGACGTCACGAACTCGGGGAAGCGCAGCGGCGATGAGGTCGTACAGCTGTACGTCGAGCACGTGGGCTCGTCGGTGGAGCGCCCGATCCGCGAGCTCCGAGGTTACCGACGCCTAACGCTAGCTCCAGGCGAGACGCGGACCGTGCAGATGCCACTGCTCGTCTCGTCGTTGGCATACTGGGACGACGCGGGGCATCGCTGGGTCGTGGAGCCCGACGCGGTGCGGATTCGCGTCGGTGCGTCCTCAGGCGACTTGAGGCTGGATCGCACGATTCGTGTCAGCCGGTGAGCTCCCGTCCGGGCCTCACCTGTCTACTGCGATTCAGTCGGGCAGCACGTCGATGTGGAGCTCCGTGATGTTCACCTTCACGCCGAGCGCGGCAAAGGCGGCGATCGTCGAATCCATAACGAGTCACGACGCGGGCACCGGCTCGGGCGCCTCGGCAGCCGGTGCAAACATCCGCCGGCGTTCGGCCAGCTCGTCCGTGATCCGGACCTCCAGACGCTTGTCGATGCGGTAGAAGAACAGGCACACCACCCCCAGCGCGAACGTGATCGCCGGGAATATGCTCGTCGTCAGCTTGATGCCCTGCAGCGCCCGCTCCGTCTGCGCGACGTTAGGCACGTAGCCGTACGCGGCCAGGAGCCATCCACCGATCGCGCCGCCGAACCCCAGGCCTGCCTTGAGCGCGAACACGATGGCCGAGAAGACGACGGCCGTCGCGCGACGGTGGTTCTTCCACTCCGAGAAATCCGCGACGTCCGCCATCATGGCCCACAGGAGCGGGATCGTGAACCCGTACGTGAGCTGTCGGATCATCTCGATACTGAAGACCGTC
>Ga0207674_10001333_pt1 | contig 32023 bp, 27 predicted proteins | sample KBSCornC72_FD_184303 | JGI IMG/M metagenome (GOLD analysis project Ga0207674, IMG submission 184303) | Corn rhizosphere microbial communities from Kellogg Biological Station, Michigan, USA - KBS Corn C7-2 (SPAdes) (version 2) | ecosystem: Host-associated > Plants > Roots > Rhizosphere > Soil ...
GTCCGCCTGCTTCGCAATTTCGTCGAGACTGGCATCCGCTCCGTGGCGGGTAAAGGCTCCCTTCGCCACTTCGAGAATACGCTCGCGATGTTTTTGTTTACCCACCACCCGTGTCTAGTTGAATGGGAAGGCCGTCGAGGAGGTTGATCCATTGCGCCTGGGGATTCTGCGTCAACAGGTCGATGAATGAAGTAATCCCAGGTAACACTGCCTAAGTGAGAATCAAAACACCGTGCAAAAGCAGTCAGAGTCCCCTTATCTCCACCCTCAAGCGAGGTCACTCCTGCTCTCCAATGCCGACCCAACCCAGCCGAACAGCGCCGAAGGATAGTTCCAGAGCCAGACCATTGTGACTCTCGTCCGTTATGTCGGAGCCGAGCAGCCACCAAGGTCAACGTGAGTACACCGAAGACGATCCGGTTCAGGTACAGATCCGAGATGCATTGTTCCCGGATCTGTACCCTCCTCTCAATGCTTCTCTTCCGCCCCGGGCTTCCCCCAGAAGACGGTGGTTCCAAAGCGAGTTGGAGTAACGATGTCGACGGCTCCGTCGTGGTTGAGATCAACGGCCAGAACCTCCGAACCTGCTCCCGATTCATTGTCAATCAGCTCTGGTACAAAACGAGCGCCACCTGGAGCCTTCGGATCGCGCACCGTCTTGTACACGTACAGTACCGGCTGCCCAAACGAGTCAGGATCGAGAAACGTATTGACGTGAGACAAATAGCGCTTCCCAACGATGAAGTCCGGGATGCCATCGCCGTTCACATCTGCGAAGCCGGAAGCATGCGGCTCGCTGAAGACAACACCGCCCGCGTTCTCCGCTTTTGTGGTCAGGTCGTCCGAGATCATATGCCTGACGAAGGTGATGTTAGCCTGTCCATCGCGCTTCTGTTCGAACCACGCCAGTCCCCATCCATGCGCGTTGAGCGCGGTGACCACATCCGGGAGGCCATCACCGTTTACGTCGTAGACGCCCATGAGCGCGCCACCCATGATGCCGCGGCCATATCGGCCGAACGCAACGGGATGATACTTCCAGGTGTCGTGCGCGGGATCTTTCGGACCTTCCCACCAGCCGTACGCATTCAAAATGTCCATGCGGCCGTCGCCGTTGATATCACCGACGCCGATTCCATGAGCGGTGCCGTAGCCAACCTCTGAGACATTCTTGATGATCCAGGGTCCGGTGGAATTAGCGGGATCGGGCTTCGCATATCGGACCTGGCCTCCGCCCATGTAGACGATCTCCGGCTTTCCGTCGCCATCCACATCGCCCAGCGTCGCCACCTCGCTCTGCACCTCTTTGACGACCTGGAATTTTTCCCAGCGACGGTGCTGGTCTGCTCCCGGATTAACATACAACGTCACACCCAGACTGCCATAGTTGGTCGAGATGATATCCGGCCAGCCATCGCCGGTGAAGTCGGCTGCACTCTGTATCCAGGCATCACCGGGGAATCCCGATGTCTGGTTGAATGCCTCCGCCGGATAGATCTCTTCGCTCCGAGTGTAGTCGGGCCCATAGTAGATAAAGGGCCCGCTCACGATATCCTCGACGCCATCGTGGTTGAAGTCCGCAGCTGCGACGGAGAAGGAGTAGAAGAAATCCGTCAATATCTGCCTGCGGAAGTTTGGCGAGGTCTTGTCTGGCTGCCGAAACTTGATGGAGAGATCCTTGTACTTCACATTCCTGAACCGGACTTCGCCGGTTCCACCGACATAGAGCGCGAACGGTCCATAGGTCTCGTCGCTGACGGCGCCATGCTCGCGCCCGTCGTTCAGAAAGGTACGAACGACATTGGCATCCATGAACATCTCCGCAGTGTTCCACTCCCCTGCCTTGAGACTTGTGTTCGGCGGCGTGAAAGGCAGCCCGGCAGCGGAGGGCCGGGGACGGTAGTTTCTAACCGGAGCGTTCGGATCAGGAGGAGGGGTAAACCGGACGAGCCCGCCTCCTCTCCTCGCCTTGTCACGCGAAGTGATGGCACCGTCGGCACCCAGTGTTACCGAATACGTTGGGATCTCAGGATCGGACAGATCGACAAATGTCCCCTTCATTCCGGCATCACCCTTGGTCTCGCGAAACAACACGCCCGCCTGGCAGCCCGCCGTGCAGCGATACTCCACGTACACGCCAACGTCCTGGTAAGACTTGTCCAGCACCAGCCATCCACCGCTTGCCGCAGTCGGCTTGCCTACAATCTCACCGTTCTCCGCGGTCCATTTCGCATTGCCTATCGTGTGCCAGCCTGCAAGACTGGAGCCGGTGAAGGTTGCATCCGGAACAAACGACGGCCCAACAGCCACCATGGGCACGGCTCCCGCCAATGCCAACAGCGCCAACGTGAGATAGGGTTTACACGGCATGGAAGGTCTCCAAATTGGTAACGAATCTGCGATTGATTTCAGTTTCAGGTCGGATCTTAAGCGGTTGCGAAGCTTGATGAAACGCTCCTCTGGAATTTAGAGGGCACCAAGATGGAATAGTCTCCATTCATCTTCACTGGAATGCGTATTGTGCAAATACACCTGCGTTATTCCCAAAGCATTCTACTCGCGGAAATTTGCGGACGTCAAGTGCCTGGACTAAAAAACATTCATGGTGAGGAATGATCCCACCGAGCTTGGATCGCGAGCCGCTTGGAACGACGCAGCGCTGCCTCTCTGTTTTTCCGCAAACATACATCTCTGAAGTCGTGATAAAGTTCTTTCTGCAAAAATAGTGCTCTTCCGGTCGTTGCGTTCTACGAATGATGTATTGCATAATCCACACATACTCCAGCAATTGCATTCTCTCCCAGGGAAGGGAAAAACATGGAAGGTCCGCAAACATTACAGATGACACACGCTCTGGACCGTTACGTCCCAGGCGCAATGCATGCATATTCTCCGGAATCCGCTGAACGCGTCTGCGGCAGCGGCACAGTGAAGACACGCAGGCTCGGGTTGTTCTCTGCCGCCTTGCTGATCGCCACGCTTGCTTACAGCCCCATGTCGTATGCGCAGCAGGCCGGATCTAACTGGATAGACTATCTCGGGGGTCCGGAGAGTTCTCACTATTCGCCGTTGACGCAGATCAATACCGGCAACGTGAACAAGCTGGAGGTTGCCTGGAGTTATCCAACCGGAGATGACGGGACCTATACGTTCAGTCCGCTGGTCATCGATAACATCGCTTACTTTGCCGCCAAGCAGGGGGCGCTGGTGGCGGTGAATGCGTCGACCGGCAAGGAGTTGTGGGAGCATTCCTTTACCTCTCCGGGCGCTACACCGTCCCGCTTCAGCGGGATCGCCGGCATGCGCGGAGCGAACTATTGGGAGAGCAAGGATCGCAAGGACCGGCGGGTGCTCGTCTCTTCAGGTGGTTTCCTGCAGGCTCTCGATGCACGGACAGGTAAGCTGGTCGACTCCTTCGCGGATCACGGCAAACTGGACCTCAAGACCGGCATCGACCGCGCGACCCGGCCCCTCTCTTCCAGAACTCCGGGCCGCATCTTTGAGAACATCATCCTTCTTGGAAGCGCGACGGGAGAGGGATACCTTGCCCCTCCAGGAGATATTCGAGCCTTCGATGTCGTCACGGGCAAGCTGCTGTGGGTCTTCCATACCATTCCACGTCCGGGCGAGTTTGGATATGATACTTGGCCAAAAGATGCCTACAAATACATGGGCGGCGTAGACGTCTGGGGGGAGATTACCGTTGATCCAAAGCGTGGAATTGCCTACTTCCCCGTGGCATCGGCGAAATACGAACTCTATGGCGGAGACCGTCCCGGCAACAATCTTTACGCAGATTGCCTTCTGGCGCTGGACGCCCGCACAGGCAAGGAGCTCTGGCATTACCAGACCGTTCATCACGATGTATGGGATTACGATCCGAATGCAGCTCCCCAACTGGTAACGGTGAAACACGACGGCAAGATGGTCGATGCGGTGGCGCTCGCCGCGAAGAGCGGCTTCCTCTTTGTATTCGACCGCGTCACAGGAAAGCCGCTATGGCCCATCGAGGAGCGAGTTGTTCCGCAGAGCGACGTCCCGGGGGAAATCACCTCGAAGACGCAGCCCTTTCCAACGGTAGTGCCTCCGTTTACACGCCAGGGCATGACCGTAAAGGACATGTACGAAGGATTCATGAAGCCGGACGAGGTAGTCTGGTGGAAAGAGCGTCTCTCGAAGGCGAGAACCGGCTTATATACACCGCCCGCCGTCGGTGTCGATACCATCAACATGCCGAGCGTGAACGGTGGCGCATTGTTCTTTAGCACCGGTGCAGATCCCACGAACGGTACGGTTTACGTTTTAGGGAAGAACATGCCCTCGATCGTGAAGCTGGTGCCGGGTGGCGAATCCACGACCGCGAATGCAGGCGGGCTGATTCCGTCTCGTCCGCACACTGCGCGGCGAGTTCGACCAGGCTTTCCGAACCAGGAGCAAATGGGACGTGCCGTGTATGAGCAGAATTGCCAGCTTTGCCACGGTCCCGAACTGAAGGGAGATCGCGGCCCGGCCCTCGACACGGTCGTCAGCCGCCTGGGGGTGGAGGCGACCCACAACACGATCATGAACGGCAGAGCGACCATGCCGTCGTTTTCTTCGCTGCCGGAAAAATCCATGGACGATCTGATGGCGTTTCTGAAACAGCCTGACCTTGCACCCCTCGGTTCGGCGCCCACGCCTTCGATGCAATCCATGATGAGGTCTCTGAGGACGGAACCGTCTTACCCGAAGGATATCGAGGGGCCTCCCTCTCGTTACAAGACCGGCTACGGAAACGAAGGCTATATAGTCAATCCGCCGTGGAGCACCATCACAGCCTACGACCTGAACACCGGCAAGATCAAATGGCAGACGCCATACGGCGACGTTCCGGAAGCAGGTCCGAGCGGCACGATGCGCGGTAATGTCTTTCCCAAGAGCGGCTTCGTCACAACGGCCGGAGGTCTGGTCCTGTTTGCCGGCAACGATTCAAAGCTCTACGCCTTGAACAGCGCCACCGGCAAGTTGATCTTCAGCAAAGATCTTCCTAATGGATCGCAGGGCGTGCCCGCCGTCTACGAAGCAAACGGACGGGAGTACGTTTTGTTCACCGTCAGCGGAGGAGGCACGCCCTACCCGGAGGGAGCCTATATACCGCCCGGCGGCATACCGACGCCTGCCCCAACCTCAAAAGGATATATTGCCTTTGCCCTTCCAACGGTCGAAAAGAAACGCTAGGCACGATAGAAGGCTGCTGGGGTCAGACGCTACGACTCCAGCAACCTGGCTCGGTCCTACTTCGATACGGCTTGGCGCATCGGGGGTCTTCAAAGCTCTGCACTATGCCGCCGGTGGCCCCGTGACGGCCTGATCGAAAAACAGATGTTTAGAGTATTTTCCCTATACGCTGGAATCCCGAGGCGAGCGTTCGGCGGCGTTTTCATCGGGAAAACGCCCATTTCTGACGTGGCCACAAGTAAACATCGAGCGACAGAAAACGAAGAAGGCCACCTCTTAGGTGGCCGTCACAACCTATTGAATCGTACGATACTTATGGCTCCTGAGGTAGGACTCGAACCTACAACCCTTCGGTTAACAGCCGAATGCTCTGCCATTGAGCTACTCAGGAATATGCTGGGACGCAGAAGTCAAAACGCGTTGCGCTAACCATTTATAACAAATGCCGGCAGGAGGGTCAAAGTCTTTGGCCATGCATTGAAAAAACCAAATCGACAAAGCAGCAGACAGGCGAATTTTATGGGCTCAGGACAGCTTCTGAAAGAACTCCGCTGAGTCCCCCGGCTTCCGTAATTGCCATATGACGGAGCTTCCCGAGAACCTACAAGTCTATGGATAGAGAAGTACGGCAATGTTGTAAGCCGTAAATGGACCGGGGGCTTTCTCCGAGCAGGCGCTTACGACGGCCTGGCGGTATCGGCCGGAATTCAGCCGGGACTGGAGTTGAGCCGGAAGCTCCGTTACATCGTGTGCCGTATAGCGCAGGATGTACCACGGTGGACGGGAGCCGGCATAGCCGCTAGCCATGCTGCAGGTCTGGCGCGCATCCTGCTCGCTCATGACTTTTCCATTTGCGATCTGCATGCCGGATTTGGCGACGAGGCTTGCCACGGCTGACTCCTGCGCGTCGAAACTCAGCGACTTAACCTCATTGGCGAAGTCTTCGACGGCGTAATACTCGTGGTCACGTACGACAACTGCGATGCCGACAGTGTCCACGTTGGGATCGAGAAGGTTTTCGCGATGCCCACTCGAGTTCATCCAGAGGTCATGGATCATGGCGGAGATCGGAGCTTGAGCTACATTTTCGGTGATGAGGCTGAAGCGCGCCCCTGCATTCGCGCCGCGGACAGAAAGCTGAGGCTCGCCCGGGAACTGATGCGAGATGCCGCGATGCGCCGCCATCTCACGGGCGTGGGCGAGCGCCGCCTGAGCCAGAATGGGATCGTGCCGGAGCGGAGACAATCCGCGGGCTACGCGGTCCCGATTGGCGGCCTCGAGGAGAAACTGCTCTGCCACATGCGCAGGCGTGTCGGTCGGAGATTGAGCGTAAAGGATAGAAGGCATTACAAGAAAAGCGATCGCAAGGAGCGATCGCCATACTTTGTTGTAGCGTCTTACCCATGTTTCAGCCGCTGAAACAGGATGCTGCGGGGAGGGCTGCATGGAGTGATTCTAGGTTTTCGAGAACGGAGAGGGGATAACACCTTTGGGTCATGCTCTACATCTCCCATGGATCCGCTCACTGCCTGAAAGAGCTTAGGGTTCTTTAGGAAAACTGGCTGCGGACGGCATCCCAGGTAAGCCGGATTCCATCTACCAAGCCAGTGGTGTGGTGCCATCCCAGCTTATGGAGGCGGGTGACATCCATCAACTTACGGGGAGTACCGTCAGGCTTCGTAGTGTCAAAGACTAATCCACCTCTAAAACCAAGGACTTGAGCCACTGTTTCGGCAAGCTCGCGGATTGTGACGTCTTCTCCCGTGCCAATGTTGATCAGCGGCGGTGCATCCTCGGTGAGCAGCGACTTGTATCGGGCTTCGTCCAGGTTCATCAGGAAGAGGCAGGCTTGGGCTAAGTCGTCTGAATAGAGCAGCTCCCGCCGCGGAGTTCCTGTTCCCCATACGGTAATCTCTTTCGCTCCGGACTTAAGGCCTTCGGCGGTTTTGCGGATGAGCGCAGGCAGCACATGGGAGGCCTTCAGGTCGAAGTTATCGCCAGAACCGTAGAGATTGGTCGGCATGGCGGCTAAGTACCTTGTCTTATATTGCCGGTTGTAGCTCCAGCACATCTCGATGCCGGCAATTTTGGCGAGGGCGTAGGGACGGTTGGTAGGCTCGAGCGGTCCGGTCAACAGGCAGGACTCGGGCATGGGCTGCGGTGCCAATTTGGGATAAATGCAGCTCGATCCGAGGAAGAGGAGGCGATCGATATCATTGATTCGGCTTGCTTCAATGAGGTTCGTCTGGATGATGAGGTTGTCGCGGATGAAGTCTGCCGGATAGGTATTGTTGGCCATAATTCCACCGACTTTAGCCGCGGCAAGGAAGACGTATTCCGGCTTCTCTTTGGCGAAAAAATCGTTGACGGCCCTGGTGTCCGTCAAATCCAGTTCGGCACGCGTCTGGAGCAGCAGGTTTGTATAACCCTGGGCCGCGAGGGCGCGATGAATCGCTGACCCTACGAGTCCTCGGTGACCGGCAATATAGATACGGGAGTCTTTATTCATGGGGAAGGCTTAGGTCTCGCGGACGTTATAGGCATCGAAGCCGTGTTTGCGCACAAGCGCATCTCGTTGGGCCGCTTTGAGGTCAGAGGCCACCATCTCCTCGACCAGTTGGTCAAAACTGGTTCGCGGGGTCCACCCAAGTTCACGGTGAGCCTTGGTTGGGTCGCCGAGCAGGGTTTCGACCTCGGTTGGGCGAAAATAACGCGGGTCCACGGCAACGACGACGTTGCCGTCTTTGTCGGTAGCTTTCTCGTCGATCCCGCTTCCCTGCCAGGTCAGGTCAAGTTCGAGAATTTTAGCGCAGCGCTGGATCAAATCGCGGACGGTATATTGTTGGCCAGTGGCGATAACGAAGTCCTGCGGCTTCTCCTGCTGCAGCATCAGCCACTGCATCTCAACATAATCGCGGGCGTGTCCCCAGTCGCGCTTGGAATCAAGATTGCCGAGATACAGCTCTTTCTGAAGGCCGACTTTGATGCGGGCAAGGCCGCGAGTAATCTTGCGGGTAACGAAGGTCTCGCCGCGCAAAGGCGACTCGTGGTTGAAGAGAATGCCGTTGCAGGCGTAGATGCCGTAGGCCTCGCGATAGTTGATGCAGATCCAATAGGCATACATCTTGGCCACGGCATAGGGAGAGCGCGGATAGAAGGGTGTCGTCTCCTTCTGCGGAATCTCCTGAACCAGCCCGTAAAGCTCCGACGTGCTGGCCTGATAGAACTTCGTCTTCTTTTCGAGCCCGAGGATGCGGATGGCTTCAAGCAGGCGCAGGGGCCCAAGGGCATCGGCATCGGCGGTGTACTCGGGCTGCTCAAAGGAGACCTGGACGTGGGACTGCGCGCCGAGGTTATAGATCTCGTCGGGCTGAACCTTCTGGACGATGTGGATGAGCGACGAACTATCGGTCAGGTCACCGTAGTGAAGGATGAAGTGGGGCGAAGGATTGTGCGGATCCTCGTAGATATGGTCAATGCGCCCGGTATTGAAGAGGGAGCTGCGGCGTTTGATGCCGTGAACTTCGTAGCCTTTGGCGAGAAGGAACTCGGCGAGGTAGGCGCCGTCCTGTCCGGTGACGCCTGTGATGAGGGCTTTCTTCAAAACGGGAACTCTCCTTTAGTGCCGGGAATGGGCTTTCACGATTTTACTTGAGAGTCGATTACCCGCTCCCTTCACCCTCGTCGCCGCATGGTCAGCCAAACAAGCAAATATTGAAAAATTAACCTTGACACATTTACTGTTTGCCGTACAGTGTACATTACACAGTATGACCGCATCCGCCCAGAATGACCTCTTCGACTCTCTTCGGCTGGAACTTCGCCGGGGATGCCTGATCCTTGCCGTCCTGGCACAGTTGCGTGTCGAGCATTACGGCTACACCTTACGCAGAGCCCTGGCCGACCAAGGGCTCGCGATCGAAGAGAGCACCCTCTATCCCTTGTTGCGGCGGCTGGAGACACAGGGGTTGCTGACCAGCCAGTGGCGCGAGGAGGAGAAGAGAAATAAACGCTTTTATCGCCTCTCCCCTGCGGGTGAAGAGATTTTGAAGCAGCTATTGGCAGAGTGGCGTGGAATCAATGCCTCGCTCAACGCCATTCTGAAGGAGGAACCATGAGCGATCTGCTCGAACGATATTTACACGCTGTTGGACAGTACCTGCCCGCCAAGCGCAGGGCTGACACCCTTGCCGAGTTGCGTGCGAACCTGCTGGACGAGATGGATGACCTCGCGGAAGAAACCGGACAGTCTTTGACTGAAGCGGAGTTGTCCGCCGTGCTGCAACGGCATGGGAGGCCGATCCTGGTTGCGGCACGTTATCTACCTCAGCAATCGCTGATCGGACCGGAGATATTCCCGTTCTACTGGCTGGTCTTGAAGAAGGCATTTCCCTTCGTCCTGCTGATCTATGCCATCGGACAGGCCATGGCCGTGATCCTCGGCAACATGGGAGGAGCCGGGCTGCGCGACGCATTCCTGCGGTTTCCCGGCGTCGCACTTATGTTCTGGGCATTCGTAACGCTGTTTTTTGCCGCGTTCGAGTACGGATACACCCACTACCGCCAAAAGCTCTCACTGCCTGGACAATGGAATCCGTCCGATCTGCCGCCCCTCTCTTCGCAGGAGAAGCAGGCGTCCATGGTCGGCCGCGTGGCAGATCTGAGCGTCAGTGTGCTGCTGGTGGCATGGCTGCTGACAGTACCCAATCAACCCGACCTCCTGATGGGACCTATCATCGGACATCTGCAAGGGTTGCCGATTGGAATCTCTCCAGAGTGGCATCTCTTTTATTGGAAGATCATGACGCTGCTCATCCTGCAGATCCCGCTGAAAATCGTCGTCCTCTTTCGTGCGACGACGCGCTGGCGGAGAGCGGAGTCTTTCACCGCGCAGATACTTGCTATCCTCGCGCTCGGAGTCCTCGTGCAGGCGCGAACCTACTTCGTTCCTTTGCTTACGCAAGGGGGATCGGCATATGTAGACTCCATCGCTTCTTTGAACACCATGCTCAATCTCAGTCTAAAAATCGGGCTGGCAGTAGCCGTTTTGAAGCTGCTTTGGGACATCGGCAGCATAATGCTGAACTTAAGACAGGACGGCAAAATAGCCTGCTAACAGCCGAATAGAAACCTCCCCTGAAGCAGGAACGGCTTCAGGGGAGGTTCGGCAAATTATCTCTTTTGACTCAACCCTAACAAACGTCATCTCGACCGAAGCCACGCGGCAATATCGCGCGGCGCAGTGGAGAGCCACCTGTATTCTCCTTTGCCCTTCTCTCCGCCGAGCATTTCAATCAATTTCTTCTGAGCAAGTCACAGCCACCGATTCCCCGACGCACGCGCTAAACTCAATTCAGGCAACTATCTATTGCATGCGCATCTTCACCCGCTACATTCTCCGCGAGGTCACCTCCTACGCTCTGCTTGGCGGGGCGCTGTTTACATTTGTGCTGTTCATGCGCGACCTGGGCAGGATCCTCGACCTGGTCGTCCGCGAGTCGGCCACGCTCGGCCAGGTCGTCTTAGTCTTCGCCTACACATTGCCCAGCGCCATCACCTACACCATCCCGATGGCGGTGCTGGTCGGCATCCTTCTCGGCCTCAGCCGGCTCGCCTCCGACAGCGAAATTACCGCGATGCGCGCCAGCGGTATGGGGGCGCTCAGCTTTGTGCGCATCGTCTCTATCGTCGCCGCAGCGGCTCTTGGGCTTGGCCTGTTCAATTCGCTGTATCTTGCGCCCCGCGCCGCCGCCGGCCTTCTGCGGCTGGGAGATGAGCTGAAGTCTTCGCAGGCATCCTTCGAAGTGCAGCCGCGCGTCTTCTACGAGAACTTCCGCAACTACGTCCTCTATATTCAGGACGTGCAGCCCGCCGCCGGAGCCGCACTGTGGCACCATGTCTTCGTCGCCGACCTCACCGATCCCGCGACCCCCCACATCACCACTGCCGAGCGCGCCATTGTCGTCAACGGAACTCCGGGAACGCCCGATGCGCAGACGATCCGGCTGCATCTGATCGATGGGGGCCAGCACGAGACTTCGGCGACCAACCCGAACCAGTACAACATCACCACCTTCGCCTCGACCGATCTTCCGATTGAAACGGAAGCTCAGGCAGACGCTCATCTCGGCCGCCTCGACACGCCCATCCTCGCCCTCCCCCTGCAGGAACTATGGACACGCAGCAATCTGAGCAGCGTGCCTGCGAACCTCGCCCGCAGCTATCGCATCGAGTTCCACAAGCGCTTCTCCTATCCCTTTGCCTGCCTGGTGCTAATGCTGGTCGGTGTTCCTCTGGGCCTCTCTTCCAAACGCGGCGGCAAGTCAACGGGGTTCGTACTCACCATTCTGCTCGTCTTCGTCTACTACTTCCTCTCGTCGGTGGGCGTGGCATTCGCAAAGAACGGCAGGCTCTCGCCCTTTCTCGGAGTCTGGGGAGCAAACCTCATCTTCGCCTTTGCTGGTAGCATCCTGCTTTACCAGATGTCACGCGGGTCGATCGCCCTGGGCATCTTCTCCAGCATGGGAGCATCCCTCAGTAAGCTCTACGCGCGAATCACGTCGCGCGGCAAAGCGGAGACCGTTGCCGCCAGCCTGACTCCGGATGCGGCAACTGTCCTGCGCCGATTCCGCCGCACTTTCCGCATCCAGTTCCCGTTGCTGCTGGACGACTATGTGATGCGCGAGTACGCGACCAACTTCGCAATGATCCTGGCGAGTTTCTCAGCGATCTCCATCATCTTTACCTTTTTTGAACTGATCGGGGATATCTTTCGCAACCGTACGCCTCTGTTCACGGTGGGCGATTACCTGCTCAACCTGATTCCTTTCATCCTCTATAACGTCACGCCGCTCTGCGCGCTGGTGGCGGTGCTGGTCACCTTCGGCGCCCTCAGCCGCAGTTCCGAGATCACGGCGATGAAAGCCACCGGCGTAAGCCTTTACCGAATCGTCACACCTGTACTGATAGTCACCATGATGATCTCCGCTGGCCTGTTCGCATTTGACGAACTCTATCTACCCACAGCCAATCGCCGCCAGGAGGCGCTGCTCTCCGTCATCAAGGACAAGCCGGCGCAAACCTTCCTGCGCCCCGACCGCAAATGGATATCCGGCCAGACTACGGCCTCGGGAGAACCTTCGCGCATCTTCTACTATCAGTTCTTCGACGCGGATAAAAATGTCTTTGCCAACCTCAGCGTCTTCGAATTCGCACCGAATACGTTTGCCCTTCAGCGCCGCATCTTCGCCGCCAGCGCCCGCTGGGATTCGCGCGTGAACCGATGGGTCTTCGACGACGGTTGGCAGCGAACCTTCACCGACGAGACCGTGGCCTCCTACCAGCCTTTCACCGTAGCCACCTTCCCCGAGATTCGCGAACAGCCCGGCTACTTCAAAAAGGAAAACATTCCATCGCAGGAAATGTCCTACGGCGAACTCTCGCGCTACATCTCCGACCTGAAGCAAAGCGGCTTCGACACCACCCGCCTCAGCGTGCAACTAAACCGCAAAATTGCCTATCCGCTCATCACTCTGGTCATGGCCATCCTCGCCATTCCGTTTTCGCTTTCGATGGGTAAAAAAGGCAGCCTCGCGGGCATTGCGACCGCCATTGGACTGGCCATCGCCTACTGGGTTGTGGCCGGTCTCTTCGAAGCAATGGGCAACGTCAACACACTGCCGCCTCTGCTGGCGGCATGGTCGCCTGATCTCCTGTTCGGCATCGCCGGCACCTATCTGCTGTTGCGCACTCCCACTTAATCCGCATTAACGAAATGACCACGACGGAAGACCGACTTCTGCGGTAGGATTACTCACGAGTCCAGAAGCACTATTTGAAGCAAGGACGCAGCTATATCGCTGTGCGAGGCCATGCCGCCAACCCTGTCCGTAGCCATCATCACCCTCAATGAAGAAGCGAACCTCGCGCGAACTCTGGCCAGCGTTCAATTCGCAAGCGAAGTCATCATCATCGATTCGGGTTCCACAGACCAGACATTAGAGATAGCTCGTTCCTTTGCAAACGTAACGGTTCTGGTCGAGGAGTGGAAGGGATTTTCCGCGCAGAAGAACTCTGTTATCGAGAAATGCACCGGAGATTGGATACTGTCTCTGGATGCCGACGAAGAGCTTACATCGGAGTTGCAAATGGAGATTCGCATCCTCCTCTCCGAACAGCCGAACGCAGACGCCTATCTTCTCCGCAGACGCAACCTTTTTCTCAATCGTTGGATTCGCCATGGAGGCTATTACCCCGATCCCAAGCTCCGCCTCTTCCGCCGCCACGTTGCGAACTTTGCGCCCGCTGCCCGCTTTACCGAGCGACCTGTCCACGAGACCATCGCCTTCGACGGCAAGCTCGAAACCTTGCACCACGATCTAGTCCACCACGCTTATCCCACTATCGAAAGCTATCTCGAACACATGGATCGCTACAGTACGCTGGGCGCACAGATCGTAATCGCCAAAGGAAAGACCAGCCGTTCCTGGCTGGCCTTCTATTGGAATATCGTCGCCGTTCCCGGCCTCACCTTTGCCTGGAACTATTTCTTCCGCCTCGGCTTCCTCGATGGACGCGAAGGCTTGCTGCTGCACCTCTACCACTCCACTTACACCAGTTGGAAGTACTCCAAAGCCTGGCAGACTACGCGCAGACGCGCAGACGCGAAGATTACCATGGCAGAGACTCCTTCAGGTGGAAGAACCCGCCCGTAGGCCCGTCTTCAGGGAGTGTCGCCAATCGAACCGAGGTCTTCGCACCGTCGGCTATCTCGAGCACAGCTCCCTTGCCACCCATCTCGGTCTTCACCCAGCCCGGGTCTGCCGAATTTACCTTAATCTTCGTGCCCGCAAGCTCATGTGCCAAATGGATCGTGAAGGTGTTCAACGCCGTCTTGGAGGCATCGTAGGCAAATGTCTTGGCATTGTAGATTGGCGATCCCTTCGTGGCGTGCAGCGCCGACGATGCCAGAATGCTCGATAGATTCACGATACGGCCGGCCGCGCTCTTGCGGAGCAGGGGCAGCAGCGTCTGCGTTAGAGCCACAACTGCAAAGAAATTCGTATCGAATGTCCGGCGAAGAACCTCCACCGAGGTCACGCTCGTATCATTCTCCGGGCGGCGATCGATAAGAACGCCTGCATTATTCACCAGAATATCGAGCGCCCCAAAGTCTCGTTCAACCGCCTTAGCAACTGCCGTGTGATCCGCAGGAGCATCGACATCCAGCTTCACCGCGCGCGCGTCAATCCCCTCTTTCTTCAGTGCCGAGGCTGCACCCTCGCCCTTCGATACATCGCGCGATCCCATCAGAACGGTGATACCCTGCGCGCCCAACTGCCGCGCTGTCTCGAAGCCAATGCCTTTATTCGCACCGGTAATCAGCGCAACCTTTTTTCCCTTCGTTGTCATCGCGGAATTCCCCTTTTTCAAATCTGACTATGAGATGAGATGTGCCGCGAAACGTTCCACATACTTTGGAGGAAGCGAGCGCTTTTTCATATTGCGATCCACGACAACATGCACTGTCTGGCCCTCACATAACAATGCGCCGTCTTCCACACGGACGATCCTGTATCCAAACCGGATCACCGCGCCCCGGGCTGCGATCAATCGCGTCTGCACGATTAACTCGTCGTCATACCTCGCCGGAACCTTGTACCGCGCAGTCACATCGACAACCGCGATTCCGCAGCCTTCCTCGCGCTCCATCGATTTGTAGTCCAGCCCTAACTGACGAATGAACTCCACGCGCCCGATCTCAAACCAGACCAGATAATTCGCGTGATACACCACCCCCATCTGATCGGTCTCTGCATAGCGGACACGCACCCGCGCCTCTCCGATCTGCTTCTCGGTCTTTAAATTCTCCATCTCTTCAGTCTATAGAACCCGGATGGCAAGCCAACGTCCTCCTTCAATTTGTCTGCCTATACATGAGGAGCTGAAGGTCACCTAACCTCCAGCCACCGCCCCCAGCACAATCAAAGGCTCCGCTGCCTTCACCACGGCCTCCGGCAGCGGAGCATCCGGCGACTCGTGCGACAGATCCTCTTCACACGCAAAGAACCTCAAAAACGCCCGCCGCTGCTGCGTATCGTGATCGCGAATCGTCCCGCACAGCATCGGGTAGCGCGCCTCCAGCGCATCGAGCACTGAGCGCAGCGTAGCCGTGCCGTCCACATCGAGCTGAACCTCCCCCTCGATATGAGCCAGCGTCCTCAAATGAGCCGGAAGCAGAACTCTAATCATGGCAGCGTCTGCACCTCGACCGAAAGCACCGCCGGAAGATCGCGCACAATCGGAGCCCAGCTGTCCCCTGCATCGGACGACGCATACACCTGCCCGCCGGTCGTGCCGAAGTACACACCGCACGAATCCAGCGAATCGACCGCCATTGCATCGCGCAGCACATTCACATAGCAATCGTTCTGTGGCAACCCCTTCGTCAGCGGCTCCCATTCATTACCGCCGGTGCGGCTGCGATACACCCTCAGCTTTCCCTCCAGCGGATAATGCTCCGAGTCGCTCTTGATCGGAACCACATAAATCGTCTCCGGCTCATGCGCGTGAACATCGATGGCGAACCCGAAGTCGGTCGGCAGATTCCCGCTCACCTCCTGCCACGAGTCCCCCGCATTGTCGCTGCGCATCACGTCCCAGTGCTTCTGCATGAACAGCACGTCCGGCTTCGACGGATGCATGGCAATGTGATGAACGCAATGTCCAACCTCTGCCGTCGGATCAGGAATATGCTCCGACCGCAGCCCTTGATTAATCGGCTTCCACGTCTTCCCCGCATCGTCGCTACGGAACGCCCCCGCCGACGAGATGGCAATATAAATCCTCTTCGCATCGCTCGGATCGAGAATGATCGTGTGCAGACACATCCCGCCCGCGCCCGGCTGCCAGTGCGGCCCCGAGCCGTGCCCGCGCAATCCCGAAAGCTCCTGCCAGTTCCGCCCGCCGTCGCTCGACTGGAACAACGCGGCGTCCTCGATCCCGGCATAGACAGCGTCAGGATCAGTCAGCGACGGCTCCAGATGCCAGACCCGCTTGAACTCCCACGGATGCGGCGTCCCGTCGTACCACTGATGCGTTCCCGGAACGCCGTCGTACGCAAACTTGTTGCCCATCGCCTCCCAGGTCTTCCCACCGTCGTTCGACCGCTGGATGACCTGCCCGAACCAGCCGCTCGACTGCGACGCATAGATCCGGTTCGGATCGACCGGCGATCCCTTCACATGGTAGATCTCCCAGCCCGCAAAGTGCGGACCACTGACCTCCCATTTGTCCCGCTTCGCATCTGATGTCAGAACGAACGCGCCCTTGCGCGTGCCTACCAGTACTCGCACTTTGCTCATCTTTTACTCCCTTCAAAATAAAGATTGAAGACCGTGATGACGGATGAAGACTGATGAATGGCTAGCTTCTCACCGGGAAAAATGCCCGTAACTGGACGTCGCGCATGAGAAGCCCTGCCCAGAAAAATATGCCTATGACGATGGGGAATACACATTCGAACACCGGGTTGCCGACGCGCATATGAATAGCGACTGCGCCGCCGAGATAGCCGGTCATTAGAACCGCACCCAGAACAGCGGTGCGTGGAACAATATAGAAAACCACGCAAATCAACTGAATAACGCCGAGGCAAATTGACAGGCGCAGGGGAAATTCTAGCTGCGCGAATGCCTGCACGACCGGGGCTGGTTCCAGCAGATGTCCCACACTATCGAAGAGTATAAAGAGGACAGCGAGGGCACTGAGAATCCGCCCGGTCCAAAGTAGAGTCTTCGCTGGTGCAGCCGGTTGAATCTCTGCTTGCATTGAATCCTCCATGCGGCTTTCGCTTTTCCGTTGCATCTTTTCCGAACGGGGGCAGCAAAGGAGTCGGATCCCGTTCCTGCCATCTCCGCCGAGTCTCCGCAAGAACAACCTCGCGGTTCTTGGCCATCTCAACCATCACAGCGCACGGCGCTCCCGTCTCTTCGTGCCGCGCTCCCCAGATCAGCAACTCCAGCAGCACCGGAGCCAGATCGATTCCCTTTTCCGTAAGACGATAGTTAATCTTTCGTCCGTCTGTCTCCTCAGCCTCGGCGGTAATGATCCCCACCGCCTCAAGCTTCTTCAGACGATCAGCCAGAATATTGCTGGCAATGCCCTCGCCTGACCTCTCAAATTCCCTGAACGTCCGATATCCACGAACCATCAGATCGCGGACGATCAGTAGCGACCAACGATCTCCCAACGTCTCCAGCGAAATACTCACCGGGCAACCGGACCGGCGCTTTGCCCCATTCTTTTCGGACACAGTGGAACGCTATCAAATCTCACTTGCGATATGCAATCTATTTTGCACTGAAAGAGATCCTTTGCCCGGTTGAACGAACATGGGAAATGCCATGCGATTAAGATTGAATCAGCGATGACGATCACGCCCCAACCCGCCGATACCCTGATCGTCATCGACGTCCAAAACGACTTCTGCCCTGGCGGCGCACTCGCCGTCGATGAAGGTAACCAGATTGTTCCCCTCATTAATGCCATCGCGCAGAAGTTCGAGCATGTCATCCTCACCCAGGACTGGCACCCCCGCCGGCACATCTCCTTCGCCAGTACACATCCCGGCAAAAAACACTACGAAACTATCCAGATGGCACACGGTCCGCAGACACTCTGGCCCGAACACTGTGTCCAGGACACCCCGGGCGCACACTTCCATCCCGCCCTCGACATTCCGCACGCGGAATTGATCCTACGCAAGGGCTTCCGCCACCACATCGACTCCTACTCCGCCTTTCTCGAAAACGACCATTTCACTTCGACAGGACTTGCCGGATATCTTCGCGAGCGCGGCCTCCACCGCCTCTTTCTTTGCGGCCTGGCCTACGACTTCTGTGTCCGCTACTCCGCCGTCGACGGCACAGCCCTCGGTTTTGAGTGCGTGGTCATCGAAGATGCCACCCGCTCTGTCAACCTGTCCGACTCCGTCGCCGACACTAACGCAGCCTTTTTGGCTGCCGGCGTTCAGCGCCTTCAGTCGCAGCAGATCATCTCGCGATGAAACGCAAGCCTATCCCGGATCCGCGCTGGCTCGAAACCACGGCAGAAGTCATCGCCTGCAAGTACGAGTTCGGAGCGGGACAAGCCCTCGCCTTCGGCATCCCCCGCAGCAAGCACTTTCTCATCACCTTCACCTACTACGCCCACGGCAAAACGCATACCGGCGAGTTCACCTCGCGCACCTATCTCGAACAAGGCCGCACCTTCACCCTCAGCTACAATCCGCTGAACCCGCAGGAAAACACCAGGTCCGCCTTATCTCCCTCCGGAGGAATGCCGCGCTTCGTCATAGGAATTGCAGGGTCCGTCATACTCTCACTTATCTATTTCGCCATGCTGCGCGGCTGCAACTAGACAGTTCACCCACCCTCCGCTGCATCGCGCAAGTTACCATCTTGGTTCTTGCCAGTTTTTTTTAGGCATTTTGCTAATAATCAACGGGTTTCCTCTTGACTGTTCAGTAACCCGGTGTCATTCTAGGCACATCTCACGCTCCGTTATCGGACGTGTGCTGCGGTCCCTGCTCTGGATCCGCCCGCTACACACAACTATGGCAACCATGATGGCGCCTGTCGAACAACGTGAGGTGTTGCGTTGTGATCATTGCAGTCTGGTGCAGTTTCGCCCCGCGAATGCACTCTGCCGCCGCTGCCACAAATGCCTCGAGGTCGAGGAGCCTGAGCTTGCTCCAGCCCCCTTGGCACTCGTTTCCCAACAACCCACGCAGGAAGGCGGCATCCAGGTGGCTGCTGCCGTTCGTGACCTGCGCCATGTGCGTAACCTGTCGCAGCGTCAACTGGCCGCGCGCATGAATGTGCCACGCACTTATATCTCCAAGATTGAGAACGGCAAAGCCATGCCCACGCTGTCCTCGCTCGATCGCCTTGCCCGTGCTCTCCAGGTGGATATCTCCACACTGCTGCGCGATTCGAGCAACCGTCATCGCGATGAAACCGCGGTTCTGATGACCGACCCGTTCCTCGCCGAGATCGCCGAATACACCTCGCAGCTCGATGCTCTGCAACGCTCCATCTTCCTCAATCATGTCCGCGAGTTAGCCGCCGGACGCCGGCGCACCGCCTAGCCACAGCAGACCTCGCGCCGTGCCCTCTTCTCCTTGCGGGGAGCGGGCGCGGCGCCTCTCCTTTTACCCTTCCAATCCTCTATCATGAGCGACGTTCATTGCACACGCTACCTTGGTGTGCTAGCGTCAGTCTTTGCGAGGTTGTTTTGCCGTCACCATCTCCCAATCGAGTTCTCAGCCGCCTTCACGAACTCTCCCCCGAGGAGCAGAACGTCTACCGTCAGCTCGACCCAGCTAAAATTCCCCAGCATGTAGCCATCATCATGGACGGAAACGGTCGCTGGGCGGGCAAACGTGCCCTCAAACGCTTCCTCGGCCATCAACAGGGTGCCGAGTCCGTCCAATACGTCGTCGAGACCGCCTCCCGCATCGATCTTCCCTTCCTCACCCTCTACGCCTTCTCGCTCGAAAACAACCTCCGCCGTCCCAAGGCCGAGGTTAGCTTTCTGATGAAGCTGCTCAAGAGCTACCTCATCGGCAATGTCAAGCGGATGAACGACAACAACGTCCGCATGGCCTATATCGGCCGCACCCACGACCTTCCCGCCGAGGTGCAGGAGACCATGCAGTGGGCGATGGAGTCCACCGCTAAAAACACCGGCACCACGCTTACATTAGCACTCAACTATGGAGCCCGCTCCGAGATTGTCGACGCCGTCCGCAGGATCCTCACCGACCTCACGGCCGACGCCCACACCCGCGGCTGCTCCATCGAAGACCTGCTCGGCGCCGGGGCACTCGACGCGCTGGACGAATCCAGTATCGGCCGCGCCCTCTACACCGCGCACATGCCCGACCCGGACCTCATCATCCGCACCAGCGGCGAGCAGCGCATCTCCAACTTCCTGCTCTGGCAGATCGCCTACGCTGAAATCTTTGTCACCGACCGCCTCTGGCCCGACTTCCGCGGTATCCATCTGCTCGAAGCTCTCACCGATTATCAGCGTCGCGACCGCCGCTACGGCGGCCTCAACGATGCCAACTCCGACGAGAAGATTGACACGCTTCAGCCCGTCTCCGAACTCGAGTCCGAGATAGCCACCGAACTTACCCCGTCCCACGAACTTACCCGGGGTTGATCCCTTCGGCAACTCCTGCTTCTGTGCAGAACTAGGACTGTATTCTCTTCAAGACCCCATGAAACGCATCCTCACCGCCATCGTCCTCATCGTCGCCGTCTTCGCACTCATCTTCTTCGGTCAGCTCTGGATGATTACGCTCTTTGCTGCCATCGTCGCCGAACTGGCCGTTTATGAGTATCTCCAACTTGCCGCGGTCGGTGCCGAAACCCACGGGGCGAAGCTCCGCATCCCCTTCTGGTGGATGTCGTTCGCCACCGCGATTGCCTTCGTGGTCACGCTGCCCAACTTCCCGGTCGAAGCCCAGCTTCCCGTTCTCAGCGCGCTCACCCTCGCGCTCTTCGCCTGGAACGGCTTCCGCTCTCCCCTCATCCAGGTGCTGCCGGACACGGCGCAGGGCATCTTCGGCCTCATCTACATCGCCTATCCGCTCACCCTCATTCCGCTGCTATGGAAGAAGGAAGACGGAACGGCGCTGGTTGTCTTCCTTATGGTCAGCGTCTGGGTTGGAGACATCGCCGCGCTGTACATCGGCCGCCGCTTCGGCCGCCACAAGCTCGCCCCACGCCTCAGTCCCGGCAAGACGTGGGAGGGCTCCGCAGCCAGCATCGTTGGCAGCGTCCTCGCCGCTACCCTGGTCATCTATATCGGCGACGTGCTCAGCTCGCGCGGCAACCTGATCCTCCACACCTCGCAGCCCATGTGGCAGTCCGTCATCCTCGCAGCCGTCCTCAATATCGCGGCTCAACTCGGCGACCTGTTGGAGTCCGCCATCAAGCGCGGAGCCGGAGTGAAGGATTCAGGCACCATGCTCCCCGGCCACGGAGGAATCCTCGACCGCATTGACGCCTTGCTTCTCGCCACCCCGATTCTCTGGTTTGTCCTTATCCTCAAAGACGCCTTCGGCATGGGCAGGTTCTAAGCAACCATGCAGTTCTAAATCTGCGAGAATAAGGCTTGTGAAAAAGCTCGCCATCTTAGGCTCCACCGGCTCTATCGGCCACAGCACTCTCTCTATCTGCGAATCCTTCCCCGACCGCTACCAGGTCATATCCCTGGCTGCCGGAAAAAACGTTGACACCGCTTTTGAGCAATGCCTCCGCTGGCGACCGAAGGTCATTTCCATTGCCACCCAGGAGCTTGCGGCCCAACTCGAAGGCCGCCTCAAAGCCGCGGGCGTCAATGGTATAGAGGTCGTCCATGGCACCTCCGGAACGATCCGCGTCGCGACCCAGCCCGAAGTGAACTTCGTGGTTTCCGCAATCGTCGGCGTGGCAGGGCTCGAAGCCACCTACGCCGCCGTCTGCGCGGGCAAGACCATCGGCCTTGCCAACAAGGAGTGCCTTGTAGCCGCCGGCGAACTCATCATCGCCGCCGCAAAGGAATACAACGTCGCCCTGCTCCCCATCGACTCCGAGCACAACGCCGTCCATCAGGCGATGCGCGGAGGCGCCTCCTCCGAGGTCAAGCAGATATGGCTTACTGCCTCCGGCGGTCCCTTCCGCAACACACCGCTGGCAGATTTTGCCAATATCACGCCGCAGCAGGCGCTCAAGCACCCCACCTGGGTCATGGGCCGGCGCATAACCATCGATTCAGCCACCATGATGAATAAGGGCTTCGAGGTCATCGAAGCCTGCCGTCTCTTCAACCTGCCTCCGGCGCAGGTCCGAGTCACCATCCATCCCCAATCCACCGTCCACTCGCTGGTAGAGTTCGTCGATGGCAGCATCCTCGCCCAGATCTCCGTCACCGACATGCGCCTCCCCATCCTTTATGCGCTCAGCTATCCCGAGCGCGTCGCAGTAGAGGGAAAGGTAGATCTCACTTTCGATCTGGCCTCCCTCAGCCACCTTGATTTCTCACAGCCCGACCTCGCCCGCTTCCCCTGTCTCCGCCTCGCCTATGAAGCTGCCGCAGCCGGGGGCAAAGCTCCCATTGCGCTCAATGCCGCCGACGAAGTTGCAGTGGCTGCCTTCCTTAATCCCGACTCCGCCAAGAGCATCCCTTTCATGGGCATTCCGCGTACAATTGAAGCTGTGCTGATCGAAACCTCCGGCCCGCGCCCTGCCACCATCCAGCAAGTGCTGGAGGCAGACCTTGCTGCGAGAGAGTGTGCCCGCGAAGTGATCGCCCGACAGGCCACAGGCGCTCTTCGATAGCTTTCTAACTTCCTTATCAGCAACGAGGTTTCCACTCTCCCATGTCGACCGTCATTCAGCTTGCCATCGTCCTTGGCATCATGGTTTTAGTGCATGAACTTGGGCACTTCATCGTCGCCAAGCTCTGCAAAGTCCGCGTCGAGGTCTTCTCCATCGGCTTCGGCACCCGGCTCTTCGGCTTCAAACGCGGCGACACCGACTATCGCCTCAGCCTTCTCCCTCTCGGCGGCTACGTCAAGATGTCCGGCGAGATGCCGGGCGAGGCCAAAAGCGATGACCCCGGCGAGTTGGAGAATCATCCCCGCTGGCAGCGCGTCCTGATCGCCCTTGCCGGCCCTTTCGCCAACTTTTTGCTCGCTATCGCTCTGATGACCGGCGTCTACATGGTCCACAACGAGGTGCAGGCCTACATTCACGGCCCAGCCCACGTCGACTACGTCTCGGCCAACACTCCTGCCGCCCGCACCGGCATCCATCCCGGCGACACCATCGTCCACTACGACACCGTCGAAAATCCAACTTGGGACCAGGTTGCCGTCCGCTCGCTGCTGAATCTCAACCAGACGATTCCCTTCTCCTACGTTCACGACGGACAGCGGACCAATACCAAGCTCTTCGTCGAAGCCAAGGGCGGTGCGGAAAACTTCGCTCTGGACACGCTCGGCTTTATTCCCGTCATGCAGAATGCGCCGGTTGAGGTTGCATCTCTCGAACCCAATATGCCGGCCACTCGAGCTGGCCTCAAGCCCGGAGATAAGGTCGAAGCAATCGATGGCCTCAACCTCCACTACGTTCCCGCGCTGCTCGCCTATATGCAGGACCAGGCAGGCAAGCCTGCCGTCCTCACCGTCCTCCGCGATGGCCAGACGATTCCACTCAAAATAACCCCTGAGCTGGCCGACATCGGCGATGGCACAAAGGATTACCGCCTCGGCTTCAGCGCTGTCCCTCCCCCCGTCACCGTACAGCGCCTTCCTCTCGGTAAAGCGACGGTTGCCTCCTGGGAGTTCAATAAAAAAGGCTCCATGCTTATTGTCGAGGTCCTCAAGCGCATGTTCACGCGTCAGGTCTCGGTCCGCAGCCTCAGCGGTCCTATCGGCATCGGTCAGCAGATCCACCAAGCGGTTTCGATGCCCGGCTGGATGCCACTCATCGGACTAATGGCCTATATCTCGCTCAATCTCGGCATCTTCAATCTGCTGCCGATTCCTATCCTCGACGGCGGCATGATCCTCTTCCTCATCATCGAGAGCATCATCCGGCGCGATGTCAACCAGCAGATTAAAGAGCGCGTCTATCAGATTGCATTTGTTTGTCTTCTAGTGTTTGCGACATTCGTTATTTTCAACGACATCACGAAACTCTCTATCTTCAGCAAGCTCAAACCGTAGGGCATCAAACGAAAAGCGGCCGGCAGATGCCCCTGCCGGCCGCTTTTTTTTCGTGTATGTTCTACTTCGCCGAGCCCAACTCCGCGACAATCTCCCCAGCAGCCTTCCGCGCCTCATCTTCGCGATCCGGAGAAAAACTAATCGCGCCCACACGCGCGTGACCGCCGCCGCCGTACCTCTCGCAAATCTCGGCAAGATTCACCAACTTCTCTGCCGGAAGAGTCGTCCATGGATTCGTTCCTACCGCAACCTTCGTTCGAAACGACGATTTGCTCAACCCAACGTTATAAATACCCTCGGGGTGCAGGTAGTAAGGAATGAACTTGTTGTATCCCTCTGTGGGCTGGTCTGTGATGTCGAAGGTAATCACGCCGTTATCCAGAGTGGCCCGCGAACGGATCAGTTCAATTGCCGCTCGATGCCGCCCCATCAGCGGCCCTAACAATTCCTGTACGAACCCCTGCTCCAGAACCTCCTGCAACGGCATCTCCGTCAACAAGGGGATCAGCCGCCGCACTAGATTGTCGTCGGCAGAGCTTTCAATCACCATCGTCAGCTTCATCGCCGGAGCAGCCATCTCGACCGCCGCTCGCGCACTCTCGTATTTCGCTCCATCGACGATGTTTGCCCACTTGATGAGTTCCGCAAGCGGAGCCGTATCGAACCCGAAGTTTATCCGCGCTACATCGGCGATCAGGCTGGTGCAGGAGATATAGTTCGGGTCGTAGAACTTCCTCATCCTCTGCGACCCATCTTCCTGTCTCCGTTCAAAATCTTTCTGATCTTCCGCCGTCAAAAATGCGCTCAAATGATGGTCGAACCACCACGTCACCCTTGGCGAAGCCGAATACTTGAAATCAACAATCGCATTTTCGCCATCGATAAAATCCCGCTCCACGAAAAGAGCTCCCGCCCGATGCACCAGCCCATGGTAGTCGTATCGTTCCACGCCGCCGACGCACTCGCGATGAAACCGTGTAAACACCGAAGCCGAACAGGCTCCATCAAAACATTTATCGTGATAAAAAATCCGGCAATTCAAGCAACAGCCTCCAGGCAAGCACTGTAGATATGCGGTATGAATCCTAAGCATAGCGCACTGAGCCCTCTAAACCGACTCACAGCCGCTATATCTTCGCCACCTGGTACCGGCTCTCTTCGAGATCCAACTCGCGCTCCATCGTGCGCAGAACATCGTCGCTGATGCGCCCCTGATCGCGCAGCCGGATGATTGCCCGCCTCTCCGCCCTCACAGCGCCCTCACCCGCCTCGATCACCTGTCGATATGCCCCGTTATCCTGCCCATCTCCATACCCCGACTCGACCTGCGCCAACCGGTGCCGGTACCGATCGAGCAAATCGTCGAATGCATGAAAAAAACCGTCACCACGCTGCTTCCGTCCCTCCTCCAGGTACCCGATCGCATCTTCGAGCGCGATCCGGCGCGCCTCTCTCTCCTCAGCGCTCATCCCTGTTGTACGGGCCAGCCCAAGCGCGCGAATCAGCGTGGGCAGCGTCAATCCCTGCAACACGAGCGTCACCAGGATCACGCAGAACGCAAGAAACAGGATCAGGTTTCTCGGCCCAAAGGTTCTTCCGTCCGCCAGCATCTCCGGAACCGAGATCGCAGCCGCCAGCGCCACCACGCCCCGCATCCCCGTCCACCCGATCACAAAGACATCCCGCGCGCCCGACTGTTTTTCCACATGTCCTGTCCATCGTCGCAGCAGCGATGCCATCTTCACAGCGGGAAACACCCACGCCATCCGCAGCGCGATCAGGATCACGCTGAACATCACGCCATACTGGATGAGCGTTGCCAGTCCATACGAACCGCGAATCCCCGCCAGAACATAGGGCAGTTGCAGCCCTATCATCACAAACACCAGGCCATTCAGCATGAACGTCAGCGCATCCCAGACCGAGGTTACCTGAATGCGCACTCCGGGAGAATAGAATGTCGCGCTCTTGCGGCTGAGGTAAAGTCCGCAGGCCACCACGGCAAGCACGCCTGATGCCTTTGCCTCCTCTGCAGCCAGATACGCCGCATACGGCACAATGAGACTCAACACAATCTCCACCGGTCCGTTGTCAACAAATTTCTCGACCCAGCCCACTACCACGCCGAGCAGCAAACCGACTCCCACGCCGCCCGCAATCAAATAGAGCAGCCGCAATACGCCGCTGCCCACCTCCGGCGCCTCACCCCGCGCGATGATGCTGATCCCAATCTCCAGCGCCAGCAGGCCCGTCGCGTCATTGAGCAGACTCTCGCCCTCCAGTATGTCGACGATCCGCCGTGGCAATCCTATCGAGTGGGCAATGGATGCTGCCGCAATCGGGTCCGTCGTCGAGACCACCGCGCCTAGCAGAAAACCGGCCTTCCAATCCAGCGCTGTAATAAAGTGCTCGGAAAATACGGCCACACCCCACACGGTAAAGCCCACCAGCCCTACTGCCAGCAGAGAGATCAGAACCAGATTGTGGCGAAACTCCCTCCACGAGGTCGCCCACGCCGCGGAGTTCAGCAGGGGCGGTAAAAAGATCAGGAACACCAGGCTGGGGTCCAGCGGAATCCGCGGCATTCGCGGCACAAAACTGATGACCAGCCCGGCCACGACAAGCACAATCGGATACGGGATCTTCAAGCGATGCGCCACGACCGCGAACGACGCCACCATCATCATCAGCAGCAGGATCACAATCTCTAACGCATGAAGACTTGCCCCGGAAGACATCCAGCTGCCCCCTTCCCTCATTCTGTAGATATCAATTCAGGCAAACGCCGTGCCCGCCGCCTCCCATTCCACTCTCCGAGCATAACAGCGCCTCACCTCATCTCGACACCCCCAATCGCTCTGCATTTAGACTTTGAACCAGCGCATGAATTCCTACGATCCATCCCCATCCGAACGGACACTGCTTACCCGACACTCCCCGGACGCGTCGCCAGACACCGCAAGACGTGATCTCGTCGCAAGACGCCGCCGCATCTTCTTCCGAACTCTCGCCATTCTCTTTCCCCTTGCGATTCTTCTCATAGCCGCCGCCTTCATCGGGGGCCGCTTCTGGACGCGTAAGGCCATGCACGACTCCCTTCCGCAGATCGACGGCACGGTCGCCATCGCCGGCCTCTCTGCTCCGGTCACGGTTCAGCGCGACGCTCACGGCGTCCCCCACATTCACGCAGCCACGCTAGACGATCTCATCCTCGCGCAAGGCTATGTCACCGCGCAGGACCGCCTGTGGCAGATGGATATTCTCCGTCGCCACGCCGCCGGAGAACTGGCCGAAATCCTCGGCCCCAGCCTCATTCCCCATGACCGCGCCCAGCGCATCCTCCAGGTTCGCACCGCTGCCGACCGCGCCGTTGCCTCGCTCTCTCCCGACCAGTTGCACTGGTTCCAACGCTACTCCCAGGGGGTCAATGACTCCATCTCTGCGCAAAGTTCGCACCTCCCCATCGAATTTCGTATCCTCCGCTACCAGCCCGCGCAATGGACGCCTCGCGATTCCATCCTGGTCGGCCTTGCGATGTTTCAGGACCTTACCAACAGCTTTCCGCAGAAGCTCAACCGCGAAGCTCTCTCCGCCAAACTACCGCCAGAATTACTTGCCGACCTCTACCCCGTGGGTTCGTGGCGCGACCATCCTCCAACCCAGCCGGTCATCGACCTCACCAACCCAGCAACCGACTTCACGGAGATTCCGCTAGACAAGTCGCAAAGCAAGCTTGATAAGCCAGTCCCTTACGCTGCCTCGGCTCGCGATCTTCTCGCCCTCCAGCAGACCTTCGCCCCATTCTCAACCTCTTCCCGCTGCGAGGGCTGCACGGCAGGCTCCAACAACTGGGCCGTCACCGGGACCCGAACGGCTTCCGGCAAGCCGCTGCTCTCGAACGATATGCATCTGAACCACAGCGTTCCCGGCGTCTGGTATACGGCCGACCTCCACGCCCCCACGCCCAACGGAGACTTTCACGTAGCCGGAGTCACCCTTCCCGGGTATCCCTTCGTCATCGTCGGCCACAACGACCACATCGCCTGGGGATTCACGAACCTCGGTGCCGATGTGCAGGATCTCTACATAGAACACACTCGCGGCTCCGGTTCTGCTGCGGAATACCAGACCCCCGACGGCTCCTGGCATCCCCTCCTCCACCAGCGCGAAGTCATCCATGTCCGCAACCGCTCTGACGTCATCCTCGATATCGCCGCCACGCGGCACGGGGTTGCCGTCACGCCCCTCATCTCCGCGCTCCTTCCCCAAGAGAAGCGGCAGATCTCTCTTCGCTGGACGATCTACGATCCCGCCAACATCACGCCATCGTTCTTCAATATCGACTCCGCCATCGACTGGCCCTCCTTCACAGCCGCCTTCTCCACCTTCGGCGGCCCTGCCCAGAATGTCGTCTACGCCGACGACCACGGCAACATCGGCTATCACGCCGCGGGCAAGATCCCCATTCGCGGCAGTCTTGCGCAGCCGACCCCGCTCAGCCCTGTCCCCACCGACGCGCTGGACCCTATCCATGAATGGGCAGGCTACATTCCCTTCGACCATCTCCCACAGACCTTCGACCCGGCAGGCGGCATCCTTGCCACCGCCAACGCCCGCGTCACACCCGATGACTATCCCTACCCGATCACCCTCAACTGGGCTCCGCCCTACCGCAACGAACGTATCTGGAAGCTCCTCAGTTCGCGCGACCATCTCACGCCTGCCGACATGCTCACGTTGCAAACCGATGTCTACTCCGACCTCGACCATGTCATCGCACAACGCCTGGCTTACGCCATCGACCACTCCAGCACAAAAGACAAGCGTATCCGCCAAGCCGCCGACATCCTCCGCAACTGGAACGGCAATGTAGACGCTACCGCCGCCGCACCCGCCATTGTCGACGCCGCCCGCGCCGCTCTATGGCTCCTCCTGCTCAATCCACACCTCGGTCCTAATCCCGGTAACAGCCTGCGGCTCTATACCTGGAACGAAAAGCCTTACGCCGAAGAGCAGCTCATCATGCATGCTCCCGCTCGCTGGCTCCCGGCGCGCTACCCCAACTGGAACGAACTCCTCACTGCGGCCGTAAGCAACGGCCTCCTTGACGCCCACGCTCCTTTCGATCTTGCAAAATGGAAGTACGGCCAGTCCCATCCCGTCGACATCGAGCATCCGCTCTTTTCTCAATCCCCGTTGCTCCAGCGGATAGCCGGAATCCGTACCGGAACCGGCCAGCAGCCTCAAAGCGGTGACGCCACAACCATCAAGCAGGTCGGTCGTAGCTTCGGCCCATCGGAGCGCTTTACCGCTGACCTCTCCGATCTCGATCACTCCACGCTAAACCTGGTCCTCGGGCAGTCCGGCAACCCCTCCAGCCCCTGGTTCATGGACCAATGGCCGGCATGGTACCAGGGCACGACTTTCACACTGCCTTTTAGCGACTCAGCCGTAGACGCCGCCACCCAACACACCCTGACACTAACGCCGCAATAAGCTGCCGACGACGTCAGTTCGCAATCCCTTGCCGCGTTTGACTCTCAGACCCCGGCAGCCTGCTTCATCTGCGCGACGATATCGGCGGGCTTCCACTCATTGGTTGGATACCAGGCAATCACCTTGCCGTCCTTGCCGATGAGCACGGTCGAAAGTGAGTGGGTCAGGGTATTGCTGTCTCCGGGTGTGACCCCCAAATCAAAGTACTGGGTAATCGCAGGAAGATCCTTTTCCGATGGCACGGCAAAATCCCAATGAAGGAACTTCTCCTTCGTATACTTCCCCATGTAGGCCCCGCCATAACTGCGTAGCACCTTGGGGGTGTCATAAGCGGGATCGAAGCTGATGCTGAGAAGGTGGGTCTGCTTGTAAAGCTCCGGGTCGGCGGCCAGTGCCTGATCCACTTCCGCGAAGTTATGGCTCATGCGCGGGCAATAGTCCGCAATAGGGCAACGGGTATAGATAAAAGTAAGAAGCAGCACCTTGCCCTTGAACTGCGAAAAGCGAATGATTCGATCGCTCTGGTTCAGCAGCTTGAAGTCGGGAACCTCATCTCCGGCTTCGGGAACGTGGTACTGGACAGCGGGCTTATAGTCGGGTCGCGCCTGCGAGATGATGACAATATCATCGAGACGGATGTTGCTGTAGTATTCGCCGTCCTTGTCGGCCAGTACAGTCGCCGTAATCCGGTCACCGGGGTGAAGCTCCGTGGCGACGATTGGGTCCTTGAGCTTATAGGGCATCGTCATCGCCTCCATGAAGCCGGGAATGGCCTCGCCGTCAAGGGTGACATGGGAAGCGTCCGTGCTGACGACCTTGCCCCGCAGATGGAACGTTGCCGGAACTGCGGTGGAACTAGTTGTCGCGGGGGCTCCCGACTTACGGCAGCCAGAGAGAAGCGATGCGAACAGAACAAGAAATAAGGCTTTACGCAGCACGGCGGATACTCCTTAATTGATGATAATGGAAAGGGCTTGGCGGGGGTTGCGTGGCAGATCAACTCAAGGTAGCTCCATCTGCGGCATTGATGCATTGTGGCTTTGTGCTGACAGGGCTTGGAACCGCGCTGCTGGGACCCATCCTTCCGCTGCTGACTCGGCAATGGCATCTGCTGGACGCTCAAAGCGGCTTGCTGCTGCTTGCTCAATTCTGCGGAGCGTTCGCCGGAGGGGTCAGCGTTTCGCGGTATCTGCGTCGAAGTCTGCTGGCAGGGCTGGCATCAGCGGCAGTGGGATTCGGCATCTTTGCGGTCGCGCCGGGGTTGGCAATTGCTTGCCTCGGGCTATTTGCGGGAGGATTCGGATTAGGACGAATTATCGCCTCGACGAATATCATCGCCGGCCAGCGGTATACCGAGCATCGCGGATCGGCATTGGCCTTGCTTAATTTTTCCTGGAGCTTCGGAGCTATGCTCTCCCCTCTTCTGGCGGCATGGTTGACCCCTCATTTTTCCCTGAAGGAGATGCTGCTATGCTTCGCTGGCCTGTTCATGGCCGTCTGGATCGCAATGTTTCTTCTGGGGAGGTCCGTCACGGAAGAGATACGCGGCGAAAACACTCCGCTCTCAGAAAGCTTGCCTGTAAGAACCTTTGCCTATTTCATGGCTCTGCTGCTTCTTTACGGGGGGCTGGAGACCTGCCTGAGCGGATGGCTGACGACGTATGCATTGCGTTATGGAGAAAAGACACTGGTTCTCAGCGAGTACACGACGCTGCTGCTATGGATGTCTCTGACGATCGGCCGTGCGGGATCGTCGCTGATTATGCTGAAGATCGGCGAAAAGACGACACAGCGCTGGGGCCTGGCACTGACAGTGGCATTTACTCTCGGCCTGGCAACAACACATTCGGCCGCGAGAATCGCAGTCTTCACCGTTCTCCTCGGATTGAGTCTGGCTCCCTTCTTTCCGGCTACCTTTGCGCTTCTGATGGCGAAGAGGCCAGCCGCGCGGCAGGCAGGCATCGTCCTCGCGGTGTCCGGCCTGGGGGCAGCCGTACTGCCATGGCTTATGGGAGTAGTTTCGACGCGAACAGGATCGTTACAGCTATCGCTGGGGCTTCCCCTGACAGCAGCGGTTGTGCTGCTGGCAATGAGCTTGTGGAGCAAAAGTAATCAAGCTTTGGCAAGCTGAATTCCAGAGAGAGCGGGCGTATAACCAAGGGATGGACGACGAGAATTTGCTGCCGACGGAGATCGCCCAGGCACTGGAACGCGGCGCGACCATCGTGACCGGAAATCAACGGGCAGCGCGGTCGCTACGCATTGCCTTCGATCGCCGCAATCGCGCATTGCATCGCGAAATCTGGAAGCCCGCCTCAGTACTGGCATGGGATGCATGGATGGCAAACCTTTGGCACAGTCTCCTGCTAAAAGGATACGCGTCGAAGATGCTGCTGAATCGGACTCAAGAATATGCGATTTGGCACGAAATTCTGTCATCCGATCCGGATCTGCGCTCTCTTCGAATCGACTCGCTGGCAGAGATGTCCTCTGACGCATGGCATCTGCTGTGTAGCTATAACGGACAGG